>Ga0307931_1000382_pt1 | contig 27225 bp, 17 predicted proteins | sample OrgLakmetageno47_FD_201816 | JGI IMG/M metagenome (GOLD analysis project Ga0307931, IMG submission 201816) | Saline water microbial communities from Organic Lake, Antarctica - #47 | ecosystem: Environmental > Aquatic > Non-marine Saline and Alkaline > Saline | place: Antarctica: Organic Lake...
TACGTGGAAACAGTCAGAAAGCTTAACTTTAGAAAATTGCAACATAAGTCTCTATCCCCATTGCTCTAGGGCAAAAAAAACGTCTGTAGCAACCATCCCCATTCTGGAAAACTTTTCCCGTGTACCCATATGAGCTATAACGGAGTCACCAAACCGACCCCTGTAACCTGAACGGTATCGGTGTCGCTTCGAGACACCGAATAACGGAGTCACCAAACCGACCCCTGTAACCTGAACGGTATCGGTGTCGCTTCGCGACACCGAATAAAATTCAGCGACTGCAGATGATACCGTGCTGGCTAGTCCACCACATCTAGAGCTAGGGCGACAAAGACATAGCGGTGCTTAATTATCCGACTGTTCACCCCCTATTAAGCGTTTGTAAGGACTTATTGAGAGCCTAGTCGCCGCTAATTGGATTATTGAGTTTTCGACATGGTTCTTTACTTGGTTGGACTTGGACTTGGTGATGAGAAAGACATCACTGTTCGGGGCTTGGAGACAGTACGGCAGTGCAGCAAACTGTACCTCGAGCACTACACTTCTGTGCTCGGAGTTGATAAAACTAAACTGGAAGAGTTTTACGGCAAGCCTATCATTCTAGCCGACCGCTTCCTCTGCGAGTCTTCGGCTGAGGACATCTATTCAACAGCTGTACACGAGGATGTATCTTTACTTGTTGTAGGGGACCCCCTTTGCGCTACAACCCATACCGACATGATGCTACGCGCGCGAGCGGTAGGCGCTCGCGTTGAAGTTATTCATAATGCATCAGTCATGGCCGGGGTTGCATCCTGCGGTCTTCAATTGTATCAATTTGGGCAAACTATATCGGTGCGTCAATCGTATTAGTAAATTTCGTGTGCATCTCGGCGAGACGTTGCTAGATCATTTTTATGTGTCAGTTTTGAAGTAGACCTAACTTTCAGCTGTAATTTACTCAGGTACCTTTTTTCGACGGAACATGGCGACCAGATTCTTGGTACGACAAACTAGCCTACAATGCTCGTGGCAAAATGCACACGCTGGTACTGGTCGACATCAAGGTGCTGAAATAATTATTCGAATGTCGATAGCAAGCACTCTCTGCAGAGCACTTTAAAACCTTTCAATGTAGCGAATGCTGTTTAAATTTGTTATGCGCATCACTTTCTTAAGCACAGCCGAAACTAACGCATCCTTTGTGTGATACCTCAACAGGTGAAAGAGCCTGATTTCGATGCTATGCTCCTGAACCGAACCGCCTACCTTCCGCCGAGGTTCATGACGGTGAACCAATGTGTGGCCCAACTTCTCGAAGTTGAAGCCATTCGCGGAGAAGAACTCTGCGGCCCTGACTCGCTTGCTATTGGCTGTGCGCGGCTCGGCCAGCCCACCCAGCTCATCGTGAGTGGCACTTTGGCGGAACTTGTGTGCGTCGACTTCGGCGGTCCGCTTCACTCGTTGGTGATGTGCGGTGAGCTGCATGAGCTGGAGTTGGCCTTCATGGATACGATGCGAGCTCCTAAGGTTACTGAGGCACAAACCGAGGCGGCGGTGGCTGCTGCTACGGCTGAAGTAGCAGCACTCGTTAAAGCTTCACCCGCTGAGGAAGACAGTGGAGATGTCAGTGGGGTCACCGTAGAGGAGGCTTCTCTGCCGACACCTCCGTCTACAGATACTGCAAGCAATCGTTCTGCCGCTGAACCCGACAGTCCAGTGGAATTGGCGCGCGTTGGAGCTGAGCCAAAGCAAGCGATAGATGATGACGCGTTTCAAGACGTTTTTGGCGTCGATTTCTCAGATATCAATGGCGGAGCCGCTGTGGTTTCGGATAGTGAGGACGAATAAATACAGAAGACCTAGAGTCTACAGCTCAATCGCAATTATAATGTACAGCAGTCAAAATTATCTTATGTTGGTGTCTGTGTATTTCTTTGGTCTCAGTCCTTAAAACAGCAGCACAAGGCAGTTCCGATCTCGCCGATTTGATTGTAAATTCCTTAACTTATTACTCATTATGACACCACAACAGCAACAAAAAAACGCTGCTATCACCACTTCAATGCCCACTCGGGCATGTGCACCTGATTCACTTCTTAGATTTGGTTTGCGCTGCTTTTTAAAATTATATCTCTATCTGTGCGCCTTCTAATTCCGGAGCCTATAAAAAAATCACAAATATTGAATACGAGAACTAAAGTTAATAAAGCCTATAGCCTAAATAGTTTTGAACTGAAGTGTGAGCTTAGAAAATATCCGCCGTAAAAGCCGATATGCCCAGTGTTAAACACGCATGGACATGAAGGTCGCAGGGGTGGTGATATGTCGGTGGTTCTTGTGGGGCCTCATAATGCATTAAACGCGGGTGGCGGCTTTCATCAGACACCATATTCCGCTCCTTGTTTTCATTGAAGGCCAATAGTCTTGCATGGTCGCTGCTTTCCACTCGCTGCTGATTTGCAGGTCACATGAAGCAAATCGATACTTTGCACGTAGATGGTGGCTTTTTTTTGCCCTGTGCCTGTGTGTGCCGTACCGAGTGACCGTGATCGTGGAAAGGTAAGGCGAACCCTGTGGCTGATTCATCATCGTGAGATGGATCAGAGGAAACCATGCATATTTGGTAAAGCAGCCTCCACATAGAAGAAGCCGGTGACCCTGAGAATATAATTTATTAAATATGCGGATATGTGAAAGGATTTAGCCGAAATCGAAGGTCAATAGTCTTGCATGGTCGCTGCTTTCCACTCGCTGCTGATTTGCAGGTCACATGAAGCAAATCGATACTTTGCACGTAGATGGTGGTTTTTTTTTGCCCTGTGCCTGTGTGTGCCGTACCGAGTGACCGTGATCGTGGAAAGGTAAGGCGAACCCTGTGGCCGATTCATCATCGTGAGATGGATCAGAGGAAACCATGCATATTTGGTAAAGCAGCCTCCACATAGAAGAAGCCGGTGACCCTGAGAATATAATTTATTAAATATGCGGATATGTGAAAGGATTTAGCCGAAATCAACAAGAACAAGACGCATCAGCATCAGCATCAGCAGGACCATCCTCAGCAGCAGGTGCCAGCAGATCCAAGACCGTCAGCATCCATGGCCCTCCGATAAATTGAAGTATGGAGAATTCACATCATCATCATAACACGGCTGTTACTAAATCCCTCAATTGTGTCAAGAATTGTCTCGCTCGCCTTTCTCTTGCCTTAAGAGCCAGGATTTCGATGGAATTTTGACACATGCCCCGCAGGGCCGGAAATAGAGAGCGGCGGCATCTTGACCTCAAGCACTCTGGCAAATGCGACAACGAATACAGCAGCAGCGCTGTGCTGTCGGTGCTTTTTTTCTATAGGCTGATTCTTGCAGAAGTCCCAACGGAACCGGCTCTTTTTTTCCGTGAGACACCCGAGGGAATTCGCAACAAGGATAGCATTGAAAAATATGTCGGCTATAATTTACTTGGCAACTGCCGTGGTTTCGGGTCCCTCATTCCGTTCGGGTTAATTCGGGTGCGAGCGCCTAGTAGCATTGTCTTAATCTGCCCTCTTTGCTTAGAACTCGAACTTGAACTCGAACCCGAACTCGAAGCCGAACTCAAAGCCGAACTCGAACTCGAGCTAATACAAACCCAATGAGCGCGTGTATTGTGCATTGCGCAAATAAAGCAAGTGCGCTCTTTGCTGCCCTCAAGATGATGATGATGGAATTTCTTCCTATAACAGGGTTCAATGCAAACTAAAATCGAATTCGTTTGCGTTAGTTCTCTTCTTGTGGCCCTTGATGGCTTGGGGGCCTGCAATGATGGGGGCCTGCAATGAACAACATAGTGCGGACAAGAACACTCTTGACGGGCGCCGCTGAAAGAGAAATAAGGCCTATTTCGAGGATGGAAAGTTACGTCGGGGGCGACTCTCGGTGCGAGCTACCTCTATAAACCACCATCGCTGGACTTCGTTGTAGTCCCCTCCTCTGCGGGCGGAAACTCTTCTTTTGAGCTGCACTCTCAGAGATGGAGGGGCGTGCCAATTTGGACCGCTACCATCACTTCCATGGCCACTCAGGCATTTTCACCTGATTAGCTTCCTAGAATTAGTTTGCGCTGCTTTGCTTTCATCTCTTCTAAATCCGGCCCTTCGGCGCCTGTCTCATAAACCACCATTTCACTCATAAGCTGTTACTAAATTCTGTACAGTACCGCGACCCGCGTCAAAAACCGGAAAATTATTGGAAATCGGTAATTCATTTTCCGAAATATAAGAATCCCGAAATCCCGACAACGGCTTTTCTGTCTTCTTCCGTACTACTGTAGCTCTGTCGTGTAGTTTTGTGGTCAGTGTACAAGTCTAAGTAGTGTACTTCATGAATGAAAAGAGCTTAGCTTTGGGCTTAGGGCCAAGGAGCTAAGGAGCCATTCTGTAGGATAGCATAACAGCAGAAACCCCGATTCTGACCTAATCTGCGTAGTTGGCACTCCACGGCCGTTTGGCTTTAGGAAATGCGGCAGTCGTCGCTTTCTCGGGCCCAAACTAATCAAAGAGGACACCTCTCACCTACTGCTTCCAGCGCGCGGCCCACTACAGGAGCAACGCCACGACAAACACGAGGCGGTTCAGAAAGGAGGTCCCAAAGTAGATATGAGCCGGCGGATCAGGATTCAGATGAAATGCGCATCTCAGTTGAGTCTTCCAATGGGGTGGCTGAATCGAATCGAGGCGTTGGTAGTGCCGATGCTCTCGACACCGAATCTGTTGTGCACGCGCTCAAAGAAGTCATTGCTCAAGCCGTAGGAACCAACAGCTCAGAGCAAGCAACGCAGATAGCGTCGTTAGAACGGCGAGCAGTTGCACTAGAAAAAATTGTCGAACAGCAGGTAAATCATGCTTTGTATTGGATGGATTTTCTATCTCTGGTTGATGTGAGCTCGGCATTACTTTTATTTAGACTCAACGAAGTAAGCATGGACACAGAAGTCCTTGAAGCATTATACTTGAGCGTCACCAATACTCGCTTATTTCATCATCACCTGTTGCTTTTTCAAACTGCCCTTTCAGTCCAAAATGCTGCAGGCTGAGAGCCGCGCCTCGTCTGTTCAAAATGTGCCTACAACTCCCCAAGCTGCGGGGAGCAAAAAGAGCCGCTCAAGATCCTCCCGCAGTAAAACAGCGAATAACGAGCGCACGAGCAAACAAGCGTCACGTGAAGAGGAATTTGACGATGCGTTACTGAAAGGAGAAGGGAGTGACGGTAGTGGTCTCTCGTCGGCCCCAAGTGCACTGCAACAACAGGCAGAGACCCAACAAGCGTTCAACTCTTCAGACACCGCGGGAGAAGACAGCGTAGTAACGGGCCTGACAGCCGGTGACTTGATATATCTTGAGCGGAATAAAGACGACTCCGGCAGTATATCGGGCGTTGTCGTTGGGGATGTCAATTTGAGCACTTGTAGTGTCGAGGGTACTGGGACGGAGACCGTCGCAGGTAATGGGCCGTGGCGGTTCAACGAAAGCGTCTTTCGGGTAGTAAGCAAGCTCGACTACCGTGCGCGTGACGAGCACCGTCGCCAAATGGCAAATGGTGACGTCAAAGACAGCAACAAAGAGCCCACTGCCTCAACACCGTCTCAGGTTGCGGGTATTCAACAACCTTTGGTGCGCACTTCCAATCACAAGAGCAGCAGCCCAAGCGATATGGATCTGGCGAAAGAGCGCAGCGACTTAGAGGCACGAGAAAACGTGGCCGCACTTGAGTCCATGGCCCGTGGCCGGGGGAGAACTATCCGGTAATTACTTCTCTCAGTCTCCTCTTGGGTCCCATCCTATACATGTAGTTTACCCCTTTGCCCGTTTGCTCTAATTGATACTGCCTGAAACGTGTAGGTACGGAGACATAATTCAACTGCAGCACTGGCAATCTTCTTACTACTTAACCTTGCACAACGATGCAGCTTCATACGATCGCCACTGCCGTCGCGTTTCGCTTCAAGCTGAGGGCACCGTCGGTGCTCATTTTTACATTCGGCCGAGCTTTAAAGTCAGGACAATTGGAAGCCTTGTTTTGACAGGAGACGAAGTTCTTCTTCACTCAGTTCAATCTCCGGGCGTGACTCTAGCCTTGGGCTTCGGCAAGAGTGCTCGACGAACCATGAAAGAAGAGCTGAAGCCGTTGCCAAGCCCGCCCCCGAGTTTAGGCGGCTTCGGGGTTGATTTACCTTGGGAACTCGTAGCTCGTGGGCGCCGGTGCGAAGTCAACGGTTCGATGGAAGCTCGCGGTGGATTTACGGTATGCATAAACCTGCTCCATAGGAATATATCAACTCCTTACAATTATGCCTATACTCTGCATTTGAATTGGCTCAGATCATTTTATGGCTTCCTTCACCCGTTGTATTAAATACTACTTAGATCATTCACCCATTGTATTGAATACTACGTAGATGCGACTTTTCCGCGAATCTGCAGCCAAGAATGAGACGACGTTGTTGACATCAACGGATTACATACGGCTATCTCATCCCGAGACTGGAGGCTGGGTTCAAGCTTCGGCCAATAGCGACAAAGGCTGTATTCTGGATTTTGCCGAGGGTGCATACGAGCCAACCGAAGGCCCTGGAGGAGCTCTCGGCCAATCTTTACAACGCGAGGGGGGAGCCCCAGCGCACATACCATACGTGAAGGTGACGCCTCCAATGAAAGGCACTCACTCAGCTAAAGGGGTGTGGGCCATAGAGCGGTTAGATCGCAAGACTTCAGGTGCAGTGCACTGGCGGTCGCCGATTCGACTTCGGCATGTGGCGTCCGGTAAATACTTAGCCGTTGATTCGTCGAAACTTGCAACCACGGTACCCCATAACATTCGAAGTATCTCCAGCACTAATGAAGACAACGCCGACTCTAGTGTAGAAGTTAATAGTCCCGAAGACCCGAACAGAGTCATGTACGATGCAGGGCTGGTGGCAACACCCGATGCATCGCTTTCTCCAGGGTGCCTTGGTTCTCCCGAATCGACGGTGTTTTACCTGACTCCATCAGAAATTTCTCACGATGACGATCTTCCTAAAATGACCACTACTGTCTGCGTTGAACATCACCCGCCGCAAAATTCTCAAGCTTTTCTCACTTATGGAAAATCCCGCAGCAGCCGAAGTGGCCCTTTTGCGTTGTACCTGTCAGCATCTATAGACGAACTCAAGTCACAATTAGAGGGCATTCCTAAAGTAACAGTCCGCAACGAATCGTCGTCTATGGAGTCGGCTGTTGCAGCAGCTGAAGGAGCTACTGATCAGGATAAGATCTGTCAGGATAAGACAAAAGAAAGAGGGCTGCGACTGCTTTTTGGAGTTAAGCCATCTCCAGACGATGCGCTCAGAGTGGTTCCTCTGCTGGATCGAGATGCGCGAGCCCTCGACGTATGCCTTAGCCGACTCGCTACTCTCAAGTTATATACACATCTTACGATGGTGCACGCTAAGGCAAACGAGGTTGGGGCAATGTTGGAGGACAGTGTAGCAAAGACCTGCTTTGGCATTTTGCACGACATAGCCAAAGATGGGCTAGTTGCCAAAAATGGCACGCATACCTCGTCCGACTTCCTCAAGTTAGCGACCTTCTCCGAAAGTAAGTTTCGCACGAAGTTGTTATCGTTTTCGTGACAGAATTTGCCTTGCTTATTTCAACGTTGTGTTGTTCCCTCTTCAGATGGACTGGACGCTACTTTCACGGCACACGCCCCAAAGCCCCAAGTGTATTCGCCCTCCGCTCAGGCCATGCTCGTGGAAGTGAAAGTGCTCGATGCACTGCTTGCGTCTGCGCTTGCACCTTACAGTCGCAACTATGGTGCCTCGCCTTTCAGGAGCACTAGCAGAAGCGCTTTACCTGCGCGCTCGATCCAAATGCTCATATACTATACAGCCGGCGAAGTGATGGCCAAAAATTCTGCCGCAGAAGCGTACATTGCACGGGCGAATGCTCGAGTCTGGAAGCCGCCCGGAGACTTGCATGCTCTTGAGCGTATGAGCAGTAGCGATGCAGTCAATCAAACGAAAGTAGTATCGAAAAATCACGAGCGCAGGCAGGAGCGATGGATAAATTTGTTAGTGCTTCAGTCGGAAGACCCTCTAGGCTCAACTTCACTCTTGGCTGATCTTGTGAAAGGCAGCGCCACAATCTTTCCAACCCTTGATTCGTCGAAACAATTCTTGGAGCTCGTGAAAGATCTTATCAAAATAATAGGGCCACAGCGCCGCCTTCTGAGCATGATTTCAGCGCTATGTGCGGGTGGGAGGCTCTCTACGCGTACCCATCAAGAGGCTTGTGTGCGCGCCTTATGGATGAATCCGAAAGACCGATACGCGTTTGGGCTCAGCTTCCATGAGATTCACGGGACTCGACCGGCCGACGTGTCTCGTGTCTTGGGGTCGGTCAAAGACATACCTCGCCAACGCTCCGACTTGCTGCGTTCGAACGAGGCGAAAGCGCGGTCTGATGAGAAGTCCCAGTTCGATGACGCGGATGCTGGCGAGTATGCACCAGTTGTGGCCAGCTGGCGCCCCCCTGGTACCCGAGAGAAGCCGGAAGAATGGCATCCGAATACCAATGCCCTCTGGTGGGCTCCTGAGGATATGGACCTTCCCGTCTCTGGCACCCGCAATCCATCACTCGATAATAGTTCACCGGATCATTTGCCGTGGCCTGACAGACCAAGCGCTGCCGACGTCTCAATTGCGATCAAAAGAAAGAAGAAAGCCATCGCAAGCAGATCGTCTTGGGAAAATCTTGGTTTACTGCCTCTCGTGCCTGTCGAATGGCTTTTGTGGCCACTAGAGCCCGAAAATCTTTGCCTCAAAGTTACCGGTCGTGAGTTAAGCCCAGAATTGTTGAAATCACATGATGCGCCGCTCAATGCACAGAATCGTCCCCCAAAAGGCAGTCCACGAGTTCCCCCGAACCAAGATTATCAAAATGCAGCAGAATCTCGGGTCGCAAGCGAAATGGAGCGCTTTAATAGGCACAAACTACTGGTACGTATTTCGCGTGCAAAATTTCAATGCAATACCCGATTTCAATCATTCAGGTCTCTCACACAATTGGCTTAAACATCATGCTTACATTTCGTCACAGGCGGAGTATGCGGTGGCTCAGTTAGAGTTGTTGGCGGACATGTGCCGTGGCCGTTCGCAGCTTCCCATCATACACTTGGAACAGTCTTTCCCCTACGCTACCCTCCTTAATTTAGCCAGCAACGACAAGCTACCGTTCTGCTTCAAAGCTGCTTGCCTTGGGCTCGTACAGGTCCTTGTTCGCCTAAGCATTCATCTGTGCACAAGCAACAATGCTCCAGCATTTAAAAAGATCTCGTCAGCTTATTTTACACTGAGTGTAGGAATATATACGATTTTTACTGCTATTCCTTGGTTGATTGCCTTTTTTTTTCAGAAGTACTTGTTGACAAATTCAATAGGTACTATACTTGGATCGATTTCCACATTTAGTGAACGGAGGCGCGCCAAAATTACCGGAATCACTATGGGTGCTGGAGGAAATGCCTTACCCGGGTGCACCAAAGTCTACGGCACCAGTGGTACCAAATCGCAGACCGAGCTTAGCGGATGCGTCAGCCTTTCCAGTCTTTTCCATGAATCCGACTTCGTACTTTGCAAATAACGCAAACCCAATCCTGTCATATCCTGTAAGTACATATGGTGCTTTTCACATTAAAAATGTGACATTTGCTTAGCTTGCTTGTTACTGCCCATTTTATACAATTATGATTGCGTCGCGACATTTGGCTGAATTCCTCGTTTTCTATTCTGGCAGGACCATTTCAAGTTTTATATGCTCAGGGTGCTTTGTGAAGGGGCCCTCCAATCATCGGAGAATGACCAAAGCCGCGATGACGGAAACAATAAATTGATCAAGGGGCGCCGTAGTATTTTGTTTACTAAAGCCGCAGCTGAAGAGACCAATATATTTGTTGAAAACACCGCGAGTGAGGCCTTTCAGAGGGCTGCAATGACCTGCCTGGATGAACTTTTGAGTTTTGGATTCCTTGGAACTCACATCAAACTCCAGTCAATCTCAAAGATGTGCGTTGAGATTCTGCGTTCCAAGCTTGCGAAGGAAAATCGTGATAGCAAAGGATGGACGAGCAGGTCTCAGGTAGAGATGGCAAAAAGTGCCATTGATGTGCTCGCTGAGGTCTCCGACCTTCGCTTATCATATCGGCTATCCAAATTACTTTACAACTTCAAACAAAAGCAAAGAGATCCCAGGTCTGCGCAGGTTGGCAGTGCTGCCTATAATTATTTGACTGGTTTTACCAAAGAAGCCCAAAACGAGCTCAAGAATGATTTTGAAGCTCTTTTTGAAAAAGGAGGAGACGACGCAGCAGACCTTGATTTTACTATTTTAGGAGCGTGTCCTGACATCGATGAACTTCTTATGGCAGCGCTTCTGCAACCCGATGATAAGTTGTTTGCCAAGGGGCTGAATCTTTACCAGCGCACCTATCAGCAGCGGAAGAGACTGGCAGAAGTCGTACAGCAAGTCATTCTGCTGCCTACACCCAATGTTGGCGTTTTCAAAGACATTCACAGCTTACGAGTTGAGCTCAACGATCTTAGCTTCTTCTTATCTAATTACTCCACTTGGGGAGTGAGGTCACCGCTTTCGGGTGCATCATTCGGTGATTCTGAGTTCAATGCAACTATGACACGTATTGACCGTTTACTGAGCTTCCTCTACAACGATGATGAGTCTACCGTCACCAAGCGTCCAGGACCAGATCCACGGCCTTGTTCATGGGTGTTCAAGCATCTCGATGAGCTTGATTCGGCTAATTGTTACGAATCTGAGCCGTTATGGGAAGTAGACATATCAGTAGTATGGGCCCCCAATGCACCCGATATGGTAGAGTATAAAGTCGTTCCAAAGCACCAAGATTTTTTACGGTCGCTCAATGTTCAGGGGCTTTTGAAAGCGGCAGCATTGGGACCAGCCCGGATTGATCCTAAAATATCTTACAAAGGGAGTAACTGCAGCGCCGACGAGAAGGTTGAGTCCCAACGTCGCCTAATCATGGTGCACAAGGCTTTGTTGCGATTAGCAGCTGCTTTTGCGTCTTTCAATCGAGCAAATCAAGCCGAGTTGGCCCCTGCTTTGCCGTTCCTAGAAGATCTCACGGTACCCCAATTAGAGTTTGCAAATAATGACTCACAATCTGGCAAAAAGGCTATCAATCCAACAAGCAGCATCGCTGATCTTGCGCGGGCGGTAGTATTGTCGATTCTACGATGCAATGAGACCTTGGTTGAAAGAATACAGCCGTCTCTGATAGACACTTTTGCAGATTTAGCCAACTCTTCGGTAGATGTCTCTACGTGCCCTGAGCTCGATCTTTTCCTTGTAGCATGCCGTCCCGAGGGGCGAACTTTATCTCGAGTGCAAGACCTCGTAGTTGAGGCTATTTTGCATCCGAAGCGCCGACACCTTCTTGAAGGCCTTGCGCGTTGTCTCCGCGATGCAGTCAGTTGCGTCGGTCGCAATGCGCCGTCTGTCAACGCATGCGCCGAGGACACAATGCTCTTGAACCCAGCACGCTTACTCCGGCTGATGCGTTGCTTGGTTGAAAATGGCAATGAAAGTGCCTGGCAGCAGCTGACGACCGCGTCTGGTATATCGCTTGAGCTTCTGTATGAGACAACAGTGAAGATTGTTGGTGGTGGTGGTCGGATCGTGAACAGCCCCTTGTATGAAGAAGAAGAAGAGTCCGTGCGGGACGCAACTGTAAGTATACATGCATGAAACTTATATAGTCTAGTAATGTATTCATAACCAAACACTGACTTTTGTATGTATATCTACTGGCCTTATTTCGGCTCGCTTGCCTAGGTGCATAATTTGTATGCCGACTCGGTTAGCATTATTTTTGGCGGCACAGAGACGACAGTTGCTGGACCTGCTCGCGCACTTAATGGTCTTTTAGCCGAAGTGGGGTTGCTGATGCCACCCACAAAAGAGTTGCTGGAGTCCTCTAGCCTTTGGCAATACATTGAAAAAGTAGCATTACCAATATTAAGACATTTCTTGTGCTTTAGAAAAGCAACTCGCGACCAACGAACCCACGAAGATGCTCATACGGCAACAAAAAATTCACAGGAGAAGCTCGGTACCACGCTCAGTGACAAAAATTCAACAGCAATTACAACAGGAAGTCGCTCGTTAGTGTCGATTGACGTTGATTTGGTAGAAGATGTGCTAGACCTCGTAGAAAATATTTTCACAGAGCTCAAAAATATGACTTTATGGCGCGATGCTCAGTTTTTACATCTCGCTCTGATCTCAGACCTCGCGAACACGACTGAACAACTACTGAAGGACCGATCGTTGTACCCCGCATTTTTGAAGGTTGCATTCAAGGAATTTACTGCGGAAAAACGCAAGCGACTGCGGCGAGGACCTAAACAAAACACCCAGGGACAGCTTGACAATTTCGAAGATGAGGAAGCAGATAGCTCAAAGATCGAAAGCATGACTGTGCTTGAATTTAAGCAGGTAATACATGATTTCAAAGATCTGTCGCATCCTTCTGGGTTCGAGGATATCGCTTCTGGAAAAAGTTCTGATGATGTCGAGAAGCATTTAGAAGAACAACAGGGCAAAGGTCGTGTCGTATTTCCATCGACTTGGATAACAAAGCAAAATCATTTGATTGAGATTGAACGTAAGTATCCTGATCTATCTGCCCTCACGTCTGCGGATGAAATTTCATTGGATATGGCACTTGAATTTTCAGACATTAGCGACAGCCGAAGGATTAATTTTGGAGAATTTGTGGAGCTGTTTGAAGCCTTAAAAGAAAGTACTTTAAGTCGGTCGAAAGCTAATAGTACAAGCATCAAAAGGGGACGGCTCTCGAGGCGTGCAGCGTTGTGTGCGGAGCGAATAGTATTTTTTGCTAGAAGAGGAACGACGAAGGACTTGGAAATTGGCCAAAATCAGCGTAAAACACCGCCAGAAGCAAGCACCTTGAGCAAACATGGCTGCTTTACCACAAACAAGAGCCTAACACAAGCGCAGCGCCTGATTCAGGTTGCACCAGGGAAAGCCAACCTCATGGAAATAGATGCTCCTATGCCCACGAAATCGCTTTCAGAACAACTCGGTGCGTTTCAAGTCGCGTGTCGCCACAATGCTGGAATCGTAGAAGTGGTCAATCTTCGACGCTTTTCCATGGTAAAGAGCATGCAACAAGTTGGTCGACTAGAGAAGAAAGCGCCTGTCAAGGAAGGGAAATCAGAATGGACTTTAGTTGCTGATCGCTTGCTGCAATTTATAACTGACAACTTTTTGGAAGCAAGCGCGGCTGAGACTGTATTGCAGTGTTTTTTTGTGCTGCAAACCCATTTGTGGCTCGCTCGGGCTGGTGGCAGGAATGAAACAGTTCAAGAATTTGGGGATTTGGATGAGAGTATGCGGATTCAATACGTGTCAGAACAAGACGACCTCAACACGCTTGGTTTGACAAGACTCCTGGCCAAGGTTCTTATGACTATTGGAGTGGACGAAGGTGGATCCGTACCCGATACTGCAGTACAGCTTTTCATTGAGTTATTGAATGGTGGCAATCTACGAGTTCAGCAAACTCTTTTCTGGTAAGCTCCATCTCAAGTTGTTTATTCTTCACCAGACTCTCTGAAAGCTTCATCTCAAGTAATTTATTCCTTGCCAGACTACCTGATTTTTCATAAAATTGACGCCTTTTGAATGTATGATTGTTACATCGATATACAGGTATATAAAGATGCGCGACCCTAATGTACGTTTCTTAGAGCATCTGATGTCACGGCTCGATGGTGGCTACGATGGCCTTGTTCTGTGCAAACAGCAACAAGAACTTGGAAATAGTCTCAGTCCACGTGCCAAACAGCATGCCGAAAGTTTAGTTGAAACTCTGCGATTCCTTCAGCTGTTGTGTGAAGGCCATTGCTTGTTCTTTCAAAACTTTCTCCGGACACAGCCTAAAAATTCTTCACAGCTTAACCTACTCGCGAAGGCTGTTGACTTGTTCGTCTTTCTCGTAGACTCGCCTCAGGCAGCCGAAACCTTCAGCGAGTCAGAGGACGCACTTGTAGCGCAATTATTGAATTTCATGACGGAAACTATGCTTGGTCCTTGTGGTGGCAATCAAGTGCAGGTAACACACGCCGATGTCTTGAGTGCAGTGAACGACTTAGTGTCAGCGCACTGGCGCCCTCCAAAAGATCCAACGGGCAAGTTTAGCCGCAGTGGTAACGGTTTCAAAGAAGACTCCTCACCCGTGCTTGAATTAGCTCCTGGGCTTGGTCCTGAGGATGAGGAGGTGTTCTTTGCCGCATTTGGTCGTGACTTGCGTTGCCGGGCTTGCCACCTGATTGCCGCTTGTCTCGAGGGACGAGATGACCGCGCAACTCATCTTGTGGTTGTGCACCGTGTTGAGCGCACTGGCCTTGGACGGCTCTCAAATGAACTTGAACGTGATGTGCGTGCCATTTATGCAAGAGCTGCTGCCAAGAAACGTTTACCTACGAGCACGGAGCGATCTGCCGCAGAGGATATGGAGTCGGCCTTACGCGCCATTGAGACGGTGCTCGAAGTTTTCACTGAGAACGATATTGAGGCAGCTCATGAATTAAACAGTACTGTCAACAGAACCACCACGAGCTATCAGAATGAACATAACGGTAGTAAAACCAAACGCGAAGAGCATGAAGACGATGCGATGCCCCTGCTGGCGCGGGTGGAAGTAGCGTGGCGCGGGCGTACTGAAGCTGTGGTATTTCCATTGCCACAAGAAGCGCCGTATTTACCTCAAAGTTTGGTCGCAACTTTCATGCTTGATGTGGATTTAACCGCTGCCGAAACTCGGGTTGAAGAACTCCTCGAAACTGTCCCGGTCTTCATTGCAAATATGTGCCACGTGTATGCGTGTAGTCAAAAGTCGAAATTTTACAGATTTTTGCACAAGCACGTGGCGTCGATTAAACTTGTCATGTACTCTTTTGTGGTCCTTCTCAACCTCAACGTCCTCATGTCTCCACCATCAATTAGTCATCCAGCCGAATCAGCATGGAATATTCTCAAAGGAACCTCTGCCCTCGACAATTATGAAGTGATGGGGCTTGGAATTACTCTGTTCCTCGGCTGCGTCAACTTTTTCGGGTATTTCGTCATAATGGTCCGTCTTCATTAATTTTTTAATACACCGCTATGCTGTTTCTGTTCATGCAGTATTTTCTTCCGTCAATGTGTACTTAATTCAATGTATTGCCAACAATCTACTTAATCATCTCTTTTTTGTTTGTTGACTATACCTGATTCAAATGTATCAGTACTATATCGCCCTCACGGAAGTGCCCATATTAATCCAAGAATTTGACCTTTCAGTAGAGGCAAACAAAGCGCTACTCAAGGAAGACAAATTTAGTGACGCGAGTGCCTTTACTTTCTGGGGTGTGACACTTTTCTTCAATCTTGGTTTTTGTGGCATGCACGCAGTTAATTACGGTGCAGCTTGGAATCTCTACAGTGCAACTGTACTTGGCATCAATCTCCCTTGGACATTGTTGTGTATCCGGAATTATATTATAGTGCCAACTAATAATGCGCAGCGCACGTTCTGCATTGTATTCGAGTGCGCTGTTACAAAACCGTTCTTTCGGAACCATTTGCTGCTGCAATTCGTGTCAACGCAAGGTTTCATCCAGTCAGAATACTTTACCTTGATGCTTCTTGACATTGTCAGCAATTCATCCGTGCTCTTGTCAATAATAAAGAGTGTCACGTCGCCAGGCGCATCGCTCGGGATGGTGTTGTACTTATTCATTTGCACCCTCGTCATTTGGGCCTCCTTTGGAGTAGAGCATTTCAATGATATGCTTTTGGTTCCCTTCTGGGACGAAGAGATCCAGAAAGTGAATTCCGAGAGTTGCTCATCCACCGTCAGCTGCTTTTGGTTTTTGTTATACTCGCAAATGGCAGGCAGTGGTGGTGACATAAGGCAGGAGTTGCGTGTCGCGAGTCCCGGTGGGGGACAATACCTCGCGCGGATGGCGTACGACTCGATATTTTTTGTCTGGGTTGGCATCATTCTGATGAACATCATTGCTGGTTTGATGTTAGACACTTTTGGAGCCATGCGTGAGAACGAAGCTCGACGCAAAGATATACTGTCGTCTGAGTGCTTCATGTGTGGCCTACTGCGCACCGAGTACACAACTGGCTCTTTTGAAGACCACCAACGAGAGGAGCATGATCCATGGCTGTATGTCCACTACGTGGCGTACTTACTGGCTAAAGATCCAACTGAAGACACCGGCGTGGAGTCTTTCGTTCGCTCACAGGTATGCACACTATGCCAGCTTGAAACAGTTGCGCGTGTTTCGAATGATATTAAATTTTCTACTCTTTGATTAACTTTGTTCACATCATTCGTGTCATCGTTCAGGTTAGCGGCAATGAGGACGGCGCACCTCAGCTGGATTGGATTCCAAAACGAACTTCAGTAGCCATCGAGGCGCACAAAGCCAAACAAGTTGAAGCAGCCAAAGCTGTGATGTCACGCGAAGATTACCAGGGAAACTCTGGGAATGCTGACTCCGTGAATGTGGCCTCATCGACATTACTTGAGGCCATCAGTCACTTAGAGGCCGAAGTCGCATCGATGCGTAACGAGTTTCAAGCTGTTGCTGCTGCGCAGAAAGTCGGAACGTCAGGGACTCCATGAATATTGGTGATGTTAAGAGTGTACTAAGACTTTTGGTCGATTGCTGTATTGAGGGAATTATAGTCTAGGTTTCTATTAAATTCCTCACATCAGAGACCTCCCGCATTCTAGTTGATTATTGGGTAGTAATTTTGCCTATCATACTATCAAAGGCCCATAAAAATATTAGGCCATAGGGACATCGTGCTTCTACTTCTACTTCTATATTTTTACAGTCTACGAAATAATACTGATATTGATATGGGCGCGAGCGTAAGCATATAACTTACCGCTACTTGTGATTGAATTGGGTTTTTAAGAAGCGGAATTTTGAATCAAATCTGAGGAAATGAAAGCCACTTAGCCCGGGATTTTATTTATGTTAGTAACAATGTTACCCTTCACCCTTCAAACCCGGACTTCATGTGCTTTTTATTTTATGGCCTAGATATTATAGATATTAGAATTAGATATAGATATCGAAATAACTGCGTACACCAACTTAGAATTTATAAAGAAATGCACTTCATTCACCAAAACAAGACAACAATCAGTAGTAGAGGCCACCCTGAGCCAGTGCCGCGTTGTTTCCGTGCACATGGTAAGCATCTTTGATGCGCGGGTCAGCAAACGTCTTCGCGAGCGGAAACGGCGAAGGGTTAGTCGCCAACTTCGGTCTCTTCACCGCGCCCCAAAAGTCCCACCGGCTCTTGGCTCGAGCCAAGAAAGGGCTGATCAAATCGTCGCACCCGTCGTTGCCCGAAATATTCAAGTGCAGACCCCTTGTGCTGTGCGCACGATCGGCGCCGGGCTCGGTGGTCTTCTCCAGCGCAACCAAGAGAGGTTTAGCGCCTCCATCCGCATCGAAGTCGTTGAAACTCAAGTCGACAGCGCATAAAGTCGTGTTGCTTACCAGAGGCCCAACGAAGGAGCCCACACCGGTGTTTCGAATGCGGTTGCCAGAAAAGCTCAAGTGCAAGAGGCCTGAGTTCATGGCAAGGCCTTTCGCCAAGAAATCTGCTCCAATGAGCCCTGCGCGCACGGAATCCAGCCTGAGGGTCAAGAGCGTGGTGTTGACCTTCAGTGCGGAGGCGACGTGACCAACGCCGTGAGAGCCCAAATGGTTCTCCGAAAGCTCCAAAAACCTCAACCCTTGATTCTTGGCCAGCCCTACACTCAGTGCTTGTGCGGCACCTTCGTTGAAGCCGCACCCTTCCAGGTCCAGCCAGGTTAAGCTATGGTTCACGGCAAGGGCTTCTGCGAGATGTGCAGCTCCTTTTGGGCCCAGAGGATTCTGCGGTAAGCCCAGAGCCGTTAGAGAGGTGTTCACTTGAAGTGCTGTGGAGAGTCTCTTGGCAGAGGTTGACAAGAGGCGGTTGTGGGGCAAGAGCAAAGTGCGCAGCACGCAGGGGCGCCACACGGGCGCTGTCATGACCACTGGTCGCATGTCCCCACTCGCTTGTCGAAGCACTTCTTCTTCGTGCTTTTTGGCCTGCCACGCAGCGACTGCATCCTCCTTCGGGTCTAAGACTTTTCCAAACAAAGCAGCAACGTCATCGCCCAGCACCATCTGCCCGATGGAGAGCATCTCCAGTGGCGGCTTGTGTTCTCGTAGGGCGGACGCTAATTGTTTCACTTCCGTTGACCCCAGGCCTGAATTGTGGCTCAATTCAAGGGCCGCCAGCACCGGATTTTCCTTTGCCATGATAGCGAGCTGTGCAGTGGCTTTTTGGCCCAAGTCATTCGAGCACAAGTTGAGGTGCGTTAAGCTTCGGTTCCGGCGATGCTGTCTCAAAAATACTGTTGCCGCTTTCTCGCCTGCTTTTTTGGCCTTGTTGGCACTCGCACGCGAGGTCGCGGCTGCTGCATGCACTGCTGCTTGCTCGTAGATTTCTTCACTCGGTTCGCACAAAGCTAGCGCTAGAACTTCGCCTCCGTCATCTCCCAAAGCGTTGGAATTCAGAGCCAGCGTGGCCAAGGATTCATTGGTGTGCAAACAACCTGCGAGAGCTGTTGCGCCCTCCACACCTATGGCATTGAAGCCCAAGTCCAAAAATGCCAACGGATGCTCGGCGCCACCCGCATCCACCCCCGCCAACAAACGGGCCAAGGATTGGGCTGCTGCATCGCCTAAATGGTTGTACTGCAACACGAGCACTGTGACACCTCCAGCGGACTGATGATGCTCAGCACTTCCTGCTCCAGTCGTATGTTGTTGAGACACTCGTGAGGATGAGTTGGCAGCCCCCTGATAGGCGAGGCCGCGGCATAAAGCGTCACAGCCAACGTCGCCTAGGCCACACCCGCTTAAGTCCACCCGCCATAATGGGGAAAAGGTTTGACCAATCGCGTCGGCGAGCGCACTGACCGCTGCCACGAATGCTGCACCGTCCGACGAAGAGGAACTTGAAGGCACTTGCCCACTCATCTGGTGCTGCTGCTGTTGGCTGAGAGGCTCTCCCTTCAGTTCAATCGCTGTCAATTGTGGATCGCTTCTCTTCAGCCGCTGCACGATCGAATCGGCTCTCAGCGCCAACGCGGCATCTTCTTCTCCGAACCGGTACTCGTCGAAGCACTCGTCACAGAAGCATAAACCTACGGAATAGGCGTCTTCGTAGTACTTGAGCGCATCCACCACTCCGCGCGGAATCAGGCCTGACGATCTCAACGGGTTATCACCTTTTGCCACCGCTCCTGGCGCCTCCGAGGCCTGAGCAAGCGCGACGAGCAAACTCTCTGAAGCTCCTTCAGTGGCGGGGCACTGCTGGCATACATGTGCTAACGCTTCCGAAATGCGCAAGCCAAACTTCCGAATCAAGTACGCTGCAGCGACCCAATTTGCCCGTTGTTGGCCTCGGCTGGCGTGTATCAAGACACGCGTCGCGACACCTTCTAACCTCTCCGCCATCTCAATGAAGTCCCAGGCGTCGTTGAACACTTTCATCCACGTCCCCCTCGAGGGCCCCGCGTCTTGACGAGCGTCGCGCAGCGCTTCCCACGCCAGTCTCGCCTTCCGCTCGTCCTCGTCCTCGTCTTCGGGGCGAGGCGATGCTTCGCCTGCGAATTCACCGAAGGGGTCGTCGGTTCTCGCATCGGCCCAGCTGCCCTCCCCGTGCTCCGCCTCAAACGCGCCCATGAAGTCGGGCAGAGGCGCGCGGCAATACACGATGGAGTCGCCGTCACGGTCGCCTAACAAGTCCCGAGCCTCCATGGCGTTCTCCAACTCCTGTGAAAAGAGGTGGTATTAGTGGGGTAAGAGGCTGGCAGAAGTTAGGCGGTGAATGGCGCCAATAAATTATGTGCAATTGTTTTTTGCCATGTGCATTGAAGGCACGATCCACACTATAGAATTCAGGTATGAATGAATTCCTTAATTACCTCAGTCACGTTCAGCACGTGCGAGATGGGCGATCGTTTGATGTATCTCCTCCGACTCGAAGCTGCAGTGCCTACCCACAAGAAATCCGGCAGTACTTCTCGCGCGATGTCGTTGGAATTGCGCACTGGCTTTCGGCCTGAAGGTGGCACGGAACGCATGGGACGCAACGATGATGCACCAGCAGATGCTCCTCCTTTGGACTTATTGGCAAGTGCACTGCCCGCTGCTGCTGTTGCTGTTCCTTTCGGAGATGACGGGGGAGAACGAGACGAAGAATGAGTAGCTTGTGCACTGCTATTGATACTGTCGTCAAGCGAGTCGAGTCCTAGGGCATCCATAGAATGCAGAGTCGCCACGCTGCCGCATTTGCAGCATTCAGCGCCCAAACCGAACCTCGACTCGTTCAGAGGCATGCCTTTTTGCTCGCGTCGCGGCTTCCAGCCCGCCGCTCGCCCAATTCCTAGCTCGGCCCCCACCACAGCTCCAAGTTTGACCCACTCTTCTAAGCCTTCTCGCCACGCCAGTGTGCCGTCATCGATCCGAGCAGCACCCACGCCGCTCCCAGGAGCATCTGGATCGCCTTCGAAACGAGCCCGCAGCGACTCCGCAGACTCTGGCCCCACAATCTCACGCTTCCCGGGCCCTCCGCCTGGCCCTTCTCCGAGATGCTCGTCCACGAAGAACCACCGCTGGTTGGCGGCGATCGATTGGGCCGACAACGCTTCATTGTTGTCGTCACCGTGTTTGCTGGCCTCTGGCACTAGGCTCAAATGATGCGTACCCCTCGGAGGCTCAGGATAAGCCCACAGCTTGCGTTTGAGGTCTGGCAAGTCATTGACACGCATCCACGCCGGCATCCCTTCAGTCCACACCCGTGTCCAATTATGCACTGCTTTCGAGTCCCACAACTCTTTTAAACCTTTCTCGTTGTACGGGCCGTGCGGCGCTGCATCGTTGATAGACGCGTTGCCAAGAGGGAAGTGACCACCGGCAGCCCCCAATGAATCCTGATCGAAATCACCGCTGAAGGCATTGTCGTCTTCCGGTAAACCGCGCGGCGACTCGAGGAAGAACCAGCGTGCGACTTCAATTCCCAAGCTCCTGCCGCCCCCACTGCTCTCGTAGCTCACGTAAGCCTGCGTGCCAACACCGGTCTCTTCTCCTTCTTCATCGTCAGAGTCCGTGTCATCGCCGTTGGCAGCGGCGCGGGCATCCAAGAGGGCATTCAACTCCGGCAAATCCATCGAGGTGCTCGTAGCCATGTCCGCAAGCATCGGTGCTTCTACGTAGGTAGGGTCATACGCAGGGTTATAGGCGTAGCGCAGCCACACTTCGAGACGACCGAAGTCCGGAGTTGACGCTAGTTGCTCGGCAAATCCGGGCGACTCGTTGTCGGCATTGTCAGCATCTTGGTTCAACGCCGCCGCAGCACTCGCCGCAACGTCTCCCTGACCACCGCCTCTGCTCACTGGCCGGCTGTCACCGTCTTCTGCCTCGGCCTGAGCCGCATGCGCTGTGGCGGCTATCTTGGCACCTCGGGCATCACTCAAGCGCCACCACGACCGTTGCGGAAGCCGGTTCACTAGATCGACCAGGGGAATTTCAGCGGTGCCTACGAGATCATCGGAGCTGAGCACCTCAGAAGTGGGGAAGCCTTTAACATCACGGTCGAAGCACTGCAGTCTCAACACATGATGGGTGCTGTACGGCAAAGGGCCATACTTGAAACGCTCCACCCACACCGGATCAACACTGCCGGGAACCACGCAGGTGCTGCCGAGCACTTTAGGGGCGCGATGGCCGTGCGGCAGGGAAATGTGGCAAAAGGCATCGGTGCTGCCGCGGTGCTCGCCGTTCTGCTTCTGGGCCCGCGATGGCGCATCCATGGCTGGCAAAGAGGTCGCGCGCAGCACGCACACGTGGATTTCGTTCGGTAAGCGGTTGCCGAAGCGCCGCAAGTCCATCACCGTGACTTCCTCCAATCCTTCGGGTGTTTCTTCCGGCTCCAGCACTAGAGGAGGAGGCTCTAAGGCTGGGTTGTGCCGCCACCGCGCAATGATTTCCACCCGCCCTAAGGGGGCTTTCCCAGGTCGAGTGCCTCGCGGCAGCTCGCCAGTCTTGGGCTCGCCCAGATCGAACCACCCACGCACAGCTTCACGATTGGCCAAGGGCGCCAGAGGCAGTGACACACGCCCCAAACACACGCGTTTCGCCGTGGGGTCCACTGGTAACAGCTTGTTGGTGCTCGTTGATGTTGCTTTCGGCTTTCCTTTCGGTTCCACTTGGTCACAAACGCGCACGTTGAGGCTCGTTGCGAATTGGTCGGCAGGTAAAGTAAAGCGCTCGTTCCAGCTCGGCTCGAGCTCTTTGGGCTTCACTTTCGAGCACACGGTGGCGGTACCGGCGCCCAACTCCACGAAGAGGTCCGAGGCACCCGTCCGCAAGAAATAGTTGGGCGCGCGCACATTGATGCCCGTTGAGCCAAGCACTGCCAACACCAGCTCGTTACAGGGGCACTTGCGGTATTCGTCGTGTGCACTCATATAAGGCTCCTCCAAGTCGCTGAAGTCCAGGGCGGGGTTATAGGCCCATTTCAACAGCAGCTCAACTTCTCCGCAGCTTTTCGAGTCAGGCTTGAGTTTGAGCCCAGTTGCTTGCGCGGCCAAGGGGAACCATTTTCGTACTGCTTTCTTGTCGTTCAGAGCTTCTAACGACGCAATGGGCACCAAGCATCGGCCCATAAACTCACGCTTGGATCCTGCGTCGTCGTCTTCGATCACCACTTCTAAATGGCAGACTCTGTCAACTCCAGCGTAACGAATGAAACCAGCTGCAGCGTCAGCTTCTGCCTGTGCAGCAATCCTTGCTGCCTCTTTCGCCTTCTCCCGTTCCTTTTGCTTGTTGACTTTCTTCTTGGGTGGCGATGCTCCACTACTTGCCACTTCAATCGAGGCAGCAGCAACAGGAGATAGAGGGCTGATGGGCTCGGATGGACTCAATGGGCTCATTGGAGTCAATGGAGTGATGGGCTCTGACTCAGCGGAGTAGAAAGCGCCTTCCTCTGGGCGCGTCAGTGGGACATAGCATCGCCAATTCCAGCGAGGGTTCAAGGTTTTCTTCTTCAAGGGGGATTGAAACGTGCGCCCTCCAGCTTTGAAAGTCGCCACTGGATCCGAAGTGCCGCCGTCGGGGCCCTTGTCCATCGCCGGCAGCCTTCGTGCTCGAATCAACCCCACGCGAAGCTCATTGGGTGCCTTATCGGGGTAAAGGTCACCATCCACCTCCTCTAAAGGGTCGCCTTCTGCGTAATCAGGGTTGTGCCGCCACCGCAGCACCAGCTCAACTGACCCGCGTGTCGTGTGGCCGTCGGGTAAACCCGTTTTCTGGCTGCCAAGCACATACCATGCTCGATGCGGGTGGCCCGCTGCCAGTGCCTCCAGTTTGATGCTAAATTTCCCCATGAATTGTTTGGTGCTGCGGCCGTCCCAGTCGTCGCATTGCACTTCAAGGCACGCATCTGGGTCCTGAGGGCATGACAACTTGAAGGTTTCCTTGTAAATTGGGTTCAAGTCTTTCTTCTTCACTGACGTTGACGCCTTGTCGCCGCCGTCGGCAATCCGTAAAGTGATGACTGGATCGGAAGTGCCTTCACCTCGCAGCCTCTTGTCCATCGGGGCCAAGTTTTTGGCGCGCACTACAGTAATGAGCAGCTCGTTGCGTGGTTTGTCCTTGTGCAGCTGCCTTTCTCCTTTCGGTGGTCGCAAGCTTGCGCCGTCGTCGAGTGGCAGCGGAGCTTCTACCAATGCAGGATCATGCACCCACCGCAACTGCAAGTCTAAGTCACCTCGAGCCACACCGGACCGCTTCCCATTGGCATCGCAGAGCGCGTACCAGCGCCTGGTGGGGCGGCGGTGCCGGAGTTTCGCCAACGGAATCCTGGCTAGGCCCATGAAATCGTTGCGCCCCATCGCATCGTAATCTTCCACAGTGACGTCCAAAAAGCCGTCCGGCGCATCGCAAGCAAGAGTGAAATGCTCCTCCCACTCGGGCTCAAGCGTCTTCTTTTTCGTCGCGGACGTGGCTTCTGGGGCACTGCACACTTTCAGTCTCACGGTAGGGTCGGACGAGCCACCTCCACTCCGAGTAAACATCGACTTGTCCATGATTTGAAAGCGCCGCCCGCGCCAAAGCGTCACGCACACCTTGTTTGGAGGAAGCTCTTCGAAGCCCTCAGGCTCTGGCTCCATTGCATCCACCTCGGTCGGCACGGGCTGCAGAGGCGGCTCTAATATGGCAGGGTTGTGCCGCACGCGAAGCCTCACTTCCACAGCCCCGAGTGTGCCGGCAGACTCAGGGTCACCTTTTTCGTCCAACAAGCTTAACCACTGGGGCGGCCCCCACCGCAAACCAAGCCCTTTCAGCGATACAGCAGCACTGCGACCCATGAAGTCGTTGTCTCCGATGACGTCTACGTCTTCAATCGACACGTGAAAGGTCGTTGCCTCCTCGTCGTGCCCTGCAACTAACTCTTCCGTGGCCTCCGTGGCCAGTTCAGACGTGACGTCATTACTCGTACCACCGAAAGCTTCACCACCAAAGACACTAAGAGGCAACGGCAGTCGGTAAATTTCCTTCCAAATGGGATTCAAGTCGCTCTTCTTTGGCGTTGACTTGACACTAAAGCCGTCCACTTCCAGGGTTGCCTGTGGGTCCGAGCTGCCGCTTCCAAACGACGATTTGTCTACTGCTGGCAGGCCACGCGCGCGGATCAATGCCACGCACAACTCGTTTGGAACCCGCAGTCGCGCCGCCATGTCATCTCCCTCTTCTTCTTCCTCGTCTTCATTACCGCCCTCGTCATCGGCCTTGACTATTTCCGATGCTCCTTCAGCAACAGCTGCGGTCGCGACTTCACCAGCAGCACCACCTTCATTGAAGTCTTCATCCTCGGCAGCAGCATCAGCACGGTTGGCCAGTCTCAACTCAGCGCGTACCAATTCTAACACTTCTTCGGCTTCAGCATTTGGCCTTCTGGAGCGATATTGAGCTAAAAATTGTTCAGTGGTCATTTCGCTGGGCACGTTGAGCTTCTTGAGGTTCCCAGCGAGCTCAGTCAACAACAACTGTTCACACCATGCCTCAAACGACATGACTTCTAGAGCCTCAGCCGCAACACCAGTAATAGTAGCAGACTCAGCATTGGCCTCTTCCTGCGCAACGCGCATTTCGTCCTCGTACTGCTGTCGCTTGGCTGCTCGAGCCGATGCTTTCCGTTCCTCTTCCGCTGCCGCTGCCCGCTCTGCCCGTCGCTCCTCTTTCATCCGTGCTGCATCCGCCAGAGCCTGCTCCTGAAACGCAAGTTCAGCCATTTCATCTTCGACGTCATCGACGAGCCTCATTGCTAGCTGCTCCGCCCGTTCGGGTGAGTGCTGCCACCACAAACTCAACTCGACCGCTGCATCGCCCTCCAGCGGAACCCCACTTTCGTCCGTTAACGGGTACCAGCTCACATGCCGGAGCTTATCCCAGCACGGCTTAAGGATCACTTCAGCACGACACATGAAATCGCTGTCACCGATGAGGTCAAAGTCGAAGACTTCACATTTGAGCACTGCCGTAATGTCATCGATAAACGCCACGAAAGTCTCGTTCCACTCAGGAGAAAGATTCTTCTTCTTCACGGTCGTCTTTCCGACAGGACCGTAACAAGAGAGCTTCATAAAGGGGTCACTACTTCCTTTACCCATGAGCATAGCGGTGTCCACGGCAGGCAAATTCTTCGCCCGTAACACAGTCACATGCAGCTCGTTCGGATCCACGTCGGCATATTTCTGTGCATGCACAATGTCTTCACCTGCTTCCTCTCGCGCATCCTTCATTCTTTCAGGGTCTGAGAGCAAAGCTGCTTCACCTTTCAGCTCAGAATACACTGCAGCTACATCGCCTACTAGTGTGCAGCGAAGGCGCACCTCGCCCGTCATCGGCGCACCTTGCAGTGTCTTCAGCAAGGAAGCGTTGTCGTTGCATTGAAGGGGAAACCATGCGTCGCATCGGAGCTTATTTTTCTTCGCGAGCCACTTCAGAGGGAATGAAAAGCTACCCAAGAGCTTCTGAGAACTTCCTACAACCCCTTGGTCTTCGTCGAATACACGCACCTCCAGGCGCGCCATCGCTAGCACGGAAGGTAATGTATCGTCTCCGACACGAAATTTTTCACGCCACTGGGGCGAAAGAGTTTTCATCCAGGTCTTTGTACGGTGGCTCTCTTTTGGAACCTCTTTGCCCTCAGCGTCTATAAGCACCACCATCGCGAAAGGGTCCGAGGTGCCACCCCTATCGTCTGCGATCAAATGCCGCGCCTCGACTACCTCCACGTCTACTCCTTCCAACGAAAGCGACGCCATGCTTCTAAAAGAACTGACCTCAACAGGCTCTTACTATTAATCCTCCTCGCTAGCTAATGGCCAACTTTTCCCCTATACAGCAACATCTCTTACGACAAGTAACCTAAGCTCAGGAACGGACACGGGTCGGGCCGTTAAAAGCTACTGTAGCCTCGTCTGATGATCTGAGGATCAAGCATGTCGCCAAGAGGCACCCTGGGTGTAAATACGCAACACCGACCTCTAGTCTAGTTAGTTGAATTCGACCCTGAATCCGATTTTGGTAGCGTGTGCTGATTGGTGCATAACACGTCTAGCTAGTTAGTTAGTTGAATTCGCCCACCAAACCGATTTTGAAGGTCGGTGTTCATTACGAAAATCGGGGGTGCCTCTTGCCCTATCGGGGGAAAACTCGAACTCGAACTCGAACTAATACAAACCCAAATGGCACAGAAGCCAATGCTGCGGGCAGAAGTGGGAATGCGCGTGCGTTGCGCAAACAAAGCAAGTGCGGAATGATTCAGGAGGGAGAGGGGCATTGGCCAAATTCCTCGGAATATTTGCAAAAAGCGAGGTATTTGTGGGTGTTGCGCACTTCGCAGAACAATAACCCTACCCCCTCCATCGGGGTGTCAACACCCCCCTCTACTTCGCCCTGCGACACCGGAGTTGCCCGCCGCGAAGAAGCCGCTTCCTGCGTCGAGGTTCAATGCGCTGAAGATGAGATCTCCTTCCGCCGTCG
>Ga0307931_1000384_pt1 | contig 27145 bp, 21 predicted proteins | sample OrgLakmetageno47_FD_201816 | JGI IMG/M metagenome (GOLD analysis project Ga0307931, IMG submission 201816) | Saline water microbial communities from Organic Lake, Antarctica - #47 | ecosystem: Environmental > Aquatic > Non-marine Saline and Alkaline > Saline | place: Antarctica: Organic Lake...
TCAAGGATCTCATTGTCTGCTTCCAGCCGCTGGCAGTGGAGACGGCCGAGGCGGATTCGCTGCGCAGTGCAGCTTTTACTGCAGCCGACTCAGGCGGCAAAGGCATGTGCTCCTTGGCGGATATGGAAGCGTTTGTGCAGAAGACTCTCGAGTCGACGTTTCCGAAGACTGGCAAGGGCAAAGACATGCAGCAGCGCGGGAAAGACGTGTTCACGGCTTACAAGGCGTGTTGTGGGCGTGCGTTCAAGGATGTGGCGGCAGGGAGCAGGGCAGATGCAATGGCCTCGGCAGCATCTTCAATGAGCACGAGCAAGGCTGGAAGCGATGTTGCATTGTCCTTGGACCAGTTTCGCCACTTCGTAGTGTATTTGTGCATGTATGGAGCGATGTACGACGCATTTTCCGTGATAGACGGAGGCGCCATCGGGTCATCATCGTCATCGAAGGCGGGCGACCAGCGCATGGATGTGACGGTGCTGCAGTCGACTTATAAAAGCCTGAGCAGCTTTGGATTTGCAGCATTGCAAGGGCTCGCGACCAAGAAAGACGCGAAGGCGTTGTTCAATCGCATCGATATCGATGGCAGTGGATCTGTGAGTCTGGAGGACTGGTGCGAGTACATCAAGTACATGGAGGTAACAGCGTGCTCGATGCTCGGGCTTTTGGTAACCGTCGATCAGCCAAATGTTGTTGTTGGGAAGTGGGCGACTGCGTCAGTAGCGCCAAGTGGTATTAATGTGAACCCAGATATCGGTAGCGAGTTGAAGATAGATGTGGCCGAGGAACGTGGTCTAAGTGCGGCGTCCCGCCGGGAAGAGGAAGACGCTATTCGCGAAGAAAAAATGGCGGCTCGTGAAGCTGCAGCGGCAAGCAAAAGTCGGTTGAAAATGCCACCTTCAGCGAAGACGAGCAAGAAGAAGAATTATGCTCGCTCAGCGTCAGCACCTCGAGAATCAGCAGGTACTGTATCCAATGAGGCATCTCAATCGCAGTCTGATGGTCAGAGTACAGGTGTAGCTGAGGCTAGTCTTGAGAGAGTTGTCGCGCCATCGAAAGGGTCTAGCGTTAGTGTTGACCGCGCTGGAATGCGAGGAGATTCATTGCGTTTGCAGCGACTCAACGAGGGCATGGCACATAACGTTGGGCCGCTGCAGCCAACCGCTGATAAAGACAGTGATGACGACCCTCACGGCGGACCAATGAATCAGACAGAGCAAATGCTAGAGCAAAGCCGGACGAAGCATCGCATGGACGATGAAGCAATGGAGCACCTCACCCGCGAATGCCGCGAAGGCCGCCAGCATCTTTTGGATGTTTTGCAGCTTATGGATCTAAGCACCACTGTCAAGTATGCACCGTTTGAACAGGCAACATTATCCAAGCTCAAGCCGCTAGATAAAACTAAATTAGCATCTAAAAGTGGTGAAACTCAAACAAAACGTAAAGGACGAGATTTGGCTGCCGCCAAAATTCGTTCTCTTACCGATGAAGTGGAGTACCTCAAAGCTGAGCTAGCTGCGCGGGAAACGATAAGCAAGCCGCGCAGTACTGCTTTACGGAAAGCCGCCGCTGAAATCAACACATCCGAATCTACTTCAGAGGACTTGTTGCCTCCAACGCACCCTCAGCTCTTATTAGATAAACAGGTGGCATCTGTGAGCCCGATAACGCAGTCGCAAGATGAACATGCTAGCGGAGCTATCGAAAGTGAGGCTGAGGCTTGGGCAGCAGAAGCAGCGAATGCACTTCTGCGCGAAGCCGCCTTGGGTGCAAGCCGTGCTTTTTCCCCGAAGAACCAGCCCATTGTGCACACGACGTCTGCTTTGCTTGCTTCAGAATCGCGAACGAATGGTGATGATGGTGCTTTAGCTTGGGCGGCTGCAGCTGCAGAAAGTTTGCAGAATGGACATCAAACACTGAGCAGAATGACTAATGTTGACAATGCTTTTGTAAGCACGAATCCAACACAGAACCCCCTTGTGGTGGTTTCTCCTCACTCTGCAACACTTCTGAGTTCGGTTGAAAGTCGTTGCGAGAGAAAAAGCTACGAGGGTGACGCAGTGACCAATGAAAGTTCTGCAATAGTAGCACAGTACGAGGAGGTAATAGCATCGAATCCGGAGGCAACTTTAAGCGCGCTGTCACTTTTGCAGGGAGAACATGCCGGCAAAGGTGGCGAATCTGAGGCGGAGGCTTGGGCAGCAGAAGCGGCGAATGCACTTCTGTGCGAAGCCGCCTTGGGTGCAAGTCACACTCAACTCACTACACCACCGACGGCACCTTTGTTGCTGACTTCAGAATCACAACCAGATGATGGCGATGGTGCTCTAGCCTGGGCAGCAGCAGCTGCAGAAAGTTTGCAGAGTGGCACTCGATCGCTGGACGTAGAAGAGGCTGCTGGCGTTGCCCACACAAGCAAGAATTCGACAGGGAATCCTCTCAATGAGGGCTCCTTGAACACTGCTGCACTTCAGAAATCGTTCGGAAACTACCAAGAGCAGGGAAGTTTTGAAGGTGACACAGCTGCCAAAGATGGTCCTTCAGTTGCATCCCAGTATGCTGGCCTAGAGAGGCCTTTCGAGCTTAGTAGTAGTCGCCCAGGGCGCGCGGAACTCCTCGAGGTGCTTCAACTTCTTGACTGGGATGAGGCCACTTCGCCAGATCACGAGGCGGGGCCATAGCGACAGCTGCCTTAATCCCTCAGAACCCGAATGGAGGACCACTCGCTGCCAGTGACCTCTAGGATAATATGCTTCAAAGTCCAAAGAAAACGTCAAGATGCCGTTAATGGGTTGTTCGATATCGACTCCATATATTCGGGAGGTGAGTGCGTCTCCAAACGCCCATCTATTTTTTATCATGCCAGTGAAACATATTCGTATTGCACTTGTTTTATTCAGTAACTATCCTGGTCTTATGAAAACGAAATCCGATAAACCTAGGCGATTGTCGCGTATTGGGGAATTGGAGATAAACAGTAAACAGTAAACCAATCCTTGGTTTTCCTGATTTGACACTGGCCCTTTGGGCCGTGGGGCTATCAGGATCAGGCAGAGATAAAAGCAAATCAGCTTAATTTATCTGAGTGTCTAATCAGGAGAACATACTCGAGTGGCCATGGGGGTGATGGTAGCGGTCTAAAGTTTTAATTGGTAGGCGTAGGCTCCTCACTCCTCAACTCCTCAGTGCTCTGGGGGTGCTGGTGCTTCTCAAGACAGGAGCATTTTTCTGCCCGCCCGCAAAGAGGGGGCTACTGCGAAGTCTCTTATGCATCCGCTTGAACAGGGCTCTCTGCTTAATGCGCACTCCCAATACTCAGTACTCATTAGTACAGAACAGGAGCTACAGCGCTACAGCGCCACCTACAGAGTAGAAACGGAAGTGCGTGCTCTTATACCCATAATTTGTTTTCTGTTTTATGCTTCGCTCCTTTTTCCATTCTGTTTTACACCACGCAAGTTTCTATTCCTTTCTTTGTGCTGCGGGCCTCAACTGCCAGCGAAGGATATGAGCTCACTCGACAAAGAAAAAGCTGACCTTCAAAGGTTAAAGGATGAAGCGAAAACAACGGTGCGATCTGCCCCTGCATTCTTTCGAAGTTGTGTTTAAAGTTCATCAGATTTTTCACTCACCTCGCACCTCAGAGATCGTTTCAATCCAAGTAGGCTGCGACGCATTCAAGGCTCATTTTCGTCTGTAAGACAAGAACACAAGTCACGCCCCTGTGTGTACTGTGCGTTTCGTCACACTGCCTGCACTAAGACCATTCGTCCACGTTGCATTACACTTGCTTGGCGTGTTGCGTAGGCTGTGAACGACGACGGGAAGAAGTACAAGGGAGCGAGCTTCATACCGCAGTCTGGCAAATGGAAGTCTCAAATCACAGTTGACGGCAGAGTGCGGTACTTGGGGCTATTCGACGATGCCGAAACGGCTGCCCGGAAGTATGACGAAGAAGCAGCCCCTCTGAACCGCCCTGTAAACTTTCCAGCGGCAGGCCAGGTGGCAGGCTACGCTACCACAACAACAAACAAGCGCAAAAACAACGCAGACCTTGCTAAAGGCAGCGGAGGAAGTTTAGGCGGCGGGGGCGGCGGCTCTGGTGTGACTTTCCATGCGCCAACCGGTCAGTGGAAAGCGTTAGCAACCAATGGCAGCAAGGTCGTGTACCTAGGCCTCTTTGCTACCGAGGAGGAAGCCACACTCAAATGCACGGAAGCGGCAGCTGGCGCCAGCAATGCGTCGACCTTGCCGAAAAGGCCTCCCTCCGCCGACACGTCCAAATTCAAGGGCGTCAGTTTCCACGCGCAGTCCCAGAAGTGGAAGGCTCAAATCACGACGGGTGGCAGAATACGCTATCTAGGCTTGTTCGATAAGGAAGAAGAAGCTGCCCGCAAATACGACGAGGAAGCGTCGTTGGTAGGGCGGCCCATGAACTTCCCTGGCGAAGGCCAGAAATCAGCTGAAGACATTGGAAAAAAAGCCGCCGTAGGACCCAAAGTAGCACTAGCGGCTCCTACTGTTGTGCACACGTTGAATCCGCCACCACCCGTGTCACAACCTGCTATAACCGCTCAACCTGTGAACCCACCGCCGCTGCCGATGCCTCAACCGATGCCGCAGCCTGCTGTGAGTCCTCAACCTGTGAACCCACCGCCGCTGCCGATGCCTCAACCGATGCCGCAGCCTTCTGTGAGTGCTCAACCTGTGAATCCACCACCACCGATGCCTCAACCGATGCCACAGCCTGCTGTGAATGCTCAACCTGTGAACCCACCGCCGCTGCCGATGCCTCAACCGATGCCACAGCCTGCTGTGAATGCTCAACCTGTGAACCCACCACCAGTGCCACAACCAACTGTAAGCGTCCAATTAGAGAACCCATCATCGACGCCACAGCCTGCTGCCAGCGTTCAACCAGTGAATCCGCCACCTATGCCACAACCAGCTGTAAGCGTCCAATTAGAGAACCCATCATCGACGCCACAGCCTGCTGCCAGCGTTCAACCAGTGAATCCGCCACCCGTAACACAAGCGGTGCCGCAGCCGGCTGTAAACGTTCAACCAGTGAATCCACCAGCAGTTGTTACAGAAATTGTTCCAAGCGTGGAAAGCACTATGCTGGCCGGATCAGACAACCCAGAATTGTTGCTAGCGCCAGACGCGTCTGTTAGCTCCATCGATATCTTGAGGACAAGCGGAGCAGAAGATGCGTCCGGGCAGATGCTTTCAGGCATCAGCGCGGGGGTCTCGATATGACGCGTTTTGCTTGGTTTGAATGCGTGGCCTTTGAATCCGAAAAGCTGCCAGATTCTTCGAGTGTTCCAGAAACGTACTCTAGAATTAGTTGAGCCAGCCAGCTGCTATCACCTAGCTCCGTTGCACTGGAGGGCGATCTATTGTAAACTTGCGCATTCGTTCATTTAATCTCGTATCTCTTATTGCTGTTTATCAATGACTTATAACGGCAGTGCAATGGGCATATAATTTTTGATGATACATTAGTAATAATAATTACGGCCGGTTGATTAAATTCGGTACTACATCTGGGAAGAAGGGCACAAGGTTACCCCGGCTATAAAGGATATCGGACTCGAACTGGAGCTCTTAGCTCTTGATGAAGCAGATATTTAGAATTATTTATTTCCGGGCTGGTATTTGAGGTGATGAATTTCATGCGCCAGGCCGCAGCTCTCTTTTCTGTTTTCTTCTATCATCTACTACCATCGCAACAACCCATTTCTCATGTCATTTTGAGCTGGATCTGTCGGTGGACGGCGCACAAGTAGTCCACGTAGCTGCCGTCGTGGCGGGTTTTGTCTTCGATCAACAAACTGTGGAAGCGAGGTTCGTGTACCGACTTCGGGCCCGACACCACAATTTTCAGTGGGGCAAAGGTGGGGAGCCCATGCCGCAACTCGCTGATCACCCGGTGGAGCTTGGGGAGCAACAACAGCTGCTCCACTTCTTCTTCCGTTGCTGCGTTCGGGCTGCTGCCGGAAACAGAAGAAGAAGCCGAAGCAAGCGCAGGAGGCACGTGCCGCAAGAGTTCGGTTGGAGGGTTCGCGGCCGAGACCGTGTCCACTCCAAAGAGCTCACGCAGAACAAGGGCGTCAACGTCGCTGCCCACCCAAAGGAAGATTTCACGGCCCGCGTCCAGCAAGAGGACCTGCGGCGGTTGTGACAAAGATGAAGATGATGGTAAATGACTACAGCTAGGATGAAAAACAACAGTGGAGAGAAAAGGGAGAATACAGGGAATGAAGATGGTGCACATTGAGAAACACACGAAAGAGAGAGAGAGAGAGAGAGCGAGAAAAAAAATAGGAAGGGAGGAAAGTTCGTTTGAAGCCTGCGTGCACCACATGTGCGCGCCTCACCTTGTCGGCGCCGAGCGAGGCCGCGGAGCACACCAGCAGCGGCGGCAGCGCCACGTGCACGGACGAGCCCGGCAGCCACTGGCCCGGGCGGCTGCGGGTTGAGTTGTGGTGGGGGCCCGGGTCGCACGCCTCGCCTTCGAGAGAAGTGGGGTCAAGGCACGCCACGTCGTAGAGCCGCGGCTGGGTGAAGCGGTGCACTACCGAGGGGGTCTGCATTGCAGTAGTACGGGGCCATACAACAATGCACGAGGAACGCATTGAAAACGCAAGAAAAAAAAAGAAGAAAGTGTATTCAAGAAGAAAAGTAATAAAAAATAGGTCTTTATAAATTATTTCTTGTTTCCTGGCTATTCATCCATTTCTCTCGCTCTCTCCTTAACTTGTTTGCTCTCTCTCCCTTTCTCCCTCTTTCATGCCGCCTACTCCACGCACCCCTCTCCCGCCGTACAACTCCGCCAACGCGCACGCGCGTTCGTCTGCGCGCGGGTCCGGCCCCACGCTGCCCCCATCCAATCGGCTCAAGCTGGCCGACGAGCCCAGCTTGGAGTTCTCCCGCAACGCCACGCTCTTTAAGGCGCCCAGGGTGAGCAGAGGCCACAGCTTCAGGCTTTCCGGCAGAATGAGCTGGCCCGGCGGGCTCCCTAATATAAGTGTATGGATGAATCCAGGGAAAAAAAAAGAAAAAAAAGGCATAAGCAGTGAGGGGAATGAGACCAAAGAAACACGTCAAGAACAGTAGAAGTTTGACATTTATGATTGCTATTAGCGCTTTTTTCATTTCTTTTCCTTCTCACCTTTCGCGCAAATCGCCCTGTAGCCATGGAGGCCATGCGCGCACTCTTCCGTCAGCCGCTCCCTGGCCGCTTCCAGCTCCAAACTTTGGCTCAGTGGGCCTGCTGTTCCGGGCACCAGAGGGGACCCGCCGCCGCGCTGCACCAAGGAAGGCAGCAGGCCATTCCCCCCCTGGGGCCCTTCGAAGGCCACCAATTTGGTGGCGAAAATCGCGTCCAAGTCGGCCAATCGGAACACGTCAGCAGGGTCGCTGGCTGCCATGAGGCACAAGTTGTGGACCCGAATCTGATGCATGGCATATAATACATATATATGAGCGATACAAGCAAGGGAGAGGGATGGGAATGCGAGAGAGCAGAACTGAAGTGTGATGAACGGCGAAAACATACGGGTAGGAGGACATTAGGGCAAAATGTATGGTTTGCAAGACGGATAAATCATAAAAATGGAAGAGCAGCAGTGCATATCAGCACAACACGCAGGTACGCAATGCACAATGCACCCTTGGCGCGCACACACACTCCTACACCCACCCACCGATCTTTGTCCGTTGGGCGTGGTGTGCAACAGAGCCGCTTGCAAGTAGCACTTAGCATTGGGCGGCAGCGCCGCGCCCTCGTGCTTCAGGAGGCAGGTCACGTTCGTGTGGTGGTCCACCGCGGCCAGCTCGAGCTCTTCGATGGTGCGCTGCACTCCGCCACACCCGCCAAAGGACACGCAACGCAGGCCCATGGAACAACGCACCTGCAAGGGGGGGGAGAAGAAGAAGAAGAAGAGGTAGAATGGTGATGAGGGTGGTGATGATAGTGATGACGAAAGAAGCAAATGCTGGAAAAGGGGGGGGGCTAAATTGAGAACTCGAAAGAAAAATGGGAAAGCATTCATCAAAAGAATAATAAAACCACGTATTTCCACAGAGAAGAAGCGGCACGAGCGCCAGCAAGGGTACACGACACAGAACAGCGGCAGCGAAGGCAGCAGTTCCAGCCCCAACACTTGTCAGCCCAATCCCATCTTAGGTGTATCACTTCACGACTTGTGCCACACTCCACTCGCGCACCTTGAGCACGGCCTCGTTGGCCGCGGCGGACGTCACTAAGAGCGCCATCTGCCCCGTAAACGCCGAGGCTACCGACGGCACCATGCACTGCCCGTTGCCGTTGCTGGCCACTGCCGACGGGTAGAAGTGCAAACTCCCACCGGTGGCCGCAGGAACCTAGCGAAAAGGATTCACAAGAAGTGGTTTAAAAGAAAAAAAACAGGAAAAGAGGTTTTACTGTACAGGCAAGCATTGTATTCCTTTCGGAAGAAAAGTACATCAACAAGAGCACACGAAAAAGTCCTAATACAGTGGCTTGGCATGAAATATATATATGCCGTGCGAAGTGCCGCGGGCTGACCGTGCTCAGCGTAGCCACGTCATTGAACCCGCCAAAGCCGCCCCGCCGCTCGGCGCCCCCGCCGCTGCCGTACGCGCCGCCGTCCGTGGACAGCACGTGCACCACCACCTAGTAGGATGAAAAAGGAAGAAGCGATTTGAGGGGAGGGGGAAGGGAGTGTAAACCGGACGAAGGCCATCAAATATCCTTATGATTCTAATTCTTTAACAGAAAAAAAAACAAGGAAACTGAGCATAGATTTCTAAGTTCTGTCTCATCCTTCTCTCTTTATCGATGTTTCTACCCTATCCATGTACCCATAATCATGCTTTTGTACCCCGGCATAATATTCGTTACCTGTCGCGCAGCGCACTGGTCCGCCAATTTCGCGTAATGCTCGCCGCAGGCGCGGTCTTCGCCTCCCGCAGGGTGCTGAGGGGTGAGGGGGCGCCACATGTGCGCTTCTCGGGGGGTGCCGTAGTCCGAAGGGTGCTCGCGAGGCCGCAATCGACCGAGGCCCGCGAGAGGCGCGCTGTGCAAGATAGGCAGACACACAAAAGCACACACGCAAAGCACACACGCAAAGCACACACGCAAAGCACACGCACGCGCCACGAGAGGAGCATGGCAAGACGGAAATTATGGAAGCGAGCATTTGTTACCACAGGAAAAGTAAGGTGCGCAGAACCAGAAAGATAAATGAACCAGCAGAGAGGAAGAGAACAGATGAAAAGGAAAAAAAGAAAAGTGTTAAGGAGCTGGGCAGTCTAGAAGAAAAGCACAAAGATACATATGCTCCATCCAACCACGCACTCACCCTCTTCCATCACACCACCCACACAACCGCAATCCCACCATTACCTGTGGTTCATCAAGTACACTCGGCCACCACATTCGTGCAACCCATTCGCGACGGCTGCTAGCGCCGCCGGCCCGCACCCTACCGGCAAGCCTCCAGGGCTCAGCGTGCCTCCACCTTCAGCCGCGTTCATGCTATCGTTGGTCAGCGCCAATTTCCAGATCCACGCGCAGAGTTCTCCCGCAACTAACGCGGCCTTAGCACAGGCAGCAAGGTCTACAGCCGCTGGCCGTGGCCGCTGCGCAAGCTGGCCGGGTGGATACGAGCTGCCGCTGCTGCCACTGCCACTGCTGTTGTTGCTGTTGCTCGTGCTAGTGTTTCCAGTGAGGCCACTGAGAAGCGACGAAGCAGATGAGGATGAAGCTTTGCCACGCCCTCCTTTCGCCGCAGCTGCTGCTGCTTTTCGGGCTGCAATCGCTTCTTGTAGAGCGTAGTCTTCACCCGCGACGGGCAGCAACCACTCCTGAAAGTGCGAGAGGAATAATTCGAGGGGTACGTGAATTTCATGGACATACATATTATTTCATTGCATGTCAGCAGACGGTGCATGTTTGCCGCTCCTCGTATGCTCCTGCTCCGTCGAAGTGTTTCAAAACCTCATAAACTTCTTTGCGTGGCGTCACTCATTTGCTATCCCCTCCTTTCATCCACACCACTATTCAAATCCTCCTCGTCGTATCCCTGCATTTCGGGGCTCTGTGCATCCCATGTACCTGCGGCGGCAGCGGGGCAAACGGGTCGTCTACGTCTGCCATCACCGCGTGCTCCCCGCTCAAAGGGGGGCCGTTGGCACACGCCTTGGCCCCCGCTTTGAAGAACAGCACTTGCTTGCCGTCGTAGGCCACGATCCCCACCTAGAATAGAAAATAGAACGAGAAGAAAACAAAATTACGAGAACAGATTGAGGAGGTGACAAGAGGGGAATCATAAGGATGCCAAGTAGAGATAAGATTAAGACACGACGAAGGAAACAAAACAGACAGCACCAACGAAAAATGAGACGTCATTTCAAGCAATCACCAATCCCCCATCCCCAACTACACCCATGCACCTTGGCAAAAGCGCCACCGGGAAGCACCGGCTCAACGCGCCCTGCGCTTTCACTGCCCAGCCATGTGGATCGCAGGCTTCGCATCACGCCGCTGCAGCTGCTGGTGCTGCTCGCAAGAGGAGGCGCTGTTTCTCCTCCTGTTGCACTGCCATCACCACTGCCACCACCGCCACCGTCACCACCGTCTGCTGCCGGAGCTGCGGCGGCGGCAGCTGGAGGAGCCACATCTGCGGCGGGGCCCAAGCATTCCTCTGGCCGCGCCCCGAGCGCCACACAGGACGCCACCACGCTGGCCCAAGCGCAGGAAAGGGCGAGCTGGGTGAAGCCCGAGGCCACTGCGGGGGGAGAGCAGTCCACGACGAACACGTAAATGGGCTCCTGCAGAGGCCGCACGCAATACTCCCCTGTAAAGTGCGCACGCACAGGTAGGCAAGAGAAAGGCAGACAATAGTAGTACGGTGACGCAATATGAGAAGAAGGATTTAGTTGACGTGTCAAAAAGCGAGCCTAAGGGTTTCAATATTCGCGAAATTTGGCTTTTAAGAACCAGGGGTTGCGCGCACAGAGAATTTGAAGAGGTACCCATCAATCCAGAAGGTAAATTCTGGGGTTATTCTGAAGCTTTCAGCTGTCACAATTCCCCGCCACTACCACTACCACCATTACCTGTCGCGTTGAAGTCCACTGAGCCACAGCTTAGCTCCGGCCGCTCCAGAGCGTCTGCGCGCTGGCCGAAGTTGTCCACCGGGCAGCGGTACCAGGGTGGGGTGGGGTTCTCCATGTTGCACAAGTTGCAGACCCACGCAGTCCCCTCCTTGTGCCAGCTGCAGAAGCAGTTCACGTAGGCTTTGCAGCGCTGGCACCGCACTGGCCCATGGCTCCCGTCGCTGCTGCTGCCACTGTTGCCGCCGCTAAAGTCGCCGCTGTTGTGCGCAAAGTCAACGACTCGGGGCACAGGGAGCTCCCCCTGCGCCATGTGATTAAAAACAGTGGAGCAAACAAACATACAAGACAGGAAATAGTGAGTAAATCAAAGCTATGTTGAGAAATCTTCTCAACTGAGCTCTTCTGTATTGAATAAACGTGGGGTGCATGACGCCATTTTCTTCTTCTTCTACTTTCTCCTTGTTCGCCGCACCTCTTCCGGCGGCGCCATGGGCGTGAAGGCCACGGCCAAGGGCTGCCGGGTCTGCGCCAAGAGCTCCGCACTACAGGGGACATGGTGCAGCGTGGGCCGCGCGTGGCGAGGAGTCGCGTTGCCTTCGTCCGAGCACACGAGCGGGAGCGCAGCCGTGGGGGGACCTAGGGCGCGCATATTATAGAAAAAGGATAGAGAGCATGTGAAACAAAGAACCCAAATTTAAAAAAAGAAGAACATATCTGTGACACAATCGTAAGCACGCAATTCAGGTGCAACAACATTCCGCGCTCACCGATCTTGTTCTCGGCCACGTCATCGCCAATCAAGCTGCGGCTGCTCCAAGTGGGGAAGGCACTCCCCGACGGAGGCACCAGCAAGCGCGGAATTTGGCTCGGGTCGATCCTCGGCGCGGGCGGCGGCGGCTTGGCCATCGGTTGCGCCGGCGCTGCTGCTGCTCCGCCAGGAGGCAGTGGCGGTGGTGGATACCCGCCCCCTGCCTGAGGTGGCGGGCCTCCATGAGTTGGCGGGCCACCACGTGGAGGTGGCGGGCCTGCTGACGATGACGGAGGAGGAGGGCGAGATAGATGTGCTTGCGGCGGCGGTGCTAGTGCATTTGCGTAAGGCCCCGGAGGAGGTGCATTAGCAGCTCCTACTGCTGTTTGACCGTACATGGGAGGCGGGCCTGGCATGCCTTTCGGTGCCATTCCTGGTGCCATTCCTGGTGCTATTCCTGGTGGCCTTGCTGCGACTCGTGGCGGCGATAAATGCGGCTGCTGGTGTTGCTGCTGCTGCTGCTGCTGCAGTGGTGGTGCGTACATAGGTGGGCCGCCGGAGTTCGTCGAGGGCGGCGGTGGGCCAAGGTTTTTAGGTGGCCCGCCGTAGGGTCCAGCAGCTGCTGCTGTTGATGTTGATGATAGAGGTGGTGGGCCGTTCAGAGTGGCAGCGCCTCGAGGTGGACCGCCGGAAGGAGGCGCCAGCCCTGCCATGGGTTGTGGTTGCGCGTACGAAGGCACACTACCACCACCACCACCAGCACTCTCGCGAGGTGGAGCACCATAGCCGCCTGCGGATGACGTCTGCGGCGGCTGCTGGCTGCGCACTTGTGGCTGGAGTGGTGAATTGCTCGACATCGGTGGCTGGAGTGGCGAGGGTCCACTGCCACGAGAAAGAAGAAGCGACGAAATTGGCTGGTGTGGCGGTGCACTCATCGGAGGTGGAGCACCCCGGGGCTGGTGAGGCTGGTTGGGGGCGCTAGTCGGCGGTGGTGGCGCGTACCCTTGCACTGGTGGTGCTCCCCGCGGCTGTGGCGGAGGGTACGCAGCAGCAGCAGCAGCAGCATTTCCTGGCGACCGTGCTTGTCTGGTCGGAGGTAAGCCTCGCGGTACAGGCTGGCTAGACACGTTGGATGGAGGCATACCTCGTGGCTGTGGCAGCTGTTGTTGCTGCTGCTGTGGTGGTGGTGGGTAAGAAGCAGCTGCTGATGGTGGCGCTTGTCCTGAAGGAGGAGGCCCGCGAGGCTGTTGGAAAGCGCCCGGCGTAGGAGGCCCCGGCTGATTCTAAATACGGTATATAGACAGCCCGCGGTAGATGGAACGATACGGCGACAGTGGAAATTAACACGTTAAGGCTGGGTTTCGGAAAATAGTTTTCTCGTGTATACAGTAGTGGCAGTTCTACACCACAAACACGACGCACGTACGTACAATTGAGATGTCTCTAGTGAGAATGCTAATCGAACCAACGCACCGGGTAAGTGGACATTGAATTAGGCGGCGGCTGAGAAGGATAACCTCGCGGTGGTGGCTGTCTGCTAGAGTAGTTTTGTCCCTGCATTGCTGCCGCTCTATTCGCGATGCTAGCACGGCGTATGTGGCTGCTTCGTGACGACGACTAGCTAGACTGACTTCCTCATCAAAAAGCTCTCTCTCTACTTAGATCCGTTGTTTTCTGTATACCATTAGAGCTGTTGTTCTTCCCTGTTTTTTTCTGTTCTTCTCTTCTTCTTCGTCTTCTTCTTCGCCCGACGGACTTCTTCGTTGCCGGCCTGCAACCCACAACTCAAGAAGTTCAGTGGAGGTAATAAAAAAAAAAGGCACGCCCATCAACAACATTCGATAGATCGTACGCTTCTGTAGAGGTTGTTGGACAACTTTTCTTTGATGGCAACACTTTCTCGGAAAGCTACGTCGAATCGAAGACCATCTGTTTCTTTTTCGTCAAGCGTAAAAGTGCGCATCTACCAGAGCATCTTGTCGGACCATCCTTGTTGTTCCGCTGGGCCGCCTGTCGGCCTCGGTTGGGCCTACGAAGAGGAGGTAGCTCTTTTGCTGAGTACGTCATAAAGTATCACATAAAATAAGAGACGCATGGTCTAGTATTGCGAGCGTGAGAATTTCATTGCACTCTGCACCTTTTCGTAATTGATCGAAACAGCAAACTCGACTAGCACCCGGGTCAGACAAAGCGGCATCGCACGCCTCATCACGCACGCGGGCGCTGAAGTTTGTACTTTCGCCAGGAGAAAGGCTGGATCGATGTCTCAATAGTGGTGCCACGCAGGATGAGGTTAATGCTTATTCTTTCTAGTGATGCACTACTCAGGAGGCTTGCATACACTGTGTATCTGTCAGTATCGTCTGTACTACAGAAGTAGTGAGGTTGACGCATCAGAAGAGAGACTCACATGTCGCTTGTGCTGTGGAATATGTAATCGCATGCAGGTGAGAGAAGCTTGTGCAGGCGTGCGAAGAGTTCAAAAGTGGCGGGAAGAATCCTTGGCAAATTTCGAAGAGCCGCTCGAGTCTGCCAAAGCATTCTTGGAGCACTTCAGTGCCTCCACTCGTGCTGCCCTCAAGGGCCTCGGCGAACCGCTAGCCTTTCAACCCTTGGCACAATTCGGGGACTTGTCTGACTTGTCTCTCAGTCCAACCAAAACTAAGACGCCATCTCCTGAGTCGTCCTCCGTTTCTCCACTCCGCAAAAGCAAACCTCGCGCGGCTAGCCCTCAACCCCAGAAAAGCCACCCCCTTCCTCGCAGCCCCACAAGAGCAGCACAGCACAAGTCGAAACCACCGCCGTCGTCGCCGCCAGCGTCTGATTCGTCGTTGCCGTCGATGTCTTTTGCATCGTCTCTGTCATCGTCTTTGCCGTCGTGGCCATCGTCAACAACGTCGTCTTCAACCTCCTCGTCGATGAGCGTGGGGTCTCTGACGTCAGACTTACAGTCCTGGCTTGCGCCGTTAGGCATGGGTGCAGCTGCAGCGGTCACGAAGCCAAGATCACCCAAATGGAGTCTTGATGGCCGAGTTGTGCGAAAGCCGGCTACTTCTGGAAGCTAAGAGCTATTCAGCTATGAATTTGTTTGCTTTATTTGAAAGAAAATAATTAGGAAAGGTGAGTTTTGGTCTTCGTAATGAGATCTGTCTCGTTTGTTCACCTGGCTGTTTGATATTGGGGCTTGTGGAATGTCGTCGCATCGCCAAAAAAACTGTACTAGAATAATCTCAGTATATCGACACGCACGTATATCACATATCACCGATTAACACCGCGAGACTGAGACTCCTTTTCTGAATCGCCTTCTTGGGACTTCGCTGTAGCCCCCTTCTCGGTGCGTGGAACCTATAATGACAAGTAGGAGGACTTCTTGTGATATAATAGAAGACTAGTTCTCGTTTACGATTGTTAGAACTCCATTTTTTTGTTCTGGCCTTCTAATCAACTCCTACGAAGTTCGAAGGCCGCAGATTGCTAAGATTAGCCCAATCCAATCCAAAGAGCCCTACTTCGAGTAAATTCTTTCATTCTTTGTCTGTCTATAAGTTAAAAGCCCTGTCTCAAAATATAAGTCAATTGATTCCGGCTCCTCGGGGCATGTATCAAAGAATTCCCCATTTCGCCTCAATGCAAGAGATGTGTTTAGTAGTGAGCGCCGAATTGTTTGACTTCGGTTCCAAATGATGGGGACAATCAACGCGCATTTTAGCCAGAATTGTGCTACGTAGATGCAGGCAGGATGTCATCTAGTTGATGTCACCAGAGTCCCCCGGGCCTGATTGGCAGCCGGGCTCCGGGTTCATATATATATCGATTAATTTCGCCGGAGTAAATCCAGTTCCAGTCCCCCCTCGGGGAGGCTCACAAAAATTTGTACTACTCTAGTATTACAAGTGAAGGGCGATACTTAGATACAAACACGGGATCAAAAGGTGTTATCAACTCCAAGAAGCGAATTGAGGCCACTCAGCTGATTAAGTTTTTTTTCTTATACTACACTGTGAAGAATATCTGGATGTCTGTAGTATCAGTGGTATCTATATTTCTTCTCATCCTCATGATTCGTGCATCTAGGTCCAAAGCAAGGCTCTTCAGGCAAGGGCAATTAGAACTTTATCTATAATAATCCTTGCTTCAGGTACGTAAGTACAGTACTATATCTGTAATAACCGGAGAACTGGAGGAAGCCTGGAATGTACGTAGGTTTACGAATAAAATTCTGATAAAATTCTGAGAATTCAGAATTTTATACTCAGAATTTTAATACCCAGGATGCTGCAGATTTCTTGCCAAATTTATTAATATAAACAAAATCGTTTCACGGTTATACTGCTTTACCAATTATTACATGGTTTAGGTTGCACATGTATGCATTTAAGCCATCATTTTTAAGAGTGGCACTACTAGCAGTATCTCTACATCTCATTTTGAACCACCGACAACAACATTAAAAGGCATGAATCATGCTCCAATAGTCAAGAAGTCCTCGACCAGGCATGGAGGGATTCAGTCCCAGGAACGAAATGTTGTCAGAATCTTGATTTGAATAACATAACTCGTTGGTTTGGTGAGAAACCATGCGCAACAATTACTGAAGTGACTGCATTCAAGAGATGTATGTGACACAAAACATAAAAGGCATTCTCTTGCCACAACATTACAGACATTCTCTTCCTCAAGAAGTCCTCGGTAAAGCATGGAGGGATTCATTCCTAGGAACAAAATGTTGTCAGAATCTTGATTTGATAACATATTCAAGAGATGTATGTGACACAAAACATAAAAGGCATTCTCTTGCCACGACATAACAGACATTCCTTTCCCTCGTGACCGTATTTAGAATCAGAATGTGATTATCTTGCAATTACAAACTCCTTGTGCAGCGTCAAGTGAACCAGAAAGCGATGCCGGTCGGTACTGATCGACTTCTGAGCAGTTCATGACTGTTCTGCTCATGCCGGTTTTACCTCCCAATGCACTCGACACCATAATGTATTCACTGGAACATTGATGACGTATTCGTTTGCAGTCTTGCATGCAACTGATAATCATTTCGGGACTATTGCGACAATGCGTACTATTGTGATTGGCAGAAGGTCGTGATCTTGGTACAAATCAGTCAACGACCTTCAACGGAGCACTGTTAGGAGTGGCGTGTGATTTTTGATTAATATCAATCGCACTGTTGTACTGCCAAAGCACTAGTATTTCCGACGCACCGTCCAGTCCTTTGTACAGTCCTATCGTTTGATTTGAAAAATAATTATATCAAAATAATTTGAAAATTTGAGGCACCGATTAGCGGATATAGCAAGCAGTAGATTATTTTGTTGAACGGACCGAAGATTTGACGACAGAAATGAGCACTTCTTAGTGAATGTCACTCCAATCGTCAAGAAGTGCTCATTTGTGCATAATGTAAGTACTACATTTCTGGAAGATTTTGGTACAAGATCAAACGACATTATGATTTAAACATGGAGGGTCTTCGATCTTCCGGTGCGCAAGAAGTGATTAATGATTGAAGCAGATAAAACCTTCTAAGCTTGACTGTGAGTTACTGTTTATCCATGAAACGCAGGGAATACCTCAATTACATTTCGCTATCAAAACCGGCAAGAACATGGAGGCTAAGTTCGGAAACAGCAGAATTGATGTCTTCTATGTGCAAGAGTTGCGAGTGATGTACCGGAAGGCAATTACATTATACTGTACCTATCTTCGTTGCTTCACGTGTGCGTGTAAATATATCTACGGTATGGGACTTCTACGATACTAATATCACTTTTTTGGTGTCAAAACATTATCATTCCTCTCTATCAGCATTATTATAACGATTATGGCGGTTAAACATCTTGTTTTCTTCGGATCTTGTTTCCTTCAGATGCCAAGTGTCGTTGAATCTCTGCGTAAAAATCACGAAGAAAGATTAGTATGAATTTAGCACGAACGGGCAAAGGTACGGAGACTCGATACTTGCTGGCACTCACTTGGACGTCCTTTTAATCTTTATTCTTTCATATCATAGTTCACATTCACTATCTGCAGAGTAGTGCTCGTTCATTCAGCCAGGCTATACTTGCAAGCTATAGTACAAAGAAGTACTGGGCTCGCTTTGACTTCCGCATTCCGCAAGGAATTATCTGAATTTTGGCGCAGCCACCTCGTTAGGAGCCTCCTGTAGTGATTGATGAGGGTCTTTCTTTGCTTCTTCGACGGCACGGCGCAATGGCACGGCGCGTATCTTTGAATCATGTCATCACGTGGCATGATGCACGGAGCAAACGGGTACACGTATTCTGCCCACCTTCTATCCTCCTTCTACTTATAATTATTGATAACAACGAGCGAAGTGTATATAACCTTCAGTAACATCATTAGTTATACATCATAAGTGCTCGGCGGCTGTTCTCAAGAGATGTCAGCTGATTTGCACACCCACGATTATTCTGAAGAGATTCGCGCCACCATCAGTATTTTAGGTGCGCCTTTCGAGCATCCAGCGTGAACGTGTTATCCCTTTAGAGGCAACCATCTCAACACTCACGCCAGTACGCCAGTAGGCTCAACCTGCTCTCCCTCATCCTCCTCTTGCTGCTTACACTCCAAAATGGATTAACTCTCGCTTTCCACCATCGTTTCTTTTATCCATGCCCTCTATCCCCTGAACTCAGGTTCAGCGCGAATTTGAGTGAATATGCTTTCTCACCTTCACGCTTATAGCGTGATACTATTGGCGGTGAGCACATTCGCCCGAAGTCAACCGCTACTGCATACCAAGTCTGTCGTGCCGAGCCGTATCCCGAGTACGGGCTTCGTTGCCGATGTGGGCGACGAGAAGATGAATGAGTTCATGTTAGGTTCAACAGCTGCGCTAGCTACCGGCCCTCGCTTCAGCTATACTGCGGCAGGAGGCCACTCAGAGCGGCGCCTCGTAACGCCCATCATTGGCACGGCGTCGCTGCAGACTGCAATTGGAGTCTGGTGCCAGAACTCAACACTTGCTACGGAAATCTATGGAGACATTTCGACTTGGTGCGTCAAAACTAGATTTTATAACTGCTAGAAGTGTAGTCCGCTCGTAGATACCATTTCCCTCCCCCCACACACACTTCTTCTCTCGCAACCCTAACCCTTTAAGCCTCCTTTATCTCTCCCCCCTTCATCTACGTAAGTTGTGACCATTCGTATCCATTAAAACACTTCGATTTCGTTTTTTTTTTTTTAATGATCGTTGAATTTGGTTCGGGGAGATCATGAATCACAAGTTGGAGATGTTTTGTAAATCTTTTCATTCCGTGGGTGTCTCTATTCCATTCGCATTCGTTCATCTCTTTCATTTTTTGCATTTTTATTTAAATGAACCGCCCCTTCATATGAAACTTACAGTTTTTGTTATTTTTTGTACTATACATACAATTTTAGTTGCCCTTACCCTCTCCTCTCATCCTCCTGCTCTTCTCGCTCTCTCATTACCTCCCTCCTCTCTCCTCCACTCACTTGCTATATATTCTGCGCTTCCTCCTCTTCTCCCCTCCCTCCGTTCTTCCTTCTTTCCCTTGTTCCTTATCTACCCCCTTATTTCATTTCTTCTTTTCATACGAACAGGGACACCAGCAGCGTAGACGACATGAGTCATCTTGTGGAATCTTGTTCCACGAACAGCAACTTCAACGACGACATCGGCGCATGGGATGTGTCCAGCGTCACCGATATGGAGAGCATGTTCTACAGAGCGTTCTCCTTCAACCAAGCCTTGGCCGCATGGGACGTGTCCAGCGTGACCGATATGTTTTACATGTTCTACGACGCGCAAGCCTTCAATCAAGCCTTGGCCGCGTGGGATGTATCCAGCGTGACCGATATGATGCACATGTTCGACTCCGCAACAGTCTTCAATCAAGCCTTGGCTACATGGGATGTGTCCAGCGTGACCGATATGGGTGGCATCTTCTGGTACGCGTCTGCCTTCAATCAACCCTTGGCTACATGGGATGTGTCCAGCGTGACCAGTATGGGTGGCATGTTCTACTACGCGTATGCCTTCAATCAAGTGCTGTGCTGGGACATGTGGGGGGTCGCCACCGGTAACATGTTTTATGGCAGCGGCACCACTTACGGGGCTGCTTTTTACAACCCTGCGTGCCCCTTCGTGCCCATCACCGACTCGTCGTCGCTACGGACTGCGATTGGAGTCTGGTGCCAGAACTCAACTTATGCCGCGGATAATTATGGAGACATTTCGACTTGGTGCGTCAAAAACTGCTCTTGAATGGCCTCCCCGTTCTTTTGCAATTATGCCTGACTTCACGTTGCATCCTTCTCTCCGCTCCTGCAGCATTTTTCATTCGCATTTACATACCTCTTTCTTTCTTTGCATTTTGAGGTTTGCCCCTCCACATTAAGAATCCATCAATGGATGTCGTTTTGTAGCACTTTTCAAGTGTATTTTTTGAAACTCTCTTTCCTGCTCTTTCCATTCTTCTCATCTCCCTCCCTTCTTTCCTCCCTTGCGAACTTTTTGTCTCTTTCTTCACTTTTTCCCCTTCTTTACATGCGGCCAGGGATACAAGCAGCGTGGATACCACGAATGATTTGATTATCTACTGTTCCTCTAGAACCACCTTCAACGAAAATGTGAGCGCATGGGACGTGTCCAGCGTGACCGATATGGATGGCATGTTCAACGGCGCGTCAGCCTTTAATCAAGCCTTGGCCGCATGGGATGTGTCCCGCGTGACCGATATGCATTATATGCTAACTGGTGCGTATTACTTTAATCAAGCCGTGGGCGCATGGGACGTGTCCGGTGTGGCCGACATGGGTGGCATGTTCAACTTCGCATCAGCTTTCAATCAAGCCCTAGCCGAATGGGATGTGTCCAGCGTGACCGATATGGATTGCATGTTCTACAATGCGCGAGCATTCAATCAACCCTTGGCCGCATGGGATGTATCCAGCGTGACCGATATGGATAACATGTTCTTCTACGCACAAGCCTTCAATCAATCCTTGGCCGCATGGGATGTATCCAGCGTGACCTATATGTATAGCATGTTTGAGTACGCGTCTGCTTTTAATCAACCCTTGGCCGCATGGGATGTATCCAGCGTCATCGATATGGGCAGCATGTTCTCACCCGCAGATGCCTTCAATCAAGCTTTGGCTGCATGGGACGTGTCCAGCGTGACCAGTATGGGTGGCATGTTCTACTACGCGTATGCCTTCAATCAAGTGCTCTGCTGGAACATGTGGGGGGTTATGAGCACCATTGACATGTTTTATGGCAGCGGCACCACTTACGGGGCTGCTTTTTACAACCCTGCGTGCCCCTTCGTGCCCATCACCGACTCGTCGTCGCTACGGACTGCGATTGGAGTCTGGTGCCAGAACTCAACTTATGCCGCGGATAATTATGGAGACATTTCGACTTGGTGCGTCAAAAACTGCTCTTGAATGGCCTCCCCGTTCTTTTGCAATTATGCCTGACTTCACGTTGCATCCTTCTCTCCGCTCCTGCAGCATTTTTCATTCGCATTTACATACCTCTTTCTTTCTTTGCATTTTGAGGTTTGCCCCTCCACATTAAGAATCCATCAATGGATGTCGTTTTGTAGCACTTTTCAAGTGTATTTTTTGAAACTCTCTTTCCTGCTCTTTCCATTCTTCTCATCTCCCTCCCTTCTTTCCTCCCTTGCGAACTTTTTGTCTCTTTCTTCACTTTTTCCCCTTCTTTACATGCGGCCAGGGATACAAGCAGCGTGGATACCACGAATGATTTGATTATCTACTGTTCCTCTAGAACCACCTTCAACGAAAATGTGAGCGCATGGGACGTGTCCAGCGTGACCGATATGGATGGCATGTTCAACGGCGCGTCAGCCTTTAATCAAGCCTTGGCCTCATGGGATGTGTCCAGCGTGACCGATATGAGTGAAATGTTCTGGTACGCGTATGCCTTCGACCAAGCCTTGGCCGCATGGGATGTTTCCCGCGTGCCCAATATGAATTTGATGTTCTACTACGCGCAGGCCTTTAATCAAGCCTTGGCCGCATGGGATGTGTCCAGCGTGACCGATATGGGTGGCATGTTCGACAATGCGCGAGCATTCAATCAACCCTTGGCCGCATGGGATGTGTCCAGCGTGACCGATATGGGTGGCATGTTCGGCAATGCACTAGCCTTCAACCAAGTGCTGTGCTGGAACATGTCGGGGGTAACGGACACGGACACTGGTGCCATGTTTAGTTCCAGCGGTACCACTTACACGGCTGCCATCGATAATCCTGTGTGCCCCTTGACGGCTCAACCCACGCTCACTCCCAGCCCTACACCTCTACCGTCGCCAGTATCCACAGCATCTCCTACAACTTCTGCAAATCCAAGTTTCAAGCCTTCTTTCAACCCCAGTAGTGCTCCATCGCCAATGCCGCTTGCACCATCTGTATTGCCTAGCAGTGCTCCGTCAGCTCCGTCGCCTCTACCCTCGTATTCCCCTACTTTCCGCCCGACGCTGCTACCTTCGATTTTACCCTCGCCTTTGCCTTCATCGATTCCGACCCCTGCCCCCAGCGTAACGCCATGGTTCCTCACGAGTGTCTACTTCGAGCTTTCTGCTGCTGCCTGCGGTGTGGGGGTTCTCATTGCTGCTCTATTTGCAGGCCTCTTCCGCCTACGACTCGGACGCTGGCCACCACTTCTGCGCACATTAGCAGCCGCTGTATCAATGGCCTCGCTGGGCATTGAGGCGCTCTACTCTGCAGCAGCGGCGTCCTCTTCGGGGCAATTCTGCACTGATTGCCCGAGCGAAGCGGGCTGGACTATCTTCATGCTCAGCGGTGTGACCTGTGCCACTATCCTCGTGTACCGCCTGCACCAGCTTCGCGTTGCTCTTGACACCAGCGTTGCCCTCGGGTCCATCTCCATCTATGCACTCGTGACTTTGCTTGCTTGTCTGGAAGGTGATCTACTGGTGTGGCTGCCTTGGATTGAGACTCCGGCCACCTTAGCACTCGCAGGCTTTCCCGACGATAGCTCCATCTCTTTCACTACTTGGAGCATTCTGCTGCGTAAATTGCCTTTTCTTGCTTTTGCGGCTTCCAATGCGGCGCGCTCCGACGCTATCAGTGCTACTGAGTACTTGACGCTGATTATGACGGGAATCTCACTCGCCATCTCGTTGGGTACCAAGTTGCTGCGGCAAATTGCCTTTTCCAACACCGGTCTCGACGTGTTTGTCGGCGTGCGTAACGATGCTTCTGCAGCTGCCAACTTGACGAGTTCGGAGGGTCAAGTCAGCGGGAAAAATGGTGGGGCTGTCCGCCTTGGCGATATGGGAGATATGGGCGAACCTCTTCTCGAAGGCGGCTTAGCTGGAAGTGATGAAGAAGGTGGCAACGGTATCTCAAGTGGTGTTCCAGGTAATGCATCGAAATACGTGAGTACCGCAGCTTCACAAATTTCATCGGCAGGGCAATTACAGGCTGTGGCTTCGGGCACCTCTGGTTATGTTGGTGTGGCCGCTTCCAAGGTTTCGTCGACAGGGTGGCTACAGACGGTAGCTTCCGCCGCTATGGGCATTGGGCTCGTTGTGCTTGTTGTGACTGACGAGGTCCCTTCCTTCGCAGTGGTCATGGAAATCAGCAAGTACCTGCTTGCCGTCGTCGGCGCTATCCTTGGCCTTGGAATTCTTGCTTTGGGTGTTCGCTATGCCTATAGCCTGATGGTTGGAGGCTGCTGCAACCGTAAGGCAGTTCGTATGTCGTTCCTCGAGAAGCTTGAGGGAGATTTGGAGACGGCAGAGGAAAAAGAGCGCGAGTGGCGTGAAGCTGCAGAGACGGATCGTAGGAACCAAGAGTACATTTCGAACTTTGTGCAGAGCGAATTTGGCGTGGATCCAGAACAGCTCCTGCCGCTCGAGGAGGTAAGAAGACGTCTCCAAGTTATTATGCCGCGCGTCGAAGCTGGCACAGCTAGTAACGAAGAAGAAGCCACAATGACTCGGTTGTTGTGCTTACTTGAGGCGAATCCTGAGGCCAAGCAGCAAGAAGAAGAGGCACGTGCAGCGTTCCGTGCTGAGCAAGCACCAGCCAATGCCACTGCAGCCCGGCGCCTGCGCTCTTTCTTTCCCCCCAATGCACGGCTTTTGCCTTCAACCAATGCCATGGAGACCGCTGGAGTTGGCACCTCTGTAGCAAGGCGGCTGCTTAGGAACAACGCCCTCGTCCTTGTGTTGACACCACCAGAAGAAATCGCTTCGATGCATTGGGTAGACCTGCGCAAGTGCAGTAGCCTCGGTTTAAGCCTCTTTGAGCTTCGCGCCATAGTGGCAAGCCTCCCTAGCAAATTTTCCACTGACACTGCCAAGGGCGAAAAGCGCGAGTGGGCGAAAGGAATTGTAGAGGCACTCCGATCTATGGTCGAGAAGGAGGCGAAGGGTGAGCTGCAACCCAAAGACTTGTGCCACCCGTGCTTTGTCACTTGTGACGACGTTTTAATAGAGAGTGGGAGCCTGAGTATCGGACCCTTTAACCCAGACTTGCCTCTAACGCGGCGCCCGATGGCAGTGCGATCAGAGCCCATGTCGGGGGCAGCAGAGGCACGGGCAGCGGCAGCCCTGATGGTGACTGGTAAAAGTATCGCGGAACGCTCGGCGGCGGCTAATGCAGCATTGCAAAGACGGAAGGAGCTGCCAATCGACCGCCCTCTTGCTGCTGAATCAGTAGGAGCTCGGCGGCTGCGAGAGCGCCGTACTTCAAGCACTGGCATGAACAAAGAAAGCGGCGAAAAGAATTTACTAGCCGAGTTCGCGAGAGCAGCCGCGGCTAGGCAGGAATCATAGGGCGACGCCGAATTCATAATTATGTAGAACATATGAAGCAGCGAGGCGGATTGAATTTAAGTTTGGATCTAGGAACGGCTTCTCGTCTCATAGAAAGCACTCAAAAATCAAAAATGCTTCGCACTGCCCGCACTCGCTTTATGGCTTTTGGAATTATACACTCAACTGGCGCCAAAGTTTACTCGTTGCATTTCGGCTTAAAGGAATTGCTTCTATAATACATAAGGGTATATCGGAAGCGAGCCGTGGAATACTAGGATTTTCGGGGTTTACCTCTAGTTGTTGGAGTTTAGGATCTTCCAAGTGCCCAGTTGTATGGTTGTACGTCGACTATAGTATATATTATATATTATAAAAAAATACCCACCGACACCGAAAGGCAAAGGCATGACTCGTGCTTTGCGTCTCACTGATATCGGCGAGGATTCTCAAAGAATCCCAAGAAACAAGAAGCTTGTTTGAGTTTGAACTTGACTTGATGTGACCAAGGCCAGGCCCGTAGGCCTACTTCTGCCCGCAGCATTGGCTTCTGTGCCATTTGGGTTTGTATTAGTTCGAGTTCGAGTTAGGCCTGCCGGATTGGCCAAACGATCAACGAAGTTTGAGACAGGCCCCGAAGGGCCGGAATTAGAAGACTAACAGGTAGAGAAGAAAAGCAAAGCAGCGCAGACTAGACCTAAGAAGCTAATCAGGCGCACATTGGGGGATTGGGGGCCAACTTTTTTGCATGTTTTTCAACAGACAAAAAACTAACTAACGAAAAAAAAAAACTTAACCAACTCAGATCAAAAATAAAATTCGACTCCCACGCAATGTCATTTCAGTACCGAAATCAACATCGACGAAGTGCGCGCCGCCTTATGCACAGGGTTCAATCAGGTCAGCGAACCGTGACCGCTGAATGTTGATTAGTCGCCCTGGACTTTGTCTCCGTGAACGCCATTGGCTCCCATAAGAAATGTGTGTTAGAACATTGGTTAAAACACGACAGTCGCGCCTATTTTGGACCGCGCGCGCACGAACTTCAGCGCTCTTCAGCGCTCAGCTTTGACAAGTCTCGAATGGAAGCTCAAGGTACGAATCCTTGCAACGATACAATTTTTGGGGCATGATATCGCAACCTCGTGCGCACTTTGCTCACGTCGTACAACCCAACCACGTGCCTCGCAGGGAACAAGATTCAGTTGATGGCGTGGGAGCATGCAAACCTTGCCGTTTAAGCGCAGATTCACCAGCTGCGCGGCATCTCTGACAATAGACTCATGCCCTTTGAGCTATCCCTGCGCCTCCCTCTCACGGTTGCTGATGCAATTGCCCTTGAGCAGCACCTTGGCCTAACCCATGCTACGGAGTTTATTCGCGCCGTGGATCCCTGGTGCTACAGATACCCTGGCGATAAAACACAGGCTGCTGTTGTGCTGAAGGGCTGCGTGCAGTGTTTGCTCTCCAAGTCTCGAGACGTGGTGAAAATTTTCAGCCTTTTTTCCGAAGAAAGTAAGTCTGCTTTCCTCCTTTCTCCGATCCTCACCAAGGAAAGGCCAGCGCTCATCCGAAAACCCCAGGGAAAGCGCGGCTCTTCTCCTCCGGCAGCTCCCCTTGCGCCAACAGCCCACGTCGACTTGGGCGTCCTTCCAGCCAGCGACCTCCTTCCGGCTTGCCTCGTTCAACTCCCTGCGCCGCCTGTGGCCCCTGCGCTGCCCCCGCCTCCCCACGCCAACCTCTCCCCGGCGGCCCCTCTGCCCCCTCTTTCCCCCGGGCAGTTCTTTGATGCGGGTGCACGTGTGCGCGTTGTCGCGAATACTACCATGGGCATCGCTCCAGTGCATGCCACCGGTATCTTTTTTGCGACAGTCGTGAATTACGAATGCAGCGGTGAGTACACCGTCAAAGCTTCAGGAAGTGACGGTCGTGCGAGTCGGCGCCGGGTGTCGGGGGAATGGCTGGTTCCCCGGAGCTTGGATGGCATCGGTGCCATGTTTCGAGGTGATGAAGTACGCGGCGGCTCCGCGGCGCGAGAGCTAGCGCGCGCGGCAGCCTTAAGTTGAAAAGCTGAAGAGCGAGCTGTTGCGGCGGTGGCGACCTCGGTGGCTGCCGCAGCGAAGAGCGTGGCGAAGGCAGAGAAGGAGGCCGAAAAGGAGCTTTTGAGAGCGGCAGACGCCAGCAGAAAGTTTTAAAAGGAAGCTGCCGCGAAGGTTGCAGCCGCGGCGGAGAGATTGGCCAAAGCGGAGAAGAAGGCGGATATTAAGTCATTGCGTGCGGCAGACACTAGCCGAATAGTGGAAAAACGATTGCGTGTAGTGAGCGCAACGTTTGATTCAAGATGAAAGGAAAGCTCTATGACCGTATGAGTCGCTCGGCCTCCCGACTCACTGGTCAAAACGTAAGAGGACTTACGTCTCTGAAGTTGGCAAAGGTGTGCCAGTTC
>Ga0307931_1000386_pt1 | contig 27094 bp, 30 predicted proteins | sample OrgLakmetageno47_FD_201816 | JGI IMG/M metagenome (GOLD analysis project Ga0307931, IMG submission 201816) | Saline water microbial communities from Organic Lake, Antarctica - #47 | ecosystem: Environmental > Aquatic > Non-marine Saline and Alkaline > Saline | place: Antarctica: Organic Lake...
ACAGCAAGGAACCGCCAATGTTAATAACAGCTTGATAGAATTCGCTCATCTTTTCATAGAAAACATCAACCCTTACGTGACCGTCTTCCTTGAGCGTGTAAGCCACGCCAAACATGAACATTGCTGCAAAGAGATGCCACTCTAGTTCTTGCATTGCTATGCTCACGTCGTTAAATAGATAACGCATTACCACGTCATAGAAGACATTTAAAATCATTAAAATCATGAGTAGACTGCACACATTGCCAAGACTATTCAAGATTTTTTCGAGCAGGTGAATTACGGCTTTCATTATTTAACTCTTAGCAATGGCACACAAATTTCGTGTGCCTTAATTGAATAAAATAGATTAGAATTTTAGTGCTTACTGAATGCTATTTATCTTCAAAACTATCGAGATAAGCCTTATCGGAGAAATTAGTCCAAGCTCTTATTTGGTCTTGATATTTATAAATTGATTCTAATATCTTTTTGGTTTCTGGGTCTTTATCAGCAGCTTCTTTTAGTAGCTCAGCTGTCACACTTTTAATTTTTGCCATCACCGGCTTTGGAAATGAGCGTATTTTTACTTTAGGGTACTCATCTTGCAATAAGGCTAAATTAACCCCACTTTCGTGCATTGATTGAGCGTACATATCGTAAGCTGATGCTTTCATAGCGATGGTAAGAATTTGTTGCAGATCAGGTGGCAATGAATCATAGGCTTTTTGATTTACCATGAATTGCAATTCAGTTGCTGGCTCCTGCCAACCGGTATAATAAAATGGGGCAATTTTATGAAATCCCATGCGCAAATCTAATGATGGACCAACCCACTCAACTGCATCTATGGTATTGCGCTCTAACGCGGTATAAAGTTCACCTGAAGGAATATTAGTCGGCTTTGCACCTAACTTTGCAAGAACCTCTCCAGCAAATCCTGGGATGCGCATTTTTAAGCCTTGAAAATCTTCAATTGAATTGATTTCTTTACGAAACCATCCGCCCATCTGAACACCGGTATTGCCGCCGGGAAATGACATAATGCCGTATTGATCATAGGTTTCTTTCATCAATTCCATGCCGCCACCATAATAAAACCAAGCATATTGCTCTGGTGCCGTCATTCCAAATGGGAGAGTAGTAAAGAACATCGTATTAAAGTCTTTTCCTTTCCAATAATAAGAAGCGGAATGTCCCATTTGATATTGACCACTTTTAACAAAATCAAAGATACCTAAGGCTGATTTATGTTTATTAGCCGAATCAATTCTAATGGTAAGGCGCCCGTTGGACATTTCGTCTACCATTTTTGCCATATTTTTTGTTGCATCTCCAAAAATCGGAAAATTTGGACCCCATGTTTCAGCTAATCTCCAGCGGTATTTCTTCTGGTCATCCGCGATAGCAGGTTGCACAACAACAGACGCTAAAATTAATGCGCCAGCGAATAATCGATATATTTTGTTAGCCAAGTTCATACTTAATACCTTATTTTCTGCAAATGCAGTGATTAAAAATCTATGCTTTTTGTTAATTAGATGTTAACCAATTGGGGCAAATAAACTATTCGGGCAAATACGCAAACACACTAGGTGAAACTACCTAGGTGTTAATATATTGTGAACTAGACGTTAACCTGAAATACTACCCATTATTAGAAGTAGAGATGTAGGTGAGCGAAAGTGGATCTCAGAATGCGACTTATGTTAATAGCCGTCTTGCAGGTTGTATTGACATCCTTGGTTACTTATTATTTTGTGACAAAAGAGTATAGCGACTTATCAAATGAAAGTTTGATTACATTAGAGAAATTTTTAATTGACCAAAAAAAGCAAGAACTAAAAAACTACACTGCTTTGGCAACATCGTCAGTTGATCATTTATATTTGCGATCGGTACCTGATAACAAAGCTATAAAAGGCGTAGTTGCCCAAATTTTTGATGGTCTTTTATACAATGGAGAAGATGGTTATTTTTTTGTATATGATGGTGAAGGAACCAATATCAGTCACCCCAAAGAACCTTTTAGGATTGGCAAAAATTACTGGGAGCTTGAAGATGAATCCGGTGAAAAAATCATACAAATACTCTTGAATAATGCAAAAAATGGTGGCGGCTTTTATCGTTATCCTTGGTTGAAACCCTCACTTGAAGAATCATCAGATAAACTTGGATACTCAATTTACTTAGAAAAATGGGATTGGATGATTGGCACAGGTGTCTATCTCGATGATGTCTATGCACAGCTAAGTCAGTTGCAGAATGAAATGAATAGACACACAAGTAAAACGAAACAAATTATACTGGTAGTTGCCATTTCATCTATCTTCATGATTTTTTTGTTTGGTTTGATTGTCAATTTAAATCAAAAGAAGAGAAACGACTTAAAGATAAATCAACTTGGACAACGGATCATCACTTTGCAAGAGGATGAGCGCAGGCATTTTTCCCGTGAACTTCATGATGGGATTGTTCAGATCCTTATATCTATCAAATATTCACTAGAGGCTACAGGTCGATATATTGGGAAAGCAAACATACAGAAGCCTGAACAATTAAACAAAGCGGAAGGTAATTTAAAGACAGCGATCCAAGAAATACGTCGTATTTCGCATCATTTGCATCCTCGTATTCTTGATGAATTAGGTTTAACTGCTGCACTTGAAGCACTCGCCTCTGAATTCACCGAGCGCACTGCAGTTAACATTAATATTGTTAAACCTGCGGTCAGAAAGTTACTACCGGATAATATAAACACAACACTTTATCGAGTAGTACAAGAGGCATTAACGAATATCGAAAAACACGCAAAGGCAACTGAAGTTGCTATTACTTTTGAATTTCAGAACAACTGGCTCACGCTCAATATTTCCGACAACGGCTGCGGATTTAATCAAGAGGAGAAATATGAACAGCCTGCGCAGGGAATAGGATTAAGAAACTTAGCAGAACGAATTGAATATCACAGTGGCAGATTTACTGTCACATCCAATTCTAGCGGCACCAATATCGAAGTAATGATCCCTAAATCTAGCTTCGCCAATCATTTTAATAAAACCAGTTTTGAGGCACAAAAATGACCCTTAATGCAACTTCAAATCGGAAAATCAGCGTGTTATTGGTCGACGATCATCCCATGGTACAAGATGGTCTAACAGCATGCTTATCGTATTATGATGACATTCAAGTAGTCGCAGCATGTACAAATGGAAAAGACGCATTAGATAAGGCTTTAAGCCTAAAACCCGATGTTATTTTAATGGATGTCAGCATGCCAATTATGAACGGCATAGATGCAACTGAAATCATTACCGATAAAATCCCAGACACCAAAATACTTATATTTAGCATGCATGAAAGTTCCGAATTTGTAACTAGTTCAATTCAAGCTGGAGCGTCTGGTTATATATCAAAAGACACAACATCAGAAGAAGTTTACTTTGCTATTAAAACCATTGCAGAGGGCAAAACACATTTTAGTAGTTCCATAGCAATGTCTCTAATTGAGAACCCAATAAGATCTGAAAACGAAAAACTAACGACCAGGGAACAAGTAATTTTAACCTGGATTGCAAAAGGTTTGTCGAGTAAAGAAGTTGCCCGTAAGCTCAATATTAGCTACAGAACTGTTGAAGCTCATCGTCGCAATATTAGAACCAAATTAAATATTGAGTCTTTGGCTGAATTAGTGCGCTATGCGGTCAATCATGGCTTAGTCGATTCTTAGTTTGAGTTGGCGATTGTTGAGGGCATAATAGGATTAGCTACATCATTCCTGCGTGACGTAATTGCGGAGGGGGTCGAAACCATCGCTCATGGAGTAGCACTATTCCAACTCGCCACTTAAAAATGCATGATGCCCAGTTCACTAAATTGTTCAATAGCTATCATAAAGTAGAAGTTACTCAAATGTTCAGCTAGAGTAAAAGCCAATTACCATAACCTTAAAGGCTATATAGAAGATTGAACACATTCCAACACACTTCCCCCACCTCATTCAGTAGTTACCGGTTTGAAGAACTGTCTAACTTGTCACTTTATCGTGCCTTAAAACTTCGCAGTGATGTTTTTGTGGTCGAACAGAACTGCATTTATGCAGATTTAGACGACAAAGACATTCAAGCAAATACATTACACTTGTTGCTTGAAACTAAGGCTAACACTTTGCTCAATGACAAGTCCGAGTCGGTCTGCGGCGTCATCGCTTACGCACGATGTTTAGCACCGGGCAGCTCTTATCAGGGTTGCAGTATTGGTCGTGTTGCGGTTGCTGCAACAGCGCGAGGTAATGGGCTTGCAACATTATTGATGTTAGAGGCAATTAATATATGTAAGCAACATTGGCCTGATGAAACTATTCAGATTGGTGCTCAGGTCTATCTACAGAAATTCTACACCCAATTAGGTTTTACACCTTTTAGCCAGCCTTACGATGAAGATGGCATTATGCACATAGATATGCAGTTACAAACAAAGTGGTAGCTTGCCGAGGCTGCATACCGACTGCTTATATTTTTTCATTACGCATCGACTCCTCGGCATAAACGTTTTATCGAGTAACCGCATCAACGACATGGTTTACATTCCAACTTTTCGTTTAAATGCCTCCCACGCGTAAAAGGTTTTTAAGGCGGGTCGTCGAGCTAATGCGAAAGGAAATTGCTTGAGAGGTGATTTCCAAAAAGGAAGATCAGGTAATTGATCTGGAGCACAATGCAATTGTGCAAGACGTTTCCCTGCTTGAATAGAAAAAGCCAATCCTGCACCGCAATAGCCACTGCTGTATAGCGTTTTGTTCTGTTGATCTTGATAAACGCGTGGATAATCATCTAAAGAAACGCTTACCCATCCACTCCAAAAAGTGCTTATTTTGACATCGTATAAATTAGGAAAAGTTGCTAACAAGCCATCTTTTAGCGCTTTTTGGTACTTAGTGTTATTCGCTTTTTTTCCTTCAATTGCTCCTCTTCCTCCAAACAACAAGCGATTGTCAGGTAGTATTCGGTAGTAGTATTTTAGCGGTCTGGTATCCATAACCATCAAACCCTCTGCCATTCCAACATTCAGCAGCTGTTGGGGCGTTAAGGGCTGCGTCACAATAATGCTAGATATAACCGGAAAGGTGCGATCTTTGAGACCTTTATACAAATTCCGTTGACCATAACCATTCGTCGCCACAATCAACGTATTTGCGCTAATTGAAGCCGACTTGGTTGTCAATACATGCTGTTGATCCGCTCTTTGACAATCAATAACCGCACTATTTCCGCAGATAGTAACGCCTGCATCTGCCGCCTTTTTTGCAATACCTTGGCACAACAACCAAGGATTTATGCCAAACGCATTAGGGTAGTAAATACCGCCATATGCGTGCGTGCCGGATAAATATTTGGTAGCAATATCATCCGCTGAAAGTGATAATATTGAGTCACCATAATCTGCAGCCAACTCAGTTGCTTGATGGTGCAAAGCACTGACTAAAGACGGTTTATGTGCCAACTTTAAATAGCCACCTGCAACGCGTTCACAATCAATACCCTCTTCGATTAGCTGATTAACCGTATCAATTGAATTGAGATATTCAGTATAAATGGATTGGCTTATTGGTTTGCCCCAGCGTTGTTGCATTTGTTGAACACTTAGCCGTCCCGTTCCGGGCAGCACAAACCCGCCATTGCGACCACTGCAACCCCAGCCCGGTTGATTAGCTTCGATAACAGTACATTCAACACCAAATTGTTGCGCCAAGTTGAGAGCACATGACAAACCAGTATAGCCAGCACCAATTATCACAACATCCGTTTTATGCTCGCCAACGAGTGGCGAATAACCATCAGAAGATTTGTCTGATACCCAAAAACTGTCTGGCTGATGCTGATCGCTGGGTGGCACATTATCCACAAGAGGGTCGTACATTAGTGAGCTAACTGATTGAATCTAAGTATCATTTCAGCGGCAGTACATTGGCATAAAGCACCACATACAGGGCAGTCGTAGCTGTCTTCAATGCTGTATTGCTGCCATCTATTTGTATGCTCTTTGACTAATTCACCGCCACAAGCTTTGAAATAACGTAACGCTGAGTTACCGGGGCTTGCTAGCCAAATATGAGCGACTCCTGCAAGCGCACCCTGCTGCTTGGAGGTAGCGATTGATTTTTTCAATAATCTTGAACCCACTCCACGCCCCCTCAATTCAGCGTCAACCGTATTGCATTTAAAATAACAAATACGTTCTTTAGGAACGGCCCAAAGCAGAGGTGAACACCATTTGTCAGGCACCCATTGATTGTTTGCGATGGTCAGGCGAAAGCCAATTAAATAACCATCTGGCGTATTTCTTAACGAGCCAACATTCAACTCATGCATCTCATCTACCGAAATCACGGCTACCCAACTCGCATTGATATTGTTTGACCAACTGCGTTGATACAGATCACTCAAGCTACTTTCATCCAAGTAATTATCACCATGCACTTGGTTACCTAAAGCAATAACGGCATCAAAATGATGGGGCGAAAGTTGTACGTAGTTTATTGACATATAGAGATCGCGTTGGGTTTGTTGTTATTATAATTATTGTTAAGTACGTTACACCAAAAAACATTACTATGCATGGAGCCTCAGTCGGGTGACACTAAAAACAGTCAATTTTTTCATTTTTTGTAGGCTCAACTGTATAAATTAGTTACTCCAAAAGTCACAGATTACTTATCAGGCTTTTGCTCTATTACAACATCAGCATAGCTGCGAAGTTTGTCTTTCTTTCTTATCCCAGCAAACGGGTCGATGTTGTCATGCTTATTTTCTTCATCCGACTTCGCTGTTGCACGGCCTTTTTTATTAGCCGCACTTGATCCCGCGTTTAGATTATGGACTGATCCTGCGGCGCTATCACCAAACTGCGACTTCCATTTTAGTAATTTACTTAATGCGTTATTTGACTGCTCAGACGCGCGTTCTTTTTGTTGGCGTTTGTATCGATTGAAATAATGGTTAGAGACTAAAAATAACGTGATACTGAATGCCCAAATTAACCATTTCACCACAAATGATATACCAATATTAGCTGGCGTTTCTTGCAGTTCGTTATATCTTAGGTAGTCTTGATGCACCTGCCCAACCACCAAAATAAACGCAATTAATAAGATGAGGCTAAGCATAAAAAATTTATATTTGCGCCATAGCAAGCCAGACAGAATGATATTGATCAGTTTATTCATAGCCTACCCAAATATCCCGATACCTAAAACAGCAAGAACCCCAAGGACACCCTTTTCTTTGATTGTAGAGTGAATTTTGGCTTCTTCTTCTTGGACAATTACTTCCAATTCGTCTTCAGTAAAGTCTTGCGGCCTTTTCTTAGCTAATATAATGCGAGTTTGAGCGCGTTTTATTGCCTTTTCTCTAATCGCTTGCTTGAATTTTGAATTTACTTTTGAAAATGGATTCACTCAAATACCTCATATTGAGTTTGTAGTATAAACTGAATTTGGTTTTTTACTCAAATCACTCGTATCAGAATGTTTCTGGTTATAAAAAGTGATATATTTAGCGTAAGAAAATTTGAAAAATAAATCATTAATGAAACTGCGAACTCCCAAACAATTTACTATTCTGGTGAAGGCCATATCACTTTTTTTATGTGTTATTTTTATGCCACCATTGATTGCTCTTGCTGATGAAGAAAAAACAGTACTTTCACACTATGTTTTTACTGCAAGCGATAACCCAATTTTGCAAGCCCAAACGGCATTGAGGAAAGCACGTGCTGAAAATAAATATGCCTTAATCGTGCTAGGCGCACAATGGTGTCATGATAGCGTTGGTTTAGCTGAACGTTTCTCTACCGACAAAATGCAAACGGTATTGTCAGAGCGCTATGTTACCCAATTTATTGATGTCGGCTATCTGCAGGACCGACGAGATATCACTTCTCTAGTAGGCTACCCGAATTACTTTGCCACACCTACTGTGTTAATTGTTGATCCAATATCTAATACTGTAATGAATATGGATTCACTTAAAAAATGGCAAAGTGCAGATAGTGTTGAGCTTCAAATTTATATTGAGCAATTTTCCGGTTTCAAAAAAGAAGCAAATTCCATGAAACTCGCACCAAGGCAAAATAATCCTTCTTTAAAGGCGTTTGAAACTCAACACGGCGAACGTTTGCAACAAGGCTATCGAGTCTTAGGACCTCTGTTGGCTGCGAGTGACGTTGAGGACGCTAGCAATATGACAGAGCAAGAACGTGAACACTTTTTGACACTTTGGCGTGAAGTGAAAAAATTTCGAACCGCTGTTCAAGCCAATATTCACGAATTAAGAAACGCCGATCTTGATGACACCGAACTGCAGCTAAAATTAGCCGAAGCAACACCAACAATGCAATCTTGGGAACATGCGTCGACTAAAGATTAGCAGGTTTAAACGGCGCCACTATGATCAAACATTAAGCGCACAAGCGATATACAAAATTAGGTGCAAAAATTAAACAACACCGTCGATATCATCTTACGATCACTCGTTTTTATATACAATTGGCATGAGTTATGTAAAACAATGTGCATTTCTCTTGGGTTTGCTGTTGATTATAAACATCAAGTTATATAACATGTTACTTGGAAAAGTCGAAGACTAAATCAAAATAAAATGACTATTAAAAATTTCAGCCACCAACATCACATGAACGCATAACCTTTCAGGTTCGTGCTGGAAGGGTGTCGTTTCCTTTCCATGGCATTAAAGAAATTTGAAGCCCTCGATAGGAAACTTTCGGGGGCTTTTTGTTTGATTTTCGTTGCATATTCAATCAAATCGATCTCTGTGGGCTGGAATGGGCATTAGATAGGGCGATTAGATTGCGTAAGTAAAGACCTTGCGCTGGATCTTAGGGCCGTAAGTTACTACGAGTGCTTACCGTGAAATAAAGACTTTGTGAACCTTAGAAATTCCCAATATAGATTAACAAGTAGTAGCAATTAAGCGAAAGCATACAAAGGAACTAGAAATGAGCGATTCAACAAGATTAAAAATTGCAGTACAGAAAAAAGGCCGATTAAGCGACGACAGCATTGCGTTGTTAAAAGCGATTGGTATAAAACTACAAATTAGAGACCGCTTGCTCATTGCTCATTCAACCAATCAGCCTATCGATTTATTACTTGTGCGAGACGACGATATTCCAGGACTAGTGATGGATGGCGTTGTCGATATGGGCTTTATTGGCGAAAACGAACTTGAAGAAAAAATGCTTGAACGTCAATCATCTAACCGCCCTGCCGAGTTCAAAACGCTTCGTCGTTTAGATTATGGTGGTTGCCGTTTGTCTATTGCGATCCCAAACGAGATGCAGTACGACGGCATAAAAACCCTAAATGGCAGCAAAGTAGCGACAACTTATCCCTATCTATTAGAGCGCTACTTCAAAGAAAATAATATTGATGCACAAGCGGTCATGTTAACAGGCTCTGTTGAAGTCGCGCCGCGTGCCGGTGTTGCCGATGCAATATGCGACCTTGTATCAACAGGCGCGACACTTGAAGCCAATGGCTTGCGCGAACAAGAAGTTATTTTTAAATCAAAAGCCGTGTTAATTCAAAGAGCGCAGCCTTTAAGTGATGACAAGCAAGCATTAATAAATCGCTTATTACCCCGTGTTGATGGTGTTTTGCAGGCAAAAGAAAGCAAATACATAATGTTGCATGCACCTAAGGCCTACTTAGATCAGGTCAAAAGTTTGCTCCCTGGTGCTGAGAACCCGACTGTATTGCCATTAGCTGGTAATGACAACACTGTCGCTATCCACGTGGTCAGCTCAGAGACATTGTTCTGGGAAACCATGGAAAAATTAAAGTCGTTGGGCTGCAGCTCAATTCTTGTTATGCCAATTGAAAAAATGATGGGGTAATAGCGATGTCGTCGCAATCAATTATTGAATGGGCTTGTTTAACCGAGCAACAACAAATAGATACGTTGTTGCGTCCGGCAATGAACAACAGTGTTATCTTGCGTGATACTGTGGCTAAAATTTTGAGTCGTGTGCGTGAAAATAAAGACGCCGCCATATTTGAATATACAAAACAATTTGATGGTGCAGAACTAAGCGAATTGCGCTTAGACCCAGCCATCATTGCACAAGCAGAAAGCAAAATTAAAGCGAAAGTCAAAATCGCTATTGATAAAGCGTATGCAAATATAAAAACATTTCACGAAGCCCAAATACCTCAGGATATTCGTATTGAGACGACACCTGGTGTGCTATGCGAACAAAAACACGCAGCCTTAGAAAAAGTGGGTCTTTACATTCCCGGTGGCAGTGCACCTTTGCCTTCAACTGTATTGATGTTGGGTGTGTCAGCCCAAGTGGCTGGTTGTGAGTTGCCTATTTTATGCACACCACCTTCACCACAAGGCACCATCGCACCTGAAATTTGTTATGCTGCAAAGCTATGTGGCATTAAACACATTTATCTCTGTGGTGGCGCTCAAGCAATTGCGGCAATGGCATTTGGCACCGAGAGCATACCTAAAGTTGATAAAATATTTGGTCCTGGTAACAGCTTTGTTACCGAAGCAAAACAGCAAGTAAGCCAATTTGTTAGCGGCGCTGCTATCGATATGCCAGCGGGTCCTTCTGAAGTATTGGTTCTCGCTGATGCAAATGCTAATGCGGGATTTGTCGCTGCTGACTTGCTTTCACAGGCTGAACATGGTCCAGATTCACAAGCCGTATTAGTGAGTAATGACCGCACGTTGATTGTGAAAGTACAGCAACAAATCGGCTTACAACTTGCTCAACTTTCGCGCCGTGATATTGCAACTAAAGCGGTAGATAACAGTCGTTATATTGTTACCGATAGTATTGAAGAATGTGTTTTGGTCAGCAACGCCTATGCACCTGAGCATTTGATTGTGCAAACTGACAATGCTCGCGACTTATTGGCAACTTTGAAACACGCCGGTTCTATATTTATTGGCGCTTATTCTCCAGAGTCCGCGGGTGATTATGCAAGTGGTACTAATCATGTATTGCCAACCTATGGTTATGCGCGAAGCTATTCCAGCTTGGGCTTACTAGACTTTATGCGCCGTTATACTGTGCAAGAATTATCGCGTCAAGGATTAGAGAATATTGGCGATGCCATTATGGACTTAGCTGATGCTGAAGGTCTCGATGCGCATAGAAACGCGGTTAAAATTAGATTAACAGGTTTAGAGCTACCGTCTATTTCACTCGATCAGTCTGAAAGTTCTGCAGTAAAAAGTGATAGTGTTGTGTACAGTGCAGTAAATAGTACGGTGAATAATACGGTAAATAGAACAATCAACAGCCACAGTGAAACAGACGGTCGTGTATACATTTATACTCCGGTAGGTGAATCGCCATGAACACGGAACAAAAAAACAGGGCCAGTGACATAAACACCACAGCCAATTGGTTGTCAGACCTCACCCTTGACCATGTTAATGCGTTAACCCCTTATGAGTCAGCAAGACGACTCTTCGCTGGCTCTGGAGCTGATACAGGGCAAGTGTGGTTAAACGCCAATGAATCTCCGTTTGCAGGGGAATACGCTGTCGATTCATCAGTATTCAATCGTTATCCTGATTGCCAGCCTGACGCCGTGATCAAAGGCTATGCAAAATATGCAAACTTACAGGCAGCGCAAACCTTAGTAACAAGAGGCGCCGATGAGGGCATAGAGCTCATCATTCGCGCATTTTGTGAACCGCGCACAGACAGTATTCTTATTTGCCCTCCCACTTATGGAATGTATGCGATCAGTGCCCAAACATTTAACGTTGGTGTACAAAAATCAGTACTCAATGACGATTTCACCCTTAATATAGCCGACATACTAACGTATGTTGGTAAAGTCAAAGCGGTGTTCATTTGCTCGCCCAATAACCCGACTGGCACAAGTGTTTCTAAACAAGACATTGTGACAGTGCTTGAAGTATTTAAAGATAAAGCTATTGTTGTAGTGGACGAAGCTTATATTGAATTTGATATTGCACAAAACCAAACTGATTTACTCGAACAATATGAACATTTAGTGATATTGCGAACCTTATCAAAAGGGTTCGCGCTAGCTGGTTTACGTTGCGGGTTTACGCTAGCATCATCGGCAATTATCCAAACGTTATTGAAAGTTATTGCGCCTTACCCTATTCCTGCCCCAGTTGCTCAAGTTGCAAGCAAAGCGCTTGAATCCAAAGGTTTGCTTAAAATGCATAGCGACGTTGATTTATTAAAAACTGAATTGATTGCATTGCGTGAAGCCTTAAATGACATTGGTGGTATTCAAATTCTAGGTAATATTAACGCCAACTTTGTGCTCTTTAGAACACAAAGGAAAACTGAGCTCATGGCTTTTCTTGTGAAAAACAAGATGCTAATTCGCGATCAATCAAAACAGATAAACTTGAACAATTGTTTGCGCATCAGTATCGGAACCCCAGAGCAGAACAACAAATTATTAGCATTAATTAAGGCATTCTTTGCCGATGGAAATCAATAATATGAGTCAACAAGCTATTCTTTTCATTGATCGTGATGGCACTTTAGTGGAAGAACCCCCCGTCGATAAACAACTCGACAGCCTAGAGAAGTTAGTCTTCGAAGCCAATGTTATTCCTGAGCTACTTAAACTCCAAGCCGCTGGTTTCAGGTTGGTGATGGTGTCAAATCAAGATGGTTTAGGTACAGATAGTTTTCCAATCGCTGACTTTGATTTGCCGCACAACGCGATGATGAATATATTTTCTAGCCAAGGCGTGATTTTTGATGACGTCTTGATTTGCCCGCACTTTGATGCGGATAATTGCAGTTGCAGAAAGCCTAAATTAGGTCTAGTAAAAGACTACTTGCAAGCAGGTAAAGTCGATTTTACGCGTTCGTTTGTGATTGGCGATCGTGAAACTGACATGCAGCTTGCAGAGAACATGGGCATCAAGGGGATTAAGTATGACGCTGCAACTAATAATTGGCCGATGATCACTCAGCAATTAACAGTAACCGAGCGCACTGCAGAAGTGGTCAGAACGACTTCAGAAACAAATATCAGAGTAAAAGTAAATTTAGACAGTTCACAAAAGCCAGAACTACATACCGGTATAGGTTTTTTTGACCATATGCTTGATCAAGTAGCCACACATGGCGGCTTTTACCTTAACGTGAGTGTTGATGGTGACCTCCACATAGACGATCATCACAGTGTTGAAGACACCGCTCTTGCACTAGGTGAATGTCTGAGAAAAGCTTTAGGTGACAAGCGCGGAATCGCTCGTTTCGGCTTCGCCCTGCCAATGGATGAGTGTCGAGCCGAATGTATTATGGACATTTCAAACCGCCCTCACTTAAAATTTGATGCGCCATTTAGTCGTGATTCGGTCGGTGATATGGCAACCGAAATGGTGCCTCACTTTTTCTATTCAATTGCACAAACAATGGGTTTGTCATTGCATTTATCGACAACAGAAGGCAATGCTCATCACCAAGTGGAAAGTTTATTTAAAGTGTTTGGTCGCGCATTGCGTCAAGCAATAGCGAAACAAGGTGATGCCCTACCGAGTACCAAAGGAGCATTATAAATGTCTAGCTCATTGGTCATTGTAAATACCGGCTGTGCAAATATATCGTCAGTTAAGTTTGCATTTGAACGCTTAGGTATCAATGTTGATGTGTCTGACGATGTTAAGGTAATCGCAAAAGCACAAAGAGTCCTTTTACCTGGTGTTGGCAGCGCACCTGCCGCAATGAGCAGTATTAACAAAAAAGCCCTAGCCGATTGCTTACGCTCGTTAACTCAGCCCACATTAGGTGTTTGCTTGGGCATGCAATTGATGGTCACCGATTCACAAGAGGGTGAGTTTGGTAAAACTGATTTGACCAATAGCTTGAATTTAATTCCCGGCCACGTAAAACGTATGCAAGTAGGCAATTTGCGTTTACCGCATATGGGTTGGAATAGAGTCACAAGTAAGAATGTAAACCCTTTGTTTGTTGACATTCCAGAGGGTGAACATTTTTATTTTGTGCATAGCTATGCCATTGATGACTATGCACATACCCTAGCCACTTGCCATTATTCTTCAGGTAAAAGTCAATCGGACAGAGGCGCATTAGCTATTAACGCAAATACTGCGCCAATAAGCGCCGAGCAACTTAAAGCTGATATTGGGACTACTTTTTCAGCAGCCATTCATAACGATAATTTTTTTGGGGTGCAGTTTCACCCGGAGCGTTCCAGTGATGCTGGCGCGCAGTTACTCAAAAATTTTATTCAGTTGTAAGGAAATAAAATGATTATTCCAGCTATCGATTTAATCGAAGGGAAAGTGGTTCGTTTATATCAAGGCGACTATAACCAGACAACCGAATACAAACTTGAGCCAATCGATGTGGTGCATCAATATGCCGACGATGGCGCGCAGTGGTTACACATTGTTGACTTAACTGGCGCTAAAGACACAGCTAAACGACAATTAACCCTTATTTCAGAGATGGTTGCCACCAAGCGTATGAAGTTTCAAAGCGGTGGTGGTGTGCGCACCAAAGCAGATGTTGAAGGTTTATTAAAAGCAGGGGTGCACAGAGTAGTTATCGGTTCACTGGCCGTTACTCAACAGGAAGTTGTGGAACAATGGATGGTCGAATTCGGTTCGGAGCATATTATTCTTGCTCTGGATATCAACATTGACGAGTTGGGTAATAAGTTTGTAGCAACGCACGGCTGGCAAAAAGACTCTGGTGTTTCTATTGAAGCGCTGATTGAACGCTATTCCAAGGTTGGCTTAAAGCACGTTTTATGCACAGACATTAGTCGCGACGGCACGCTTCGAGGGGCCAACGACAGCCTTTACAAAGAAGTCGTTGCCCAATTTCCGGATATTCAATGGCAGGCATCCGGCGGTATCGGTAGTTTGCGCGATATTGAGATCTTAAAACCCACTAATGTCGCTGGTGTGATCTTAGGTAGAGCTTTGCTTGAAGGTAAATTTACAGTAAAACAAGCTATTGAATGTTGGTCAAAGTAAGTAACGATTTTTTTAATAAGATTTGCGACCTTAATTGATTTAGCACTAATAAATGCAATGCAAACAAGCGACAGCTATTGTTCAAAATTAAATATTACGTAAAATAGCCGTCATCATAAACGCTATTAAGCAACATACTGATAGCACAAGATCAATAAAATTAGGCGATTAACGCCAACAACAAAAATTGGGAATTATACATGGCTATGTTCGGGACTGTTTTTATGCCGCAAATGGCATTAGCAACTTTTGAAAATGATAAGTGGAACGATACCCAAAAAGTCTCTGCTGAGAGCATTCAAATGCACCCTGGCGCCCATGTGTTGCACTATTCAAGTACTTGTTTTGAAGGTTTGAAAGCCTTTCGCCACGAAGATGGCGGTGTTTACGTATTTAGAATGGATAAAAACCTCAACCGTTTTGAGCAAAGCAGTAAACTACTGAATTTGCCTAAAATAAACAAACCCCAAGTTGAAGCAATGATCCTAGACATTGTTGCTCAATATGCTGATGACGTGCCGCAACCTCCTGGTTCTATGTACATTCGCCCAACTCATGTTGGTACCGAGGCTTCCATCGGCAAAGCGGCAGCCCCATCCCTGTCCTCTATGTTATATGTTCTATTGTCGCCTGTAGGCGATTACTTTGCTGGCGGCGCCAAACCGTTGCGCTTATTGCTAGACGAGACAGGCATGCGCTGTTCACCGCACATGGGTATGATAAAAAGTGGTGGTAACTATGCAAGTGCATTAGGCCCCATTTTAAAAGCGCGTAGCGACGTGCAAGCTGACCAAATACTTTTTTGTCCAAATGGTGACGTACAAGAAACAGGTGCTGCCAACTTTATTTTGATTGATGGTAACGAAATCATTACCAAAGCACTAGATTCTAGCTTTTTACACGGTGTTACTCGCGATTCTATTTTAACTCTTGCCAACGACTTAGGTTTAACTATTAGTGAACGCAACATCAGTGTTGATGAGTTATTGGAGAGAGCAGCAAAACCAGATGTTGAAGCAGCACTGTCTGGCACTGCTGCGGTACTTACGCCGGTAGGCACCTTTATTCATAATGGCAAAGAGCATCAAGTAGGCAATGGAGAAGCCGGCTCAATCACATTGAAATTGCGCCAAGCATTGAATGATATTCAATGGGGTAAGGCTGAAGACAAACACAATTGGCTGGTTAGAGTTAATTGATATTTATGTAGTCTTATTTTCCTGCCTGAATTTCTACTCAATCTTATTAACAGAAATATATATGAAGTGTATCTTATGTCGACCTGTAAAAAATCAAAAACGCTCAAGATGAAAATTAAAAGACCAACATATCAAACGGATAACGTAGGTGGACCGCAATGTTAGCCAAACGCATAATCCCATGCCTCGACGTAAAAGACGGTGTTGTAGTTAAAGGGGTTAAGTTTCGTAATCACGAAATTATTGGTGATATTGTGCCACTAGCAAAGCGTTATGCAAAAGCCGGTGCTGACGAACTGGTGTTTTATGATATTACAGCTTCAAGCGACCAGCGCGTGGTCGAAAAAAATTGGGTGACTAAAATTGCGCAAGTGATTGATATTCCTTTTTGTGTTGCTGGCGGCATCAAGTCGGTTAAAGATGCGGGTAAAATTCTCGAAATGGGCGCGGATAAAATATCGATAAATAGTCCTGCACTATCAAACCCAAAATTAATCAGAGACTTACATGACACCTTCGGCCAACAGTGCGTTGTTATTGGCGTTGATAGTTTTTTTAATGAGGAAACTGGGCAGTATGAAGTATATCAATTTACCGGTGACGAAACGCGCACTCAAAAAACGGCATGGCAGACCATCGACTGGATAAAAGAAGTTCAGTCACTTGGTGCTGGTGAAATTGTTTTAAACTGTATGAATCGAGACGGTGTGCGCACAGGATATGATATAGCGCAACTTGCCGCGGTGAGGGCCGTTTGTAACGTCCCGCTTATTGCATCCGGCGGTGCGGGCGAAATGCAGCATTTTGCCGACGTTTATAATCAAGCTGATGTTGATGGTGCACTAGCTGCATCCGTCTTTCATAAAGCTATTATAGATATACCTGAACTAAAAGCTTGGCTATCCGCTCAAGGAATAGAAATGCGCAGCTAATGCGCGTTGACTCAATAGGAACAAGAATGAAAATCACAAACGAAACATCGAAGCAATTGGCGTGGGAGAAAATGGAAAATTTATTACCCGCGGTGATACAAGATTCTCATTCAGGGCGGGTCTTGATGCAAGGTTATATGGATCAAGAGGCGCTCGCGAAAACGCTTGAGTCTGGCAAGGTCACCTTTTTCAGTCGCTCAAAACGACGTTTATGGATGAAAGGCGAAACCTCTGGTAATACCTTAGATTTAGTCGATATTTCTGCTGATTGTGATCAAGATTCACTGCTAATTTTGGCTAAGCCAAACGGCCCAACTTGCCACACCGGTGCTAGCTCTTGTTGGTTTAATAGCGCATTGCCAACCATGACCTTTGTGGCTGAGTTAGAACAAATATTAGCAGAGCGCAAAGAAGCAGATCCATCCACTAGCTATACGGCCGAACTATACAGCAAAGGCATTAAGCGTATTGCACAAAAAGTGGGCGAAGAAGGGGTTGAAACAGCACTTGCCGCTGTAGTTCAAGATTTAGAAGAATTGAAAAATGAATCTGCCGACCTGTTATATCACCTGATTGTGTTACTCCAAGCCAGTAACCTTTCATTAAACGACCCTATTGCAGTATTAAAGGCTCGTCATAATAAATAACGCACTTGTATACTAGGCTTGCGCCTAACATATAAAAATTGTAATAAACACATCATATGCGTAGCGGCGAAAAATAGGCGGCACTATGCATATCGGGTTGTTGGGCTTGGCTCATCTAAACTAGCAGACAAACTCCAAGTTACTTTTGTTGGGTTTGCGGCAAGCGCATTTAATGCCTGAGCATGCCCGAGTGCTAAAAATTAAAACCAAGAGTTAGATCCAAAGCGCCAATCGCTTTGGCTCTCATCTATGCGTTACAATCTTGCATGCACATCATGTGGCGCTAGATTATAGTCTAAAAACCGCAACCTATTTAGCCAGATAATTGATCAATTATTAACCTCCGTGAAGAGTCTTAACAAACAATGCATAATAAAATAAAATTAATTGAGCATTTGATAGTGGAACTTAAAGCAACCTATCAAACCGCTTTGACTGCGGCTGAAAGAGCCCATTCGACGGCGACCGACAAAGCTAATGTTGCAGAAAACAAATACGACACACTGGGCTTAGAGGCTGCTTATTTAGCGGAAGGTCAAGCTAAACGTGCATCAGAATGTCGCGCTGATTTAGAGGCAATTCAAAATTTAATAGCGCCGGACCACTCATTAAATGATCCGATTGTTGTTGGTGCTGCAGTTAGATTAATCGATCAGGATGAAAAGTCACTATGGCTATTTTTAGCGCCAGTATCAGGAGGCCTCAAATTTGTATTTGAAGATCAAACTATGCTTGTGATTACACCATCATCACCACTGGGGAAAATGTCACGCGGTAAGTCTGTTGATGATGAGTTTGAATTTGGAAGTGCTCAGCATAAGAAAAATTATCGGATCAGTGATGTTAGTTAAGCACTAATAATAAGTTAGAGTTTGTGACTTAGGCAATGCAAGAGTCAGTGATTGCTGTAAGAAGAGAAGTTAACACATTATATCAGAGCACCGCAGTCTAGTTTTCTTGTTGGGACTTAGCATCCTCTTCTCGTTCGGCCTCGGCTTTTTCAGCGGACCACGCACCGGCAGCTTCTACCGCCACTATTGACGAAGTGGGCAGGACACCAATGTAGCTTTCGGTTTCTTCTATCGGAGTAGCTGTTCGCTGTGTCATGCGGTAGAGCGCATAAAGCGCGATGGCACCGAAGGTTGTACCAAGCACTAGCCAAAACGCGAAAGGACCAAAACGCTGCATCGCCCAGCCAGATATGAGGGGCCCTGCAATCGCGCCCAGTCCAAAAGTAAAAACAAGCGCCCCTGAGGCCGCCGGCATATCTTCGGTCGAAAGAGTATCGTTTGCGTGGGCCAGAAAAAGTGCATAGAGGGGCGTCGTTACCCCACCTGCGAAAAAAGCAGACACCATCAAAAGCCATAGAGCCCCGCTTGTGAACCACCCAATTGCACAAGATATTAGACCTAGAATGGCCGCCCCAAAGATCAGTTTTCGGCGATCCATCCGGTCCGAAAGCCAGCCTATAGGATGTTGCAATAACAGTGCCCCAGCAAACAACATCGCGACAAACAGCGCAACCTGTGAGGCCGTCAAGCCGATCTGAGTGCCGAAGACCGCACTCATTCCCGATTGCGTCGCAAAGACGCTGCCCAACAAGAAGATCCCTACGGTGCCAAGCGGCGAGCCACAGAAAAGGTCGCGCAAGGACATCGGGCGTGCGATATCTGCAATCGGCACAGGAGTAGCAGAAAGAAGGATTGGCGCAAAAGAAATCGATACAAGAATCGATGCACAGATGAACAGCACAGAGGTCCCAGCATCGGCTAACGTGAGCAGGCCTTGCGCCCCTATAATACCGAGAGTCTGCGCGGTCATATAGGCTGACAGCACTTTGCCACGATTCTCATTAGTAGCAGTATTGTTCAGCCAACTCTCGGCGGCGACATAAATGCCCGACATGCAAAAGCCCACGAGTAGCCGCAGGAACGTCCAGGCCCAAGGTTCGGTAAATAACGGAAAGGCGATTAGTCCTGCAGACATAAAGCTGCCAAGCGCCGCGAAGACGCGCACATGTCCCACCCGTTTGATCATCAGTGGAGAAAGGCGCGCGCCCGCCAGAAAACCCATGAAATAGCCCGAGGTGACAATGGCTAATTCAGCAGAGGTAAACCCTTCAATCCCGCCGCGCAGGCCGATAAGAGTAAAATGCATGCCGTTGCCGAGCATGATTAATACAATACCGAGTAGCAGGGGCCAAGTCCTATACAATATTTGAATCATGAAACCTCATGTTGGAATCTGCGTGGTCAAGACAATCTCAATCTAGTATCTATCCTATTATTTCAAATCGAACTTGGCCAGCATGAGCTGCTGGTCAAGTTTAATACGTTTTAAGTATTCAATAACCACAGGGTCCTCTTTCCATGGAGTGAGTGCGGATATAGTTGCCTCGCGGCCATCACTTCAGTATACATAATGACAGAGAATATCTTCCTGTAGAATGCTTGATGCTTTATTTTCATTATCACTGTAGAAACAAAGCTGCAGATAAGTGTTGCCTAAACCCCAATACGTAAATGATTCCGAATGCGCCGCTTTATATTCCGAAAGTTCATTATATAGAATTAACACGGTGGCTTCCCCAACTGCTTTTACGCCGCCGCAATATTGCAGGATCATCAATCCTAAAGAATTATCGAGGGTTGCACTGCCAACTGGAAATAACGGTATATTATTGAGATACGTTTTAATTTCATCAGCTCTTTGTCCATTCCAAGGATGCTTTGCGAAAGCTGTTGCCATGCTTGGATCATTATAAACATTAACTGTTTTTCTGCTAGACCCAATAAAGTCTAGCAGTTTTTTTTGTACTAAAGCACGGGCTTTGACCAGTTTTTATACTGCAAGATAATCCAACGTTTATAGAGCTGAGTTATATTGGTCGTCTTTGAGTATCAGTGTGAGGTCGAGCGCAGCGTGACTTTTAAGCCTTTAACATGCACCAGACTATTTAACAGTTCTTCGGTTAAGCCATCATCAAACTATTCTTGCTCCTCGTCTTTACTCATATTAAGGAAAGGAAGGACAGCGAGTAAGACTACTTTGCCAATTTTGGATCCTATTATAACCGCTATATCGGAAGTTTGACCTTTAACAGAAAACGCTACTTTCAAGTAACCAAACAAATTTTAACAGGTTTGAGTTGAATCTTTCTCTGACTTCAAGAAATTTTTAGATATCAATGAGTATTGGGGATCGTCTAAACTATTTTTTGTGCTTGTATGAGAAAGAAGAAATTTAAAAGCCATAGTGACACTTTGATTTAGAATATTATGATGCGTTCTATCAGGAAGTACCCGAATATCGCTACCACCGAAATTTCATTTCTGTGCTGCAATAATTTTTCCTAGAACCTCAACATTACTTGTTATTAGAGTTGATTAACCTGCAATATTGTATTCTTTCCCATCGACATAAATTTCCATTTTTTCAGAAAATTTGACTGCATTTTCAAAACGTTTTAGCAAAGTCTCTAAAAAATGCCGCTCAGAAAAGCAAAAGGCTTAGTGATAGAATATAAGCAAAAGCACCAGCTGTTTCAAGCATTGTATTTAGGGCAAAAAGACCCTCAAAAGAATGTCCAAATAGCACGGAATTCGAGGCATCATGTCAGGAAAATGCGTTTCTATTAAGGCTGTCACTGTGTTTAACCGAAATCCATAAACGACAGGCCCACCGCCTAAACTCTTTGGTATTAAAACGCAGTCGGGCCAGCTGGTTTAAGCTGAATATGGTGCTGTAAAATCATGTAATAAATAAGTTATAGTTACGTCGAAAAACAATTAATATTTCAAGTTTTTCAGGTGTTAAATATACATATTATTGTTATATATCAATATCATAAATGGATGCACTCTTTTGATTATCGCGGCATTGCATTCGAAGTCAAAATGTACCATAATTATCTTGTTTTAAATATGCTTAATATCATAATTTAAAAACTCTGGAAGAAGTTGAATGCTAGCTTAATGACTGGCCGCCTGATTTTGCTCAGTCTGAGTTAATGGATACTGATCAGAATATAAATAGTAGAATTTATTCTTGCAACTCATTCTTTAAACTAAGTCATAGAAGAGAAAACATGAAATACGAATTTAGTGGCTTTAAAATACCATCAAAAGAATCACTGCCAAAAGAAGATTATGTTTGCAACCATGTTGTGGGTTGTAATGAACAAACTACCCGTATTTTGAATCAGAAAATGGTGACATTGTGAAAGGCTTTAACCCTCATTTTAGAGACTTACCGGACTACATCCTCAAGTGCACTGCCCAGATTTGGGAAGGCCGTGATATAGCCGCGCTTGACTGGCATTATGGTGAAAACCTTATTGTAAGAACTCCAGCAGGTATAAACCACGGCAGTGCCGCCGGAAAAGCAAACACTATGGCGGCGCTCAGTGAGTTTCCAGATCGTCAATTACTCGGTGAAGATGTGATTTGGTGTGGTGATGACCAGTCAGGTTTTTTATCGTCTCATCGGATTGTATCAACCGCAACACACTGCGGCGGTTCTTTTGGCCCAGCGACCGGACGCCCTGTTACTTTTCGTACCATTGCCGACACATTTTGTCGCGAGAATAGAGTGTGGGATGAATGGTTGATACGTGACAATGGCGCGATAGCGACACAATTAGGGCAGACCCCGAAAACAGCCGCCCAAGCTCAGATTGATGCAGGAGACCTCGCATTGCCGTTAACACCAAACTCGGACGTTGCTGGACCCTATACCGCTGCCGGTAACGACAATGAATGGGGACAAAAACATGCCGAGATATTAAAACAGCTCATGAATGCTGAGTTTGCGATTATCGAAAACACTTATGATCGCGCTTGTCATCTAGCTTTACCTTGCGGCGTTGATGCACATGGTACCTCTGCCGCTAAAGAATTTTATATTGGTTTACGCAGCGCACTGCCTTGCGCGACCTTTAAAATTGAGCACCAAATTGGTCGTCATGACAAAATGCTAAGTCCGCGCAGTGCAATCCGTTGGTCTTTGACGGGCAAACATGAGGGATATGGTCGTTACGGAGCGCCCACTGGCGCAGAAGTACATGTTATGGGAGTCAGTCATGCTGAGTTCGGGCCGTGGGGTCTGCGTCGAGAAACAACCCTGATTGATGATATCGCAATCTGGAAACAAATCTTACTGCAAACTAGAGAACAGGAATGAACGAGCCACTTCTTCTTTTATCGGGAATGATGTGTGACGCGCGATTATTTGCTTCGCAAATAAGTGAGTTTTCTGCAGATTATCCTGTGATAGTCCCAGCACTGACTGGCCAATCGACATTTGCAGAACTGTCTAAAGATATTCTCGCTCATGCGCCGCCCCGATTTGCGCTTGCTGGCCTATCGATGGGAGGTATTATCGCGATGGAAATTGTCCGTCAGGCACCTGAACGTGTTTCGCGCTTAGCTTTAATGGACACCAACCCCTTGGCTGAGCCAGCGACTCGCGCAATGAAGCGCGACGCCCAGATAGAGCGTGTTCGCAATAAGGGCTTGAGCTTAGTAATGCGCGACGAGATGTTACCGAACTACTTAGCCGATGGTTCGAAAAATGACGACTTGCTCAATTTATGTATGGAAATGGCTGAAGCATTGGGCGCGGATGTCTTCACAGAACAATCTAGAGCCCTGCAGCAACGACGAGATCAGTGCGATACCTTGCGAGGAATTGATATGCCAACACTAATTCTTTGTGGGGAATATGATGCTCTTTGCCCACTCGAAAGGCACGTGATGATGTGTCAGCTCATTTCTGGGGCACGCCTTGCGGTCATTCCTGGAGCTGGCCATCTGCCAGTATTGGAACAATCCGAACTAACCAATAAAGAAATCAAATTATGGCTGAATACTTAGTACCCGATGATTTATTTACTCTTTTGCGCAAGCTTGACACGCCCGCTGTCTGCAACACCATCGAGGTCGTGCATGGACAAGAAACTGTTGTTTTGAACGAGGCCATCGTTCTCGAACCAGCCCGTCAAAAAGGATTTAACATTGGAAAACTTGAATCGGCTTGGGCTAAGTTTGAAGCAAGAAGGACCTGAGAATATGCGCAGCACACGTCCAAAGGTATTAGTTACTCGCAAACTGCCAACTTTGGTGGAGAATCGTTTGCGTTCAACTTATGAAGTAAGGCTTAATACTACTGACCAAGCTATGAGCAAAGCAGAGTTGTCAGTCGCGATGTCGAATTTTGATGCTCTGGTATCAACCGTTAGTGATCCACTCGATGCAACGGTGCTCAAGGCAGGTAATCGTCAGGTTCAACTTATTGCTAACGTCGGCGTTGGCTGCAGCAATATCGATACTAAAACGGCGGGTGACGAAGGCATTGTTGTCTCAAATACACCTGATGTTCTGACCGACGCAACAGCAGATATCGCTTTGTTATTGATACTCAGCGTGACACGCCGCGCCTATGCCGCTGAGCGCATGTTGCGTGAAGGCCGATGGCAGGGATTTTCGCTCGTAGACGGTTTAGGTAGAAGCATGCAGGGAAAAGTTATTGGTATCATCGGTATGGGCCGTATAGGACGAGCTACGGCACGCCGTGCATTATTTGCTTTGGGAATGAAAGTCGTCTTTTACAATCGTTCGCGCATTACAGAACTTGATTTCGAGGCGACCCAATTAGATACAATTGATCAAGTTATGGCGTCGGCTGATGTGGTTTCGGTGCACGTGCCTGGCATTAGGTCATCCCCTACGCTAACCGCAGAACATATTGCGCTGCTAAAACCCACAGCTTATTTAATAAACACAGCACGAGGCGACAGCATTGATCAAGCAGCATTATTAGCGGCACTGGTCGACAATCGGATCGCAGGCGCGGGTCTTGATGTTTACTTGGACGAACCTGAAGTACCTAACCAACTGCGTATTTTGGATAATGTCACGCTTTTGCCGCATATTGGTTCTGCGACCGAAGAAGTTCGTACTGCCATGGGAATGGTTGCGGCTGACAATTTGGATGCTTTCTTTTCGAACACATCATTACCCAACAGAGTTGTATAGCAATTTTTAGAGAGATCTGCTCTTGCTCTGCACTGAAGGACACTTCTTATCAAGGTGGGTCAGTATTTTTAGAATAACGAGTGGTCTGCGTCAATCACCGGTTGCCATACAGGAGATTATCGATACATTATTCAATATCACTTTGATTTTAAGTTTGTGAGCTTGTTGTATTAATTCTGTAAGCTCGATATCAGACCCAAAATCGGGGTTAATTGAATACAAACCTTTTATCGCATAAGGACTACCTAATGTGCTTTTTAGATTAAGTACACATATTAATACTGTTATTACTAAGGTAACCAAAAGGTAAACAATTTGAATTACATTCACTATCATTGCTTTAAATGGAACTTTTAGGCACTGTTGTGTCAATTAGAGAGTGAATTACCTTTTGAGAAGAATGACATGCAACAAAAAAAATATTTCCTCCTAGTGCCAGCGTTAACTATTTTGATTGCTGCCGGATGCGCTAATAAAGCAGCTGATGAAATGATGATGACTAATAAAAAAAAAGCTTGTGGGGCATGGCTGAAGGCCAAGCTAGAGAAGACTGTTTACGAGGTTATGAAAAAACATTTAAAGAATATGAACGTGAGCGCAATAGAGTAGTGGGAGATAAAAAAATAGCAGAACCGAAATGGCAACTTCCCACAAAAAAAGACCAAGACCGCTCAGGTAATTAGGCCCGTAATACCCATTATAAGCACCCAGGTTGCGAAAAATAGTTTGAGTTTAACAACAGAAAAATAGAGAACAACTCGCTTTGCGACAGTGCCACCAACAATGGCACCAGCGCCGGCAAATAGAAGCACATGCCAATAAATAGCTTGGCTAATAAACAAGTGATGAAATATTGCTGACCAAACCGTAAACGCACTGAGTATGACTGCCAAGGCTATCGCTGAAGTTACATTAAAGCCGCGCAAGATGAGATATACAGCAACCAATTCCCCGACTCCTACTGACAACCATGCCGTAATAATACCACCAAAAAAGGCAATAACGCTTAACAAAAGTATGTCAATCGGTAAGAGGTTTTTAGTTAGCTTTCTGCTTTTTAATAGGGGAATGGATCCATAAATTGCAATAGCCAACAGAATGGAAAACACACCAAAAGCGACATGTAAGGATGTTTGCATTTGCTGTGTATATTCACTTAGACCAAATTGAGCGATTAGGACACCCAATATCGAGAACGGAATAGTAATTAACAGTCCTTTATTTACATACAACCACTGAGCATCCTCACTTATTGCTTTGTTGGTGTTCGCGTTATTATCAATACCAAGAGACTGCCGATGGTGATGCCAAGTAAGCGCGCCAGCAGTCATGCCGCAGCATTGAATGGCAAAGCTTGTGGCAATACTAACGGTATTTTGCATATCAACTTGATTGAAAAAAGGGACGAAAACAACCCCGCCACCCGCACCTGTTGAATTGGCAAAAATAGCACCGACGATACCTACAAACAAAAAACCAACATAATCAAAAATGATCTGAAAACTGTTAGGTATGCTAAAAATAAGTATGAGCCAGCAAGTTGCAATGGTAGCTCGATAAGGATGGCTACTAAAAGCCCTTCTAAGAATAGTTAACAATGCGACTCGCCAATAATAAAAGAGTGTTAATACATGCTAGAAAAAGACATACTCTTGGGTAAACAATTTCATTTAAGCAGTGAAAAATGGTCCAGTTAGAAAGACATGATAATGCAGTCACTATTTTGCTAACACCTAATCGTTCTCTTACGTGGGCACAAGCAAAATGGATTATCGCATTCATGGTTGCTGTTGTCATGATAATTGCCATTGCCTGGACATTTGTTGGTGCTTGGATGGTTCTGCCCTTTGCTGGCTTAGAAGTAGGTTTGTTTGCTGTGTTGATGTACAAAGTAACGCGTTTCACCTATTTGAAACAGATAGTGACGTTTACAGAGCAAGAAATCACTATTGAAATGGGTATTGACCGCCGACAATCAACAGAATCACTTCCTCGCTTTGGTACAGATATTTATTACTCGGAAACCGACCGCAATTGGCACACGCCCAAAATCACATTGCATAGTGGTATACAACGGGTGCAAATCGGCCAATTTCTAAATGCTGATGATATGGTGATCCTGCGTAATGAACTAGAGAACTTAGGCTTACTAGTTTGCCGAGAACATTGGTGGAAGAATAAAGATTAAGCTAGTAATTAATTTTGCTCATTGTTTCTCTTTTAATAACGTTGATCCTTTACTTGTACTCATCGTTT
>Ga0307931_1000388_pt1 | contig 27051 bp, 26 predicted proteins | sample OrgLakmetageno47_FD_201816 | JGI IMG/M metagenome (GOLD analysis project Ga0307931, IMG submission 201816) | Saline water microbial communities from Organic Lake, Antarctica - #47 | ecosystem: Environmental > Aquatic > Non-marine Saline and Alkaline > Saline | place: Antarctica: Organic Lake...
GAGCGAGGGAAAGGTCAAGATGACGCTGAAGATTTCTTCACCGGGCTGGAAAGTTTGGCCCTCGTCAATCCAGTCGTGCATTTCCACTTTGCCAGAAAGGGTGTCCCCAGCATAGTTTGGGAGCTCGTCACCGATGCCCACCACGGGGACCCCAAAGCTTTCGGCCATCTCCAAATATCAACAGAAGCAAGCCTCCAGTACACAATTATAAGAAGGAGCTCATCGAGCTAAATGCGCATTGCCAGTATGTATTCACTCCCTTTGGAAAGCGCGTTATCGGCAGATTCCTAGCCACTATGACAGCGTAGGTACAGATTTAAAGATCCGAAAGATCTGTATTAAATTATTAGCTCAACAATTAAAACAGGTCAGCTACACTGGATTCGCACGCTGCAGCACGATCTATACAGCCGGATGTATAGCGGCAAGTAGCTAAGAAGCCACGACAGTACTTCGCAAGCTCCGGTAGACGAACTCTCGCAAGAAGCAATCGGGGCAGAAACTAATGATGAGCTTCTGTAACGTGTTGTGCACTGTAAATATTAAGCTATAAGCAGCTAATAAGGACAAGAAACGCTAAACGGTGAAGTAGCCGCCAAGCAGCTCGATTACTTGATAGACAGCTAGCTAGCTAGGCAGCTCAACCAAGCTCGAGCTCGTGCGGCGCTCTATACTGTATACTTAAGAATATACGCCACTCAAATGATTCAACAATACATTGATGAATTCGTCAATAATTTTCACGAAGTATGGATTGGCCTTGGCCTGTATTTCGCGAATTGTTTCGCGAATAAATTTGGGGGGTATTTCGAGGAAAAGAATGTTTTACGAAATATGCGAAATATAGTGCCTAATCGAGCGAAATTTATTTCGTTCTGGGCACCCGAAAGAAATTCACGCGAAATGTGGCTTCACCGCGCGAAATTTTCTTACGGGGGGGTCGAAATTTTCTTACGGGGGGTTGGTCACGTGCCACTGGCCGTTCCGGTTCTACTCCACAGCCACCCATTTAGCGCCCTAACTCATACAAATTCTCTATATGGAAGCCATTTTTCTATTTGCCATACACAGCTCTACGTTTCTAGATGCCGCAAAATTTACGAAATTAATAACAAAATTTGGGTCTTTTTGGAGCGAAATACGAATCGAAATTTGGTCCATTTCAAACGAAATACAGGCCAAGGCCAAAGTATGGAGTACGTACGGAGTACAGTACTCCTCAGAAAGTAAGGTAGTTAACGCGGAGTAAGCGCATTGTATCATACTCACGCATTGCTTATACCACAGAAAGGATCTCATTTGGAAGCAACTTACTGCAAGTAGGTGCATGCCGAGTGCCACACCAGCCGTGTCGTTTGTGCGGAAAGAAAACATATTCCTTTTCTGCATGTTAAGCCTTTAATTCCGGCCCATCGGGGCCCGCGTCGAAAGAACTTACTGCCTGCTCTCTTAATCGTATACATTACGTTGGCAGTAAAATTTGAGGGAAAGATAAGAACCACCACAAAGGCAATCACCTCAACAAATCAGCCTTCAATGCAGTCAGCAGTATTATGTAGTAAACAGGGGGCACTGCCTTCGGGTACAAAACAGTTCGCTGCTTTGCTTTTCTTCTCTACCTGTTAGTTTTCTAATTCCGGCCCTTCGGGGCCTGTCTCAAAACAGTTCGAGCAGACCTTGGTGTCTGCAGAGGAGTTTTTCTTCTTGTTCGCCGCTTTGGATTTCTTCGAAGACATTTTAGAGGTGGGTGACTAAGACGCAGCAGGAGGCAGCACGCAGGATAGAAGACATTTTAGAGGTTGGTGACTAAGACGCAGCAGGAGGCAGCACGCAGGATATCGAGCATTGAGCAAGCAGAAACGGTACAGTAGGAGCGGATAAAGAGATGAAGGATGAAGGAAGCAGGATATCAGCAATACGAAAGTTCAATGACCCAAATATGTCAATGATTACGTCAATGAGGACAGAAATATGCATTGAGCCCTTGGTTTCTTATTGGAATCCAACGTATAATTACACTGAGGCGAGCACCGTGCACTTAGAGAAATTACCCAATTTGAGCTCTCATTTTCAAATCATCACGAACCCCAATCACCCGAAAACGTATATGGCATTTGCTGTACATAAGCGCACATTTGGTGATGTATTTATGGCAACGCCAACAGAAAAGCCTTTACATCGCAGCATTTTTGCCTAAGTATCTAAGGACAATGCGCCCGTTTTTTTTGTCGCAGTACCTAGAGGATTGAAGTATATAGTGATGAAGTGTGAAGCGATGAACTGATGAATCGTTGTATAGTAACGAAGGATATATTCTCCGCTTTGAATCGTCAGCTCGTAACTTCTCTCTTCTCTTTCTCTTGTGACTTGAATGCACTTGTGCAAATGGGAAAATAAAAGCTGATGATTTCGCCTGGCCTCTACCTCATGGCGCCTTTATGGCACCTAGTCCTACTGTTTATGCAGATGGCGCCAGGTCCTCACAATCTTACCATTCGTCCCAACTCACCTCCCTCAAGGGCGGGCTCGCAACGCAGTAAAAAGCACGGATAATCTTCCGGGTTTCCCCGGGGGCTCAGAAAAGTACACGTTATTTCACAATGGTAAATTTTAATTTCAATGAAGTACAACAGCGCGCTATATAGCAATAAACCATATTCATTTGCGTTTTGCGTTATCACAAATCTACACAAAAAAGAGCACACGAGGACTAAAAGACTTTTTGCTAGCTCAAGAGAAATCATAAGAAAATCACGTGCCTTTCCTTGATCTCAGCTCTGCAGATAGGGCACGTGTCACACTCGTCTGCGCATACTTTGCACACTTTCATGTGGCGGCAAGGGAAAAAAGCAACTCGCGCGCGGGCCTGTAGGCACACAACGCACCGCCCATCCATTTCGTTGCTTCCAGGAGTACTACATTGGTGTTGAGGGTCCTGAAAACCCTCGCCAGTGGCCTCGCTGACACTGAAGGAACCATTTGTACTGGCAAGGTTACTCTCACTGCTGCCGCTGCTGCTGCTGCAACCGTGGCCACTCTCACTGCCACTGCTGAGAATGCCGCTGTTGTTACGACTAGTCAGACCAAAGGGTGCTGCAGCTGCTCCAAAGAGAAAGTCGCTGCTGCCGTGGTTAATACTTCGCTTCCCAACACCGCTGCTGCTGCTGCTGCTTTGGTGACAAGCATCGTTGACATCGTTGCCAGTGCTGCTTCGGCTGCTGCTGCTACTACTGCCAATCGATGGGAGCCGGTCGCTTCGCTAACATGATCAAGTATCAAATAGCAACAGAAAAAGCAACGGAGACAAAGTTATATAGATACAAATTTCCAAAGCACAATTGAAGCCTCTACACAACACAAAAAAATAAAATCAAACGCTCCTTTTTGACTTTGCCTCACCTGATCTAAGAGGAGCGCGGACACTGCTTCCACGGCGCGTTTGAACAGAGCTGGGTCTGCATCTCGCAATCCAAGACCCAGGGTAACATCGACTAACCGCCCCCCTCCTCCACCTTTTCGACTATCTTCTCCATCGTCACTGTAGCTAGCTCTTCTATCGATGCCTGTGCCTAGATCCGCCGATCGCCAACCCCTGCCCCACGAGGACACCGCAGAGCAGCAGCGGCGCAGCGACGGCAACAATGGCCGTCCGTGGCGGCTGCGAGCTCGAAGCTTTGCTAAAGTGAGCTGCGGTAAGGCGGACGCCCGCAGGTACAGTTTGAGGGTGGAAACCGTATGTTGTACGAGACCGCGGCTCGTGCTAGGGGCTAGGGCAAACGACAACTCTTGGACGAGTTCCAGGTGAGAGACCTGGCATGTAGGACAAATAGGGGAACACAAGACTCAAGCCACACGAGTACCAAGGGAGCCACTTGAATCCAACAAGTGGCAAGATAAGCAAACCATTGCACGCACGACTGTGCCTTGATATTCACCGCATCTAGAGTCACAGCAAGGTGCAGCCACGGCAGCCAAATACATGTAGCGTGCTTGATTTCCACAACATTCCCGCGGCCCGAAAACCGCACCGTCTCACGGCTGGGGTACCTGACAAAGAAGCGAGAGGGCGTAGAATAGAGGGGAAAAAAAGAAAAAATAATAATAGCGCGCAGCACCAGTGAATAAACAACAACAACTTAATATTGCCTCCTTCAAAGGAGAAGATTTACACACCGGTTTGGCAATAAAAAAATAAAATAAGCTCCCGAAGAAAACAAAGCAAACACGAACCAGGCCAGCAGCACGAAAAGCAAGCAGCCAATCAGCGCCGCCGCTTCTTCCCAGCTCCACCCATCGGGATACGCCAAGCTCAGGTGCACCGCGAGCGCGTCATTGCCGCCGGAATGGTCGGCCGCGGCGGCCAAGTAGGTGGTGACGGCGCGGTGCAACTGAGATGCCACGGCTTGCTCCCCGTCGCCAAAAGTGAAGAACGTGTAGTTGCGCCCGAGCTATGGAGATGATTGAAGGTGGAAGCAGGACAAGAATGAAAATTAAGACCGGCTCACACATGAGGCTACCAAGTCAATATCAGGCAGGCATAGGAATGGAAAAGAGTGAAAGATAGGGTAGCGAACCTAGCGAATTGATCTGACTAAAAACAGAGCCCCAGCGTATTTATCAAAAGCAATCAGTCGGCGCACTCGGACCTGATCGCGCAGCACCATAGGCACCCACACTTCAGGTGCTGACGGTGGATGTTGCTGCATCCTCTCATGGTGTTGGCGCTGCCGAATTAGCGCGCTGCTGTGAGAATGGCGCGGCTCGGGCACTGCACTGGTTGTAGTGCCTCCCGCTCGAAGCGCCGAGGGAATCGACTCCGATGGCCCACCTCCAGACGTCGGCATCGTCGTCATTGTCGTCATGGCAGCTGGTGCCGAAAGCTTCCTTGGAGTAAGGCTGCTCACACTCTTGATTTCAAACGAGTATAAGTGCTCCTGCACACCCAGAACCCTCAGGGCAGCGGCGCGCAGCGTAGCCCTCGGGGTGGCCACTGCGGTTGCGGTCAAAGCATCCGTAGGCAGAACTGCCGCTCCTGTGTCAACTGCTCGACTGCGAGGTGATGAAGCTTCGCTGTTACTACCGCGCCAATCACCGGTGCTCCACCTTCGTCGCACCAATAGTTCACAATCGTTGTCTTCCCATTTTTCCTGTGCAGCCAGCAGAGAGGTGACTGTCCAAACAAAAACACTAGTCATAGCATCGATATGTGATTGCCTTGGCATACATGTGCGTACTAAGAAGCAGGATGAGGGCAATCAGACCTTCCAAGCTAATCAATACGTAGTAAATACAGCTCATATAATGGGTGCAGAGTTTTCGAGCTGACCTTATAGCCTCCACTGTTCCATTCGTGGCGCACGCATTCTAGGCTAGAGAACGGATGAGTCCAGTCGAGCACCAGGAAGACAGCCACACTCAGCAAAATTAGAGAAGCGCCTGCCGTCACAGACTTCAGCTCGCTTTCGAGCACTATTGTGTCCCCGTCTGCTGCTAGTTTTAGTCGCATGCCTTCAAAATCGTTTCAAGATAAGTCTGCGAACTAGCATCTTCTGAGAAGTGAACCCGCGCTACTTGAGGTATCTACATTCACTTGCCCCTAGTCATGATTCCCGTGCTTCTTGTTCAGGGTGACCGCAGGCTAAGTATAGGATGAGAGCATCGAGAGCTCTACAGACAGACGGGCCGGGTAGACGGGGATCTTTTTGCTGCTGAAGAAGGAAGACGAGACTTCGTTGTTGAGTTGTCGTGTTGTCGTCTGGTGTCGTCTGGCAACAAAAAGAACTTTCTTCTGAACTGACCGAACTGTGACAGATGTTGTGCTGATGGATTTGCTGATGCCTGGTGGCTTATGACATAATGAGCTCCTCACAGATCTATACACACTTGTAGGATTTTGAAAGATTAGCAGCAACAGTATAATTAATCAGAAGTATTATTGCTTTTAGCGTCCGTGATCTCTAGCCGTCATCTATTTCTATAGTTTAAATGGGCTTTGCCATTAGAACAGCGATAATCTTGCTCTCTGTTCACCATGTGCAATCTTTGATTGTTGCCCCGAAACTGATAGAACCGATGCGCCACCGCCATGGATTAACAATCGCGCGCCAGCGACTATGTCTAGGGGTAAAAAACGACGAGGACCACTTGTATTATCGAAGAGACTATGGCAATGGAACTTCGCCGCCACCTGTTTCACTCTGGGAGCACAACTCAAAGCGGTACAGAAAGCGACCGATAGACGACGCTCTTGCTTCCCCCAAGACCACTGGGCCAAGATTGATACAAATCATTGCAATTGTATTAGCATTTGTTCTTGCAACATGGGGCTTGGAGCCCTCGGATTTCTGGTAGTAAGTTGGTTGGATACAGGAGCCTCGGCAGTGGCACGCACTACTAGAGTATGCTTGAATGCCTCATTACACATTATTAGTACAACTTTGGCTGCATCTCATATATATGTTCGCTATATCGCGCTCGTTGGGCTCAAACGCGGACTCAGGGTCCCGTGCACCTCGGGGCATATCTCACGTGTTAAGAGTTGAGAGCGCTAAACCCGTAGATCCCACTTGCCACTTGGTTCCGTTAGACTGCACGTTCCATATGGCGCATTCCTAACTCGACCACCATGCAGTTCCTGAGATAGAAGAATTATATTGGGCCATTATTAATTTGCGTTCATTTGAGTTCGACTCGAAATCTCTCGCAATAAAGCACCGAAATAGAATCAGAATTGATTTTACATTTCCAGGCGCCAGTTGGAGCCTTAATTGGTCTTCTGGAGCGAATTCGCTAGCGCATTTGCAGCTCAAGTGCATTCTTTATGTGCCTCTGTGACTGCCGTGTACTTGCCTTTCTTTGTTTTTGGGAGAGTATTAACTAGACTAGACTAGACTAGTAGCAATATCCGATATCAGTAACGCAACTTGTAACGTTTTCATGCCCATATTTTATCCTCAAATTTTGTCCACGTTCCTAGCCACGAAAAAAATATTTGTCCCCTCTTTTATAGGCCACTTTAGGCCGGTGGCATACAACCCCAGCACACATTACCAGGTGCCTTGAAGGCAGGATAGAACAAAGTGGGCATGTGCAAATAAATCAGTTTAATTTTAATTCCTCGTCGAAAAAGAAATCTCGCGCTGTGCAGATGTTCACCTCATGAAAAATTGCGCGCCAGGCTGCGCACTTGTTCACGCACTGCTGCTGAGGGCGTCGCAATCTTCACAGCGTCACAACGCTTTGGGTTGGCTGCTACGTTCAAGTGTTTGAGTGCTTCTGCTAAAGCCAGCTTCACAGCTTCGCGCGTCGCTGCTGTGATCGGAGGAGGCGTGGATGCTGCACCTGCTGCATCAGTAGCAACAGCCATTTTGGAGTCCGTTTCCGCCTTCTTCGCCTTCCTTTTCTTTGAAGCATTTTGCCCCTTAGACGACTTTTCAGACCCATCACTTGACTCTGTACCCGTACCGCCCACTGCCGCGGCAGCACCATTCGAAGCTGCTGCTGCACCTGCCAAGTCTACCTGCGCCCGTGCTAGCCAATAGCGGAAGCGGCACTGGTAGTCTGCCGTAGGCACCTCTTTCCGGGCTCGATGAGAGGTCTTCACTTTTGCCAAATCACCACCGCCGTGCTCTTGTGCCAACACTAGGCCATGTGCTAAAGCTCTCGCGGCATCGAACGGCTTTTGCGCGTTTAAGTGCGCGATTCCTGCCGCTTGCAAATTCTCTAACGCCGACATCAGCACTCCACCGTTAGCGCTTCCACTATCGCCACTGCTGTCATCACTATCACTACTACTACTTTCGCCACCATTGCTACTGCTATCGCTAACTTGGTCTAAGTCAACGCTTGAGAAGCCTGAAAAGTCTACACCGCCTGCCTTGGCGCCATCATTGTTATTGTCACCCTTCACCCATTTACTAGCCAACTGCCACCAAGATGACAACAATCCTTTAGATGCAGCACTAGCAGTCGCATTATTATGGTTAGCAAGACTGGCATCATGGTCAAAATCTTGTGACTGTGCTTCTGCGCCTTCGACAACTTCAGCAAGTGTGTCCCCAATCTCCTCTAGCAGGGTGCCTGACCAACCCACAACAAGAACAAACAATTCAAGAAGAATGCGCGCAAAAAGCAACGAAATGGTAAGCACGAAGAGAAAGCAGTTCAGATGAAGACCATAACAGATGGGTTTTCGTTCGGACGATTTCAAGAATGGTACAATTTGCAATGTATAAACCACACTATAATAATGGTACAATTTGCGATGTATAAACCACACTATAATAATAGTACAATTTGCTGTGTATAAACCACATCACCGTTGTTTCGGCCGCTTGGTTGGTTGAGGAGGAATCGCCACACGTGTTGAATGTTTACAAAAGCGCTGCTGGCCACGTACACGCAATGCAACGAGCGCCGCAACATTGCCATAGTTGATGGACTGAAGTCCCCTGATATACAAAAAGAGGTACAGTACGCAAATACAGAAGCAAACTGCACACATCAAAGAATCGTTTAAAAAGTACACGACAATTACTGGAGAAACAGCCAACAAGCGAGCTGAAATCAGAAGACATCAACTTAAAATAAGTCGGCGAGCAAATTCCAGATTTATCGAGATATGTGCACTAAGTACATACGCGAAATTTTCGCATGATTTGTAAGTGCTTTTACAACGTACCGAGCTGCATTCGAGCGAGGCTAATCGAGTATTCCGAGTCACAAAAGTCTGGATCAAGGGCGAAGGCCGCTTCAAAATGCGACAGCGCTACGGCAGTGTCCTTGCGCTGGTTGAGCCACAATTGCCCGATCTAATTAAGAAAGCCAGCATAAAATAGAGCGAGCAGGAAAGTAAAAATAGGAAGAGACAAAGGAGAGAGAATGTGCGCAAGCTGACGGATGGCGCGATATCTTTTGAAAGATCATAGAAGAACTGCGAAACTGTGAATGCAAAAGAGAAGGTGCCTGGTGAAGCGAGAAGATACCATAAATCAAAATTCCAGTACATTTTAACACAAATGCAAAACACCAATCGTCTGACCTGGTGCCTCGTCTTGGCACTGGTGGGGCATGCTTCTTGAGCCGCGTGAAACAGCGTCCAATCCGTGGCCCAATCCGGGATCCGCTGCCGGGTGCGTTGGGCTAGTAAACCCACGCCCACCCACGCGAGAGCACGCACAGCGACAAGGCGCCTTTTCTTGACATGATCTTTGCTGCTGGTGTTGTTGCTATTGTGTCTGCGATTCTGTGATGTATCTCGTGGAGGTGAAAGCTTGACTGGAGTACCATTGCCAGTAGGAGAAGCAGCCGTCGTGTTTTCATTTGAAGAAGCACTGCCTGGTGTGGCACTAGTGTCTTCTGGTATAACAGTTATCTCTTCGGTCGCGTTGATCAGCCATCCGAGCAGCAAGCAGTATCCTATGGAGGGAAGGTACAGCAGGCGTTCGGCTAGGAGCGTGCCGAGGCGCGCGAGCACCCCCGACGCAGGCACAAAGGGCAGGCAGCCCCAGGTGAGCGCTTCGCTCAAACTTCGGCGGGCGCGGGGCTTCCACAAGGCATACAGCCACAGCGCTACGAGAGTGCCGTAAGCAGCGAACGTGCCAAAGTTGCGCTCGTCCCAGATGCTCGACACCTGTTGGCCACACGAGTGCGTCCGTGTAGAACAGAGATTCGTGCGATGCTTGTTAGCGAGCACAATACAAATGAAATACATTTGGAGAAGTACCGGGCAAAACGAAGTTCGCACACATGCACGAACGACGGGCTTACCTTGGGAATACAATCGAAGCTGTACTCAGCACTTAAGGTGCGCGGGAAGACGAGCAGCCAAGCGTAGCGAAAATGCAAATGCCCAAGGGACAAGATGCTAGCGGCGGCCAAAAAAGGGGGAAAAAAGTGGAAGTAAAACCAAAATTAGACCGTAAATCAGTAGAAGACTGAGGCATTGATGCAACATCCACGGTTCTAAATACAAATATGGAATCGAATACTTCGCAGAAACATAATGGTAATCAGAATGAAAGAGAGTGTAGGAAAGCAGGCATACAAAATCAAGGAACCTGGCAAGGCTTCGAGGAGGCAGCAAGCTGTACGGGTTTTCTGCTTTCCGAATCAGGCCAGAAGTTTCCAATGAAATCGAGCCCCAGGCTGCGCGCTCCCACGCTATACGCCATTGAGGTGCAGGGTTGCTGCTCTCATTGCCACTATTGATATAACTCCCACGACTGCTACTATCAGGAGGCCCTCCTTCTGGGCTAGGCAATTCCAGAAGGCCTCCTGGAGTCATCACGTGAGTGCGAGTAAAGAGGTATACGGCCACAAAGAGTGCCAGCAAGCTAGCTCGCAGACCCACGCAGATCCAGTGCCATCGCACGACTGCCACTTTGTGCGCAGCAGCAGCTGCTACAGAGTTGTCGTTAGCATGCGTGGCCTTGTCTATATCCCTCTCAGCTATGGTACCCTGTGGTTCTGTTCGCACTTGACCCGAGTGTTCTTCATGCGTGCTTGAAACAGACAATGGAGGAGGCGCTTGTGAAGAAGGCACAGGCAGTGGGTCGCGGAGCAGATCAACAACGACCAGTATGGCGCCCACGGTAAGGCCTGTTTCTTTGCTTAGCACTGAGAGCGTTAAGCAAACCAGGAGGCAACCGACGTTCCAAACAAAAAAGCACATTTGTGCCACCGTCCTAGAACTACGCCGGAACATCGCGAGAACTGGGGTCGGAACGGGAGTGGGAACTGGAGCATCGTCATGCAGCAAAGGGCTCATCAATGCAGGATTATCTAATGACGCAGAATTCTTGTCTATGAACACGTCGCTGATACTTTTGCCATCTAAACCATCGCCAGGGCCTTCATTTTGGCCAGCATGTGCATCGTTACAAGTTTTATCACCCAAGGTGCTGCTATCGACATCACCACCATTCCACAATAGGTTGTCGCTCGTCGTACTATCATTGTCAATGTCATTTGCCAACAAACCAAGCAACGCGTCGTCGGCGGCTCGGGTAGCTCGGTCGGCCTGAAAGCCCGTGGTGCGCCGGTCGACTCGCTCTTCGCGGACCGCCAATTCGCGGCCGTTGAGCAAAGAGCCGTTAAGGACCGCAGCAGCCCAGCGTGCAGTCAAGCTGCGCTCGTCAAGTAATGAAGGAACCATTTCACTCGCCTCACCTGCCCCCATATCGAACCCAGCAGTAGCAGCATCTGCTGCTGCTTCTTTGGAAGTTGTCCTCCTCATCATCGCTTCCAATACCAACTCAGGTGTATCGGATAAGTGCAGTCGCACCACGGCACAGCCCAGCGATCGGTGTTTTCGGCTTCCAGACTTTTTGGAACGATTCGTTAGAAATTCCACATCCACGGACACACCATCATGAGCTACCAAATCGTTGCTTGGACTTCTAGCATAGCCACTGTCGTCGCTACTTCTATTTATTTCTCGAGAAAGGACTTGCACGCACAGTGCCTCCAGTTCTGCTGCTGTGGTCTCCCAAGATAATCCCGCAACAAAGATAGCTGGAGGAGAAGCATCATCTGAGGCCGGTTGCAGTTGCGGTGACGATCTTAGCAGTGACGGGGAAGGCTGCGCCTTTGACAACGGCAGTTGTGGAGCAGAGCTCACAGCACTGGCGGTTGCGTCCGTCTCAACTACGTACGGCTTCGAGGGTTCCTGAACCAAATCGTTGGTCTCTTGTGTAATCTCGTCTTCTTTTTCTGCACCATCATCGACATCCAAGGAAGCTGAAGAATTGTTGAAGCCCTGAACAAGGAATTCAAACGCAAATCTAGCGAGAATCGCAAAGAGCGTGGCGAGCGGCTCGGCGCGATTTACCACTGACGTCACACCCTCAACATGCACCTATGACGAACAAAAGAGGTATACAAACATTCAAATGAAGCATTATTGTGCATCTACATTAGGGCGGAAGGCTGAAAGATAGAGTCGAATCACTGTCGTATCACTGTAGAGTAGTAGTAAATAAAGAGAGAAGTGAGAAGAAGTATCCTGCTGAAATTACACTAAGCGAGAGAAGGTGCATGGAATATGTAAGTTCGGTAGGTGTGGTAGCCCACCGGGTGCACAGCAAAAGTCGCAGCGACGAAAGCAGCGGTTTCGAGGTCGCACTTGAGGACAACCATGGCAAGGGGCACTAGCAGTGCGCTCACGCATGAATGGAGCCATAAACCTATGAAATATATGCATCACGCAGGAAGCACGCGTGAAGGCAGGCAGAGGGCAAAGAAAAAAAGAAAGGGAGTGACTTGTCTAGAGAATAACAAACTATAAATGTTTGCACTCGCTCTAGAAATGTCTTACTAGGTAGGTGAAAAGCAGCAGCATCAAAGCCTTCTGCAGCAGCGTGGCTCAGGCGAAACGTAAACACCAGCAGCGGCCGCCACGACTTGTGGGAATCGTGAGCCAAGAGTGATTTGCCCCATATATCACGGGACCACGAATCAGCCGCCGCGGTGCTGACAGAATACAACAAGGAAAGCCAAAATTGATATTCAAACTCAAACATGCAATCTATTACAGATTACATCTTGCTGGATCTCGGCCTCGAACGTGCTTATCTCATAAAACATTTTAGTCTTAAAAAGTGCATCTAAGCTCAACGCCGAAAGTACGCTGATACTTGTATTGAATATAATTGAGCTGTCCGTGACGCACCGACTGGTGTCTACATCAGCATTGTTGACGACCCCGAGATGATCATCGAAGGTAAATCCGCAGTCTAGGCTCGGTAAGAATAATCTATAAGCACCTATCCCGACTGCCGCTGCTGTGCAGCATACCTGTAGCTTCCTTGAAGCAGTGCTGTACAACATCGCTTTTACAACGCTAGAAGGACGCTTAGATTACAAGGCTATACGGAAAATGAGTGTATTGTCATTGTCTGGGTTCTCAATATCTTTTTACAGGGGGTAGACAGCATACACTTGAGTGGCTGAGTAGCCATGAAATCAAGAAATCATGAAATACAGCCATGCAGCCATGCATGAAGGTGAAGGTGGTGGCTTGTGCGCATGATAAGGCTTTCATTTGGCACTTCAGGAACTGAATCTCAATAGAAATAATGTTACGAATTGGGGTGGTCATTCGTGTCCGATTCCTGTCTTTGAAAGTCTTTGTGTTTCTCGCACTCGGAGCTTTACTAGTCTAGTCCTGTTAATACTCCCCAAATACGAAGAAACACCACCTTGGGATATATCAACAGAAAAATCTAACTATCAGAACAAGTCTCATTGGTCTGAGTGTCCTTTTGCGTAATGCAATTGTAACCATTTACTCTCGAGGTGTCCTTCAGCCACCAGGCACTCGTCTGAGGATTTTCTTTTTTCACGTAACACGCAATGGACAAAAATTTAGACTTTCGAAAATACCATCGGATTCCGCAATGCCCTCTTTGGAATTCATCGGCCATAATGCTCCACTTAAGCACTATCAGCTCTATCCTAGGGCCGTTCGTAGTTCCCATTTAGACCCAAAGCAGAAAACAGAGGGGAATCGCTGCTTCGAATAAAATGTTACAGATGAATTCCGTGAGGCATGTGCAGTTCGAGGCAACAGGGGAGATCGCTTTTTGACGCCGCGCATGTTTTAAACCAGTGGTGTGCCCTTGGGCGTAGGCGGCACTGCACTCGCTTCAGAGGCGAGTTCCCTAGCTGCATCGCTCAAGAAAGAGACCCCCAGTGGAAACGCGGCCGCGCCCTCAGCGAGGCCCAAATGCACCACTGACCCTGGGGCCTGCAGCCCTGCCGCTGCCAGCGTGCTGCCACCCACCAAAACCTTTTTGATCGGCGCAGCAAAGAGGAGGCGAAGGCCAGGGTGCTTGAGAATCTCCGGCGACAGGTAGTCTTTCACGAAGAGGTAAAGCGCGGACACGTCTTCGCTTGGGTGGAAACGGCCTTCGACGCGGCTTCCGTCTGGGAACCGCACCGACACGAGCATCGACTCGTAAACTCGCTGATTGTTAAGGAGTACGAAAATTATGGTTAGCAGTCATTAAGAAGGAAGTTTAGTGTGATGGATGCAAGCGGAAATGCTTTACGTCAAATGCAAATTCAAGCAAGGCAACGAAAGGGGATTGACCACAAATTCAGAAGTACTTAATTACAGTGAATATGATTTGCTCAGGCAAGCACACGCACACCTCTCGCGCTAGTTTCTGAACTTCGCGCTCGGCACGGCTGCTGAAGCGTCGTGTCACTGCGGCTCGCGCAGCGCGGTCTGCTCGTACTCGCATCACGAGGGCTAGCTCGCCCGCGGGTGTCAACAGGTCGATGTCCTCTAGTTCTGCAGAGCTTTCTTGTTCCTCTTGGCCAAGTTCACCGCTGCTCTCGATACTGCTGCTATAATCGACCGCGGCTTCGACCTCTGGCGGCGACATATCATCGGTGCCTGGAGCAGATCGCACTGATTCATCCACAGGGGCTTCATACTCTGCTGGCTTTTGAGCTCCCGGCAAGACTACTCGTGCAGCTCGATCTAAATCTGGAGGCTGAGGTGCGCAGGCTTCTAGTTCTGCCTTTTTAGCTTTTAGGTAACTCAAGCGACCTTCAATGACTGCCTGCCTCGAAGATCCTGCTGCGCTGGCTGCAAAAGTAGCTCCGAATAGTACAGGCAAAATGACTTTCGCCAAGAGATATCTACGATGTCCAAGCTGCATCCTTGAAATACTTTAAATGTGACAATCCTAGCAACGAATGCTGCGAGTAGTTCCTTGAAATGATGAGATAGGAGAGCAAGAGAGCAACTTGTGTAAAAAGAATAGGAAGTGCTGGAATGATGAAAGTGTCGCGTTCAACTATCAGCCATCAGCCATCAACATCAACTAAAATTCCTATGATGCCGCCTAAATGGCGCCCTTCCCCTGTATAGCTACTAACACCAGTCCTCCCCTCGGGGGAGGCGCGAAAACAACTCATGCCCGAGCCCGGCTTCCGAGCCGGGCCAGGGGATTCCTATGATGCCGCCTAAATGGCGCCCTTCCCCTGTATAGCTACTAACACCAGTCCTCCCCTCGGGGGAGGCGCGAAAACAACTCTTCATGCCAGCACAACAAGACAGACAACAGCAAGCATGCCAGAAGCCAGAAACACCAGAAGGAAGAAGATGCCAGATGCCAGACCATCTACTAAAGGTAGTTCCGGGTAATAAGGGCGGGGGAATTTCGCTTCATCCCTTGTTCTCTTAGCTTATCCCTTATTTCTTCGCCTCGAACCCTCGTTTTCTTATTGGATTTCAAGAGGGATATGCACCGAGATGAGCAGCGACGGTGTCTACATATAGATGAAACCCTTGTTCTCTTAACGAAAATGACCTAAATTTAACCCTTACTTTCTAAACGTGACAACCTCTTAACACCCGAAACTACCTGCAGTCCATTTGTACTAGCTAGTATGCCAGCATGCCTTGCATCCTCCAATAAAAAATACGGAAAAAAAATACACATACTTTCCATACTTTTGCGTCTACACCTCTACGCACACTACGCACGCTACGCACCAAGATTGATAAAAATAAGTGTTACTTACATATGCAATTTTTTTATGCCAAATAGGTTATATTATAGGTAAATAAGTACGAGATTTTTCCACTTTTTCCGATAAATGGGACTTAAAAAACGGAATTCTAATAATGATACTTTCTCGCCCTAATATACGGTATAAATCACCGTATATACCGTATTTACTTAATTATCTACTTATTTGGGTAAAAACTGTTACTTATTTTTACGAACCCTACTACAGTACCAGGGCTGGCATAAACATTTCAACCCAGATAAAAAACAGTGTTTGTAACACTGTTTGTAACACTGTTTGGAACGATCTGGAAGAAAACAGGTGTTTTAAACACCCCCCATCCGCCAAGGAGTCAATAAGATCAATTGGTCCCGATAGCCCTCTTGAGAAGAGGTTAACAAGCCTGTAACTGCTGTGCTGTTGTGCCGTAGTCTACCTGTTTTTACAGCACCCAGGTAAAAAACAGGTGTTACGAACATGTTTTTTTCGATTTGTAAAAAACTCCTGTTCCTGTTTATGCCAGCCCTGCCTACTACGCACGCACGCTACGCTCAACTGTTGCATTACTTAGACACTTAAGAGGCCTATAGGTCCATAGTTGGTGCTAACAAGGCGCGAACTTCATAAATGCAGCAGTAGAGGTAGCTTTAGTACTGAGACACTAGCCACTACCTTTTAACCTCTGAACGTAGCCTCAGTAGAGCGGAAACGGGGAGCAGAATAGCAAGTGGTCATGCGAAATAGGCGCGCAGATCTGTAGAAGAGTAAAAGTCGGTGACATTAAGTTTTAACATTTTGTTAGGCCAAGCTCCTGCGAATTTACAGAACGTTGATTTATCTGTATTTCAGTTGCGTGCGTGAGCAAATTCTTTGAGCTACAGTATGAGCTATGCATCAAGGTAGGTTTCCATTCACATTCCTATGTTTTGTGCTTAGCACACACTCGAAACCATTGGATTGGGGTGCATCGTCAAAGCATTATGCTTCGTCGTTGACTTCAAGTAATGACCATACGATGAACTTTTCTTGGCCAAGACAAAGCCCATTTATGAGTCAGAGCAACCCAGAGACAACAACGCCTCCCTATGAGCTGCGTCAGAGTCGCAGAGTCGCATCTTCTCGAACTGTGGGAAAATTTTCTTATGGAGCTGCAGCTCGCGCAAAGGAAGCAAATACCTCCGATACTCCGCCGTTATTTTGGTTACATATACCGAAATGCGGCACTTCGTTTGGAACGTCAGTTGCATCTTACCCAACGCACCCCACGCGTGATCTGAGCCAGCAACACCAGGCTTTAAGCGTTGTTCAAGACGAGAGCCAGTTACGTGCTGTTGTAGGGCTCTTTCGTAACCCCGACCAACGCCTGCTGAGTTCTTTTTACTGGATCAAGAAAGAAAAGACTTGCTGCACTAGGGACTGGGGATGGTTACCAAATGTGTACGTCCCTGTGCGGAATCAAATTCGCGAAGGTGCACCAGAGGCTTTGATTTCAAAGTTTAAGGGCTGCCAGACCAACATGATCTTGGGTGAAGGATGCATGGCGCGAGGACCAGGAATGCCGCCACACACGCATGCTGAAGTCAATGCGGCTAAAGAGCGGCTGGAAATATTTCGTTTTGTGGGCCTCCAGGAAGAATGGCGTACCTCAATCTGCCTCTTCAATTATATTTCAACTGGTCGCCGCTTTGTAGCACCGAAGCAGCTGGGTAGGTTAAGGCCAGGAATGCCACTGCACGAACATGCCTCGGCCATAGATGGAAGCGATACCACCGCAGCCAGAGGCCCAGAAACAGCTAAGAATGCCTCAGCCATAGCCCTAGCGTACTCTCCGAAATTGCTGGGGCCTCAGCATTTCGACGCTGCAGACACGGCGATTTATGAAGCAGCAAAAGCCCGTTTTCACCGAGAATGCTCGCAGTTTGACATACAAGAATCAACTTGCCCTTTGGAGGAACTATAGACGCTAGTGCGCGTCTGGTCTCATGCACTATTGTCGGATTGCTTCTTCCAAGGAAATGCACCAACGCATTTTGTACTTTTCTGAGCCAGTAGCAAGCCTTCGAAGTACGCACGCAGCATGATTCGATGCAGAAGCAATATAATGGATGGCGGCGAAGTGCTTAAATTGCCACCATAGCTCAAACCAGTGCAGTCATAGCTACTTCTCTGCACCCCACTTCAAACTGCGAAGCGCAATTCAGGTTTAAGCGAGGCGCTGAATTATGGCAGCCAATTCGAGCACCACAGTACGCTCCATGCCGAATAATTATCTGCTTTCAATTCCATCTGCTGGGTTACGAATTAAGAAGCTATGAGATTGATACACTTCCACTTTAGTCTTGACCTAAGATCAACTCTAAACTCCATAGGCACTTGCCTTGTCACCAGTCCTTCTTATATTACTTTGAACCTCCCACTGTTCTGGTTTTAGTAGTTCTCAGTTGCAGTATTTTTTCTATCATATCTATCCCGTTATCTATTATAGATTCCTTGATTCGATCTAGGTATCTTTGGGGCCTGGCTTACGTTTCGCTTGGCCCTTTGCGTATAGCGCCCGGTAGGTCTATAGAGCAATCTAGGGACTGGAGTAGGAATCTAGGTTTGGTTTCCCGCGGGAAATTCCGCGGAATTCCCGCGGAAAGGGAATTTTTTACCAATCAGACGTGATTTCCGCGACGGGAATTTAGCAGTGCTTTTATGGCCTTGGCACGGAAATCCCGCGGAAAACCCGCGGAAACGGGAATCTCAGCCCTGGTAGGAATTGCGCATGGCAAAATGCGATATGGCCGATATGCGAAATCGAAATCGGCCCAAGGTTGCGTTTCACGTCCACTCACGCCTGATTCACGCGCCGAATTCTTACGTCTATGGAATTTCAAAGTGCGAACGTGAATCACTTCGGTATCCTCGAAAATTCACTTTCCGCGTGAATTGCGCGTGATTTGCGCGGAATTTCTAACCCAGAATCGGCCCCAAGTGCCCAAAACGACAGCACCTGTTGAAGTTATAAAAACTACGCTTACAAAGTGCACTCAATGAGAGCGAGCTGTGGTTTTGTCTTGTGTGGGAGATTTATATTGCACGCAAGTATTCAAAAAGCCTTTTTCGCTTTTGCTGCGGAGCGGCGCTGGTTCCGAACGCGAAGCTTCGAACCGTTTTTGACCGACATGTAGCGCCAGCCGCCCTCCATTTCAGGCTTCGTGACATCGCATTGCTGCAAGCATTCGTCGATTCCGTCTAAACCTACACCTCGCTGTGCTAAATCACTGACAATAGCTTCGCCTATGACATTGTCACCGCGCAACAAGTAATCACCCAGTTGAGCGTGCAAGCACTTGACGTCATCAAGCTTGGTCGGGCTCATCCCGGCCACTCCCGACTGCAAGAACGCATCTTTGCCTTCCGCCCCAAATACTTCCTCCACACGACCAACGTCTGAATCCAACATGAGCGCTCGTCGCAATACTCGATGAGCTTGATTTGAACCAGCTACAGCTGCAGGCCAGGTGCGGCCTTCGCTGGTAGCATCGCCACTTTGAAGACGTTGGTTGTACGCGGCTACTGCTCCTTCTGCTTCGTATTCGTCCAGAGCTTTGACTAGATGGGGGCAAGTAAGCCGGCAAATTCCTGACACAGGTTTCCAGCCGGTACTCGTGCTATGCCCAACAGGATTTGATAAAACAGCCTGGGGAAAACCATGCCTGCATTTCGACACGGCAGGTACCCCAATAAATGCGTTCGATTTGAATCGAAGCTGTCGATCCTCAATCACTTCTTTTTCGTGCTCGCTTATCGCTCGAACAGTCCCACCCGAAAAGGTGTCGAGGTCGAAGTCCTGAGCTTTTTCAATTGAATACGGCTGGCTGCCATTTTTGCGCCATTGACCTTGTCCCCGAGATGAAAGTGGAATGGTGCGTCGAATGCTACCTAGTAGCATAGTGATCAGCCTGGGGACGAAAGACACAAGGAAGAATCAATAAAAAGCCTATTTCACTTTCACTATTGATCCTTAGCGTTCAATAGTGTAATCGTTACGTACCAAAGAAGTACGTACAGTAAGTAGCAAAGTACAATAATACTCTTACGGTATGTAAGTGCGGTCTACTTAACTGGAAGCTACTAAGACGTAAGTTACAACGACTTCTAAAGGTTCCACTGTTAAGTTGTAGCAGTGATTGAGAAGACTGCAGCTCGATCAGGCGACGCTAGCTAGGTCTGATGGCAGATAACTGATGGCAGTGCTCTTGTGCACTCTATTTTGCGCTGCAGCCTGTGTAGCTTCTACTTATCTGAAAGACCTTCTATGCCAAGGCGTCACCTTACCCTCGATTCTACTACTACGACCCCAAGCTAAACCGGCGATCGTGCAATTACCGGAACCCCCATTCAACCCGGGATAAAGCTAGCTAGTAGCAGCACAGTTTTTCTCTCGGATTTACTGAGTGTGGTTTTTCCCTCTTTTTCCTTTTTATACCATACTAGTGAATTTTTTTTCTGAAAGACCAGGAGGCCAGGCCGCGCCGTTATTAGACCACGTATACTTATTACGTAACTTACGTACTGTACTCGCCAGAGCTCTACAACAGTACTTACAGTAACATACTACATCGCAGATCGCGGGAGATAGCGCAATAACGGATAAAGAACCATCACTTCCATAGCCACTCGGGCATGTGCGCTTGATTAGCTTCCTATATTTATTTTGTACTGCTTTGCTCCTTATCTCTACCTGTCAGCCTTTTAATTCCGGCCCCACGGGGCCTGTCTCAAAAAAAGAAGCAGAAAAGTGGCCACCTCCCTTTTTTCTTCGGCTTTAAGGGCTTCTTCTTACTATACCGCGGATGGAACAATCGGTTCCTTAGGACACGACGGCACTGGCGGGGCAAACCAGCCATTTTACCTGGATCCCCTCGCTTTCGAATGCGACTTGCTTCAATTAAACTTGCTGTGTAACGTAGCTTTACGAGAAACGTAATGCTTTTCATCTCTACCTGTTAGCCCTTTAATTCCGGCCCTTCGGGGCCTGTCTCATAATCATAAAATCATAACTTAGCCGTGGTTTATTATTATCTCTTTCTGTTTATGAATGTCTTTATAGCTAAACCCTGCTAATCCCGCTACTACTCTGGGGCAGTAAGTTTGTCTAATCAATGGTGTAAGAAGTCAGTTCATTTCTCCCTGGATAAATCCAGTCTATATTTCCCCCTGTAACTCTAATGCTCTCGCGAGCATTCACACTGTTGGCCTTCTAATTCCGGCCCTTCGGGGCCTGCCTCGGAAATGTGAAGCAATAATCAGAAAAACGCGAAACAGCGGCCTACGATAAAGAGGCCGCTTACGATAGTTATAAATCTTGAGCACGCGAAACGTGGCTCGTAAGCAAATAGATTCGCAGGGCTTGCCCTTGATTGAATGCGCATAAACAGGACTAACCTATTCCGAACTGTATGAGAAGCCCACCCCGTGTTGCACACCCCCGTGTATAGATGCATTTCGAGGCCGATCGCGGCGAGAATTGCTATCTTCTGCGTTTATCAATATTTTTAAGAGCTGTTGTTTAAAGCCTTTGGCTTCTTTGATTCCTATTCCACTATAATTTTTGTTTTTGCTTTGATGTACTGAATGACTAACGCATTTGCTTAATCAAGATATTTGCCACAATTGTAGAATTTATAGCATTAAGTACCTTTTATAAAAAGCAGAAACACCAATCCCTGCATTGCTTCGAGCACGCGCTTTCTGTAGCTATAGCACTCAATTGTTTCTTGCTTGCTCTTCCGTTTGCTCTTTTGTCCTTGACCTTGGTCTCGACTTGATTTGTTTTAGCTCTCGCTTTTGAGCGCCTATGGACTTGGAGGGTTTGCTTTGGTCTCTTCAGAAGGATCTTCTTTCGTGATCGAGCTAGACTTGGCAACTTTGCTCATGACGTCGTTGCCGCACAAGTCCCACCAAATCTTGCTTGCAATCGTGCGCTTGTTTTGGGGCGCCTGAGGATCGATGAGTGAGACGCTGGTTGGAGACAGTGGAGCCGTCCGCCAAGGTTTGGGTCCACAGTAGTGGAAGACTGCTGGAAGCGTACCAGAAGGTGCTGAGAGTTCAAGTTCTTGCTTGTAATGCACCTCGTCCAAAAGCTCAACCAAAGCGTTGTACTCCAATGGCAGCTCAGTGAAAGTCGCATTCACGCTGAAATTCAGCAGATCTTGCTCAGCGTACGGAAGTGACATTTGAGGAACAAGCGTCAACTTGTCAATCAGATGCGCGTAGGTGTCCTATGACGGGCTGAACACCATGAATCCTGCATTGAAATAGACGCGGCCCGTACGATCGGAGATTCCCGTACGAGACGAAGCATCGCCAAGGTCACGCACTGCCTGCGGCAATGTGCAGCGAGCCTGGCTCATTCTCCAATGGAAGTTGAGCAAGGTGATCAAGGTTGCGAGTCACGCACATGTCCGAATCAACATAGATGACGGTGTCGTAGGCGTCGTGCCATGCCCACATCTGAAACTTGCAGTAGCAAATGCTGAAGTGCGACTGTACTGTAGAGGTCCAATTTTAGCATCGGCGCGAATCATGTCAATGTCGCGCAGGATGCAACCGCACTTGACAAGGGCGTTGCGGTGCTCCTTTGAAACATCAGCCGTCACAGCGACAACAAGTGGAAGTTGGCATCCCGCCTTGTCCATCGAAATCTTGAGAGCCATGACGCCGAGGTAGTAGTCGCCTTTTCCAGCAAGCAGGGTCGAGTAACATGCGCGAACGTTCTTCTTAGGTCCACGAGAACTGGGAAGCGCTAAAGGAGGTTGAGGTGCTGGCGCAGGCTTGAAGCATGCTTGCATGCTAATGGGGAGCTGTGTGGCGAGAGCACGTTGAATGTCATCGACAGCGTTCTTGGTTCCGAATCGCATCTTGGCAGCGTATTTAAGCAGAGACCTGCGCTCAGGCGAAGGAGACTCAGCCGTCTGCAGTAGCTTAACAAGCTCACGTTCGTCCGCGTATGCAGTACCGAGGCCAAGCGCTGCCAGGTCAGGAGCAGCCCCTGCTCCTTTAAATGCAAGCCATTCACATCCCGCCGACATTGCTTCAAGCAACACCAAGCCGAAACCTTCCCACTCGGAGTGCATGATGTAGCGGTCAGCCATCTTCAAGGCACGGAGCAACGCGTGGCGCTCGGCGCCCACGATAACTTCGACGCCCTCAATGCTGCGACACCTGCCCAAGTATTCATCGTCTGCTGGTGTTTGGTAACCAAAGAGAAGCAAGCGATCACCGGGGCGCCGAGCAACTTCAAAGGCTTGAGCAAGCTCAAGCATGCGCTTGTGCCGACCAAAACCACCAGCACTCACAAAGATGCGCGCACCCTTTGGCTTCTCCAATTTGACGAGCCCACGTTCTTCTTCATGAGAAGCCACTCGCATCGACAGATCGTCAGCTTCAACAGGAATCCCATGCACAACCTCCACAATACGGTCTCCAGCTCCATGTTTCTTCGCGTGCGCTCGGTCCAGGGATGTTGCGCAGCCGACAAGTGAAGCGCAGCGCAAGCCTGCAAGCGCTGCTGGGCTCGTAGATGGCTTGATGATGAGGTACAGCACAGGCCCAGGAACTTTTCCTTTAGCCAAGGCGTGCAGAGCCACATCCTGCGAAGAACAATCTGCACCATGAATGATCACAGCGTCAAATTTCTCGGCTAGAATTGCTGCATTGTCCGTGACTTTGATGTTCCCGACGTCGCCTTGGTGCGTTTCTGCAAAAACCGTCACGCGCCACCCGCGAGCGGCACTTTCAGAGGCCAGCCAGTGCACGTAGTACTCCGAGCCGCCAGGATAAGGGTAGTAACGGTGGACCACGTACAGCACACTTGGTTGCATGATTGGCACTTCGATTGCCGCTGGAGCCGAAGACGTCCGCACCAAAGGGCTCTTTTCGAGGAGATCGCCCTTCACGAAGAAATCCTTCCATTGCGGGAAAGTGAATGCACCGTCGTCGAGACTCTCAATGGATACTTTCGCGAGAGATGGAATCCGGCGCACCTGCAGCGCTTTCTTTGCGGCTTCAGTGGAAACAGCAGCAAAGGCATCATGCCAGGCGTCCATGGCAGCACACAAGCCTTCGTCTTTCTTGTTCTCGAGGAGCAACTCGCGTTCACGTGGCGAGCAGCTATCAAGAATTGTTGAAGGCCACGCGCCATCTTTCTCCCGCAACCATGGCTTCGACTTTCCGCTGAAGTGCACGACCTTGATGGCTGCGTATGGCACACTAGATCAGGCGTGAGCCAGAAGCTTGGCTTGCCCCAGTTGTAGGAGATTGGCAACGCGTTCCACTCACCTTCGTACCTGACATGATGTATACGGCGATAATACATTCATTATAATTATAGGATTGATGGTACATCAGATGGTGCCAAGAATAGTTTTACCAGTGGTTGAGGAAGTCCTGCTCGGCAAATCGGGAAGGCGTCCAATGGGCAAGCGCTGCACGCATTTCATCGAGTTCACTTTTTGAGGGCTCAAAGATAAAGACACCCGCGTTGAAGTAGGCGCGCTTCTTGAGCTTTCCAGCACTTCGTGCGCGCACGTTTGGCGTTTCGAAACGCTCTGGAGTGAAGTCCTCGTCCGCGGACATGTTGTCGAGCACGGCTAAAAACGCTGGCGCCAAAAACATGTCATCGATGTTCTGAAGAGCAAGCGTGTCGGCGTCAAGATACACCGCCTTCTCGATGTCGTCCCACGCCCAAAGTTGAAGTTTCGCGGGTTCGCGTATGCACCAGACGAGGCAATTGCTTCGGGAAGCTCCAACCATTCAAGCTCTCGGACTTCAACGTTGGATTCTTGCTGAAGAAGTTCGATAGCCGTGGTCGGAACAGTCGGCGCGCAGCCCACGATCAAAGAGTGGCGACAGCCATGCTTCGTCAAAGAGCGTGCGAGGGCCAACACTCCCTTCAAGTATTCTTCGTTGTTCCCTTCCAGAAATGAGACATATGCACAGCGCACCTTGCTGTCTTTTTGTTCGGTCGAATCGTTCGACTGGGTCGTGAGCAGTCTGCCGGTGCTGTAAAAAAAAAAATTATTGTTCTGACCACGTGTTGTTTTGTCCTAAGAAATTTCTAGAAAGATCTCTGAGCTGAAATAATTCTGTGGGAAATGAAAACACGTTCATCTTTCATTGGTCAAACGCCCTGGCAGTCATCCACCCACGTCATCTTCTCAAAGACTCCTGTTCTCTTCTTGTTCTTTCTGTCGTCGATGTACACATACGTACGCACTAACTACACTACACACTCATCCGCAGCACGCACCTCCTTAAAATTACATTCATAAGCTCGTCAGCCGTCCGTCCGCTCATCAGGCCATCAAGTTGTTGAGACTTCAGACAAAAGTATAAACAGGTGTTCTTCTTGAGTTAAGCGCGTGTTGACGAAGGTATCTAGTAGGTGCCACGTGGGTGCACTATTTTTGTATCATTAGCTTTTTGAGTAACTCGTTGCATTCATCCTTGCCTCCTGCTCTTTTAAGTAGTACTACTGTAGCTTGCCAGGCGGGATCCACAGCTTGAAACTATGCACGGACCATCTGACTTTATTGAGCAATGAATTTTTGCGGACAGATGATTCAAACGTCTCGGCTAGGTGTCCGCTGTTTTGTGCCGTCAACACGGGCGCGCACTGTTATGTTGGCTGCGCGAGCACTGTCATCTAACTTCGCAAACCCTGCTGCTACGCGGCGGCGCGTAGAGTATTTCGGCTGGCCACTCACAACGACTCTTCGGCTCCCCACCAACCCTCACCGCAACGGTGGCGAACACACCGAAGAGCTCGTAATAGGTAGGATTGGGTTTGGCAGCCCACCACTAGGCGCCGCGTCAGAGCGGGCAGCGAACTTGCGAGCAGCGCTAGAGGCGGGGTGCAACTGGGTGGAACTAGACGCCCCACTGGCGGCCAATGACCCAAGGCTTCTCAGCTTGGGCGACCCTTACGGCGAGCAGTTTCTGTACGTAGAGATTGAATGCATGATGGCTGCCTGCTTCCAACGTCCTCTACTCTCCTGCATGTTTCGTTGTTGCTCGATGACCCAAGCTACTAAGCTAGCTAGGGGTGTTAGGAGGTTACAACATCATCTGCAAAACCGCAGATCCTCTCATGGTGCTGCATTTTCGTGTACAGGTATGGTTCCTGGCAAGCTGGCGTGCTCGACCGCGTTATGAGTCAAGATGGCGGCAATAACAACTCTATGCATGCAGCCGGAGCCGGAGATGCCGCTGACTCAGATTTGTTGGCAATGAGTAATGCTCTGCAGGGTGGCCAGGAAGCGAGCAGGGGATATATCGGCGGAGCTGACGCAAGCAGCAGTAACGGGTCAAACCGCGGCCCTACACGAGCGGAAGTTGTCTTGGTGGGTCGCTGTGCTCTCCCGGCTGCTGCGGACGCCCCACCAGTAGTCGCGTCTCCTTCTTCAGCGATGAGCGCCATGGGGGGCAACGCCAGCGCGAGTGACTGGGGGCTGGAAACGGAGCTGCGGCAGCTGCTCGAGTGCGTACCACACAATCGCACTTGCACGCACGCGCATAATCAAATGTTCATGAAGTTCATGCATGTGCTGCTGCTCGAAGGGTAGCTTGTAGATAAAATTATGAAGTTTTTTTGCTTTACTTACTGACTGGTTACGAGCCATTCGACCTGGCCTCTCTTTCTGCACTTGCTCTATGCACTAGGTACCACCAACAAGACGCTCTCGATGTGGTGCTCATCGACTTGCCTCACGCCCTTTTCAACTTCTCAGAAGGCGAAGGGGAGAGCGCCGACTACCGCGACCTCGAAAGCGAGCTAGTGGAAGCAGCGGGCTTGTTGGAAGAAGCGCGCGTGGGTGGCCTCGTCGGCGGCTATGGATTTGCTACTTCTAGGTGAGCGTTTATCGTTAAACCGATGATGACAATGGATGAATTCTTAGTCATCGACAATACGCCCACACATTGGCGCACAGTGCATATGAAATCTTCATATGAAATCTAGTCCTGGTGTACACACTGACTACAAACCTAACTCGTTGCTAGGAGTTGATTTTTCACCGATTTATGCGCCCAGCGTTTCAACCATAAAAACACAAATCGTTCTGAGCATCTCTCTTCCTCCTCCTTCTTCTATTCCACAGCCTCGATGCAAAGAGTGGAGCCGCCCTTGCCGACAATCTCATGCGCTTGTTAGCCAGCAAGCAGTACCCTGGGCTGGTGGCTATCGGGCTTCCCGCGGGACCTTTGGCACCGCCGTTGCCAACTGCGCTGACGAGCGGTAACGATGATGATGGTGGTGCAGGCAACGGCAGCAGCGGTGATGGTAGTGGTGACGGTGCGAGCAGGCTCTTTGTGGTGGGTTCTCAAGTGTCGCATGGACGGTCGTCAACCTCTGGCGCCCCCTTGCGGTTCATCGAGTCAGGCCCCGGGAAGGACCTCGACAAAAGCAAAAACAGCAGCAGCGATGGCAGCGGTAGCGACAGTGGCAACAGTGACAGCAAGAGTAGTGACAAGAGTGGC
>Ga0307931_1000389_pt1 | contig 27041 bp, 20 predicted proteins | sample OrgLakmetageno47_FD_201816 | JGI IMG/M metagenome (GOLD analysis project Ga0307931, IMG submission 201816) | Saline water microbial communities from Organic Lake, Antarctica - #47 | ecosystem: Environmental > Aquatic > Non-marine Saline and Alkaline > Saline | place: Antarctica: Organic Lake...
TACTGCACTGAAATTCTCCTCGACTTCTTGTCGTCAGCTTCGCAACTTCGCCCTCCGGGTAAATTCTAAGACATTCTCAAGACTTCGCATCCTTCTCCCATGCTCCCATGAGATCTCAAAGACTAGACACTCAAAGACAACTCCTACGTTCATTGCTTTGAAACTCTCGAAGGTGACGACGTTGTCCTTGTTCATGGACAAATGGACAAAAATGTCCACGAACGCACGGACAAAAAACTGATAGAACGACAAACGACGAAAATGTCCACGGAGGAACGGAGACACGGAGACACGTACAATTAAATTGGGTAGAGTCCTACGGGGAAAAAGCCCCTAGAGAGGAGATAAAACTAAGAAGCTTTCGTGCTAGGATAGTCCTGTCTTAAACTACAACTCAACTGATGACAACCCCAATGAATAGGGCATAAAACATAACGCCGACCGCTTCTTCGTCGAAAGCGCAATTGAACGATATCTTCGAAATGGAGGCCTGCCATTAGTTTGGATTCAGTAGAGTATTATGATCAGTTAGACAACGGCTTGATTGTGGCGTACTCGTTTCTGAAGGCACTATACAACATAGTACCGGAGATACAACAGGACCCTTTTTCACCCTTCCCAAGTTTCAAAAGGAAGCATAGACTATGCCAAGAGCTGAAGAGGAAGAAGAGCCCCTCGCGCTGCGAGCTTCGGCGCCACTTCCAAGAGTGCCGCCCCGTCCACAGGCGCCGCCTCCGGCGCGACGTCCATCGAACATGACTAGTAGCTTCGCACAAGCTGGCTTCCCACCAAGAATGAAACCGACTTTGCCGCTTTTCTCTGCACCGCAACCCAAGCCGCAGCTGACCATTGGCCCATTTGGCGACGGGCTAGAGCTAGCGCCAGCTAGTCAAATGGTCCCAAGTAGCACCGTGTTGCAACCCCTTCCCGGCATGACGCAGGTAAGCAGTACTTACAAGAGGTGCGAGGAAGGTGACGAAAGGCTTCTTTTGGCTGAGACTAGGGTTTTGTTACACAATGCTAGACTGATTAAATTTCTCGATAATGCAACCAGGCCACTTACTGCTTTCATTATTTTATGTTGCCCAGGGCGCCGCTGAGGATTTAGACTTGGGCTACGTGGATACTTCCTTGTCCGAAGAAGGTTATACCAGTAGTATGAGCAGCCGCCAAAATACCACTACACCGAGTCTAGACAGCAGTATTAGTGCTTGGATGAGTAATGCGTTCCATAACACCGTTCATGCTGACCGTGAGAATGATCGAGCAGCCATGTTGAGTTCTCCTGATAGTGGGAGCAGCGGTGACAGCAGTAGCGGCAGCAGCAACAGTAACAACAGTGAGAGTGCTGGATGCAACAATGGGTCTAGTTGGAGTACTAGTGGGTTTAGCAAGCGATTTAACAGCACAAATCCGCCGCTGCCAGCCTACGCTGGCGCCTACGGCAAGCCTATCAAACGGCGACCGTCGCGGCGCCGGCCTTCGCCACGACAGCGCGACTTTCAAGCCGCTATGACTGCGAAGCTGCCACCCATGCCGGCCATCTACGTGATTGGCTGCGAATTTTGCGAGCGCTTCAGCTACTACGTGAGTGTTTATATCAATGAAGAATACACTATGGCCTGAAGTTATTTGCTCTTCTAGCATGGTCTCTTATGTCGCATTTCGACTGTTGTTCTTTCCTTCGTGCTGCATTTTTGTTTGTGACTTCGTGCAATTAATCCCTCCCCCCCCTCCATTCTTATTCTCCTAGGGCATGCGCGCAGTTTTAGGGCTCTTTTTCGTGCAGCGGTTGCACATGACCGAGCGGGTTGCATCAGAAGCCATGGCCCTCTTCGTGGTGGCCTGCTACGTGTCCCCCCTTTTGGGGGCCTATTTGAGCGACGCGCTGTGGGGCCGCTACACCACCATTACCCGCCTCTCGGGGGTGTACTTCATGGGGTCCTGCCTGTTGGCTGCCGCAGCTGCCTCGACGTCAGCGGGTGGAGTCTTCACTGCGCTGAGTTTAGTGGCCCTAGGCACTGGTGGCATCAAGCCCTGCGTTTCTGTAAGTTGCGCACAAGAGTTGCAATTGAAGGAGGAATTCGAGTGTGTCCAATTTTTGTGCCTTCTTGCAATTGCAAATTCATGGTGCTTTGATTGCTTTTCATATTACCAACAGCGCGGTTTGTGTATTCTGCACTCAACTTTTGTTTTAATGAAGTATTTGCCTATTTTTCCTTTTTTTACTATTCTTCACAGGCGTTTGGCGGCGACCAAATTGACCCTCCTGAGCCTGTTGCTGTACAGCGCTTCTTTTCTTTCTTTTACGCGTCCATCAATGCAGGCTCCCTGTTGTCGTCCGTGGCCACTCCTCTAGTGCGCCAATCCTGCGGCTACGCAGCGGCCTTCAGTTTACCGGCCCTTCTCATGGCCTTTGCTTTGGCACTGCTGGTGTCAGGCAGGCGCACCTACCGCCGGGTGCCACCGCGGGGCAACCTCTTTGCTGACGTGTTTGGAGCCCTCTGGGAAGCGCTGTCGGCGTGGCGAGGCGGGTTTGGCACCGTCTCCTGGCACAAGTGTTTAGATGCAGCAGCCCCTCGCTATGGGTTGCTCCTCGTAGCGGACCTGAGGCGAGTGGGGCGCGTGCTCTGTTTACTAGCCCCCGCGCCGCTGTTTTGGTGCTTGTTCGACCAGCAAGCGAGCCGTTGGACCTTTCAGGCCGCTGCCATGGACTTAAGGCTTGGGCCTTCCTTTATCATGGCCCCTGAAATGATGCAAGCCCTCAACGCGCTCCTCATTCTAGTCCTGATCCCCTTGTTTGACCGTGTCTTGTACCCTTTGGTAAGCTCCATGCTGGGGCCTCGAGCAGCCAATCACCACGTGCGCAAAATGGCGGCGGGCATGGCTTGTGCTGCAGGCTCCTTCCTTATGGCAGCTAAATTGCAAGACGTCATGGACACTAGAGCCTCTGCTGCAGCAGAGAGTGAAAGCGGCCTAGGTCTACTCTTCAATAGTACGTTCAATGCCTCTCTGATGGCCTACGCGACCTCAGAAGCAGCTCACAGCAACGACAATGGCAGCTACGACGGGAAAGTGTGGGTGCTTTGGCAAGTACCTCAGTACGTGGTAATGACCTGCGGCGAAGTGCTCTTCTCAGTAACCGGCCTCGAATTTGCTTTTCGGGAAGCCCCCGCTTCGATGAAGTCCGTGGTGCAGTCGTGCTTCTTGCTCACTACAGCCATGGGCAATTTGCTCACTGCCGTGGCCTTGGAATCCTGCACGCGTGGCCTCAGCCAAGCCGCCGAGTTTCGACTCTTTGCGGGAGGCTGTTTTGCGGCCTTGGCGGCCTTGCTCGTGATTGCTTGCGCGCTAGGGGTAGGGCCCGATGGGGGGCTCGGTGGGCTCGACGCAGCTACGCCTTATGACTCCGACGTGCATGACGACTTTGACGGGGAGTTCACTCTGGGTGGCGGTGTTACAGGCGACCAAGCAGCCGACAGTAGTAGCAGCAGCGCCACTGGCGGCCGCAAAGACAGCAACAAAAGCCCGTCTCGATGGGCAAATGCATGGCCTTCTTCTCCGCCGCAGAAGAAAAAGCCTGTCATAAATGGTCCATTGAATGGTCCTGACGATACTTCGCGACCCACGAGATTTATGGCCACTGCCGCGCGCCGCGCTGTGTTAGGCAGCACTACAGCATACAATCCTATGGGCGCAGAGGAAGAAGGAGACAACGGTAACGACCATAGATTCGATGACGATGATGACGAAGAAGAAGAGATCTCGTTGACCATTGGAATTACTGGCAGCAGGAGCAACAGCAGCAGCCGAAGCGGGAGCAGACATAGCAGTAGCAGCAGAAGCAGAAGCGGTCGGGATTACCGCGAAGCCAACACTCCATCCCCAGCGCAGAGTTCAATGTGGGCTGAAGTGCCGGGCGCCGAGTCTGACAATGATGACAATAACGATGGTGAGAACAATGAAAGTCATACCAGAAGTGCGAGCCAGTCTTTCGCGAATGCGGCTACGCTGGAAGACGACGAAGATGCTGAATTTCACGAAGCTTTAGGCGAAGACGAGTTTTCAGAGGAAGAACTGTACGTTAGCACTAGAATTGGTCACGCAGGAGGAGAGCTGGAGAAAAACGACCGCTTAGGCAACGACAGCCCTCTTAGTGAAAGTTCGAAGCGGACCGCATCTGAAGTGGTGGTCGATGTGCTGTAAATATAAATTCAACTCTGGGCTCCAAGGCATGAGCATTACTATCCACGACTTACGTAAATGATTATAATACCATTTGCCACTGTTATGGAAGCGAACACGAATTCAATGTCCTGCTATTTCAAAGTACACCCACAGTGCCAGTGTACGAAGATAGTGAAAGTACAAATAGCAGAGGTACCGAGGTACGTGCCAATGTGTCTGAAGTCAGAACGGAGATCAGCGATGGCTAGTTCGAATTTCTGGGCGCGGGATTCGAACTCGAACTCGAACTCGAGCTAATACAAACCCATATGGCATTAAGGCCAGTGCTACGTGTACGTGCCACGGGCTGCCGGGCTGCACAGTGTGCAGTGCTGCGGTGTACGCGTAATTAGGAAGTGTTTAGAAGGCAGAACAGTTGGGATCTTTGCTCCCCTTAATAGTGGAAAGTGTTTATGAAATAAAATTGGGACCAGACTTAGGTGTATGTCCTTATGTCCCTTGTCATTTCTGCTTCCACTGCTTCCACGTCTGTTTCAGTATCTTGGGGATTGCGGATTGGAGATTGAAGAGCAGAAGAGGGTGCGCAGTTGCTCCGTCACAGAAGGCTTCTCTAACTTATAAATTAGTCGAAGCCCAGTTATCCAGTCTTGGACATAAGTTCCAGGTAATTAAGTTAGGTGAAGTAAAATGTGGATTAGGTGGCCGGTCCGGCCGGTCGTTAAATGCATTGCGCCATTTAAGGTTTAAGGTAAGTCGCAAGGCACTTAGTTAGCTGTATGTCTACAAGTAGATCTCTAGGACTCGAAATGAAAGATAATACAGAATTAAATGGCGAAGGAATACTAATGAAGTGCGCAATTCTGAATGCTGCGGACAGAGGTACAGTATATTCGCGTGTGTTGCACAGAGAAGTCAGAGTATCCTATTTAAAGCAATAACAAGAACGGAAGCATCCAAGAAAATGCCCCATAAGTGTGGTTAATCCAGTTCCTTGATCAAGGTTTAACAACGAACAGCGGAGTTCCGCCAAAATAATGCACATCAATCACGCATCAAACAAGTTTGGCATGAGCTTTATGTCGAGCCCCAAGCTGAGGCCACCGACGGGGCTCGGCTGCAACGTGAGCCGGTACAGCAAGCTCTCCACCGTGTCTTTCACGACGTCGGGCTCCAGCAAATCGTCTCGCCCCGCGACTTGCCGCCGCAGTTCGGACGCCGCCACGTGCAGCACCGACGTATACGCGCTGGAAGCGTCGTAAGCTTCGATCACCAGGCCGTGGCCAGCTGCTTCCCCGGGCGCCCGGGAGTAGATGCTGACCAGCACTTCCGCCACCCCGCGCTGCGCGAGCGTGGCCCCCTTGACCTTGCAGCCCTTTCGCAGCACCAAATCCCCACGGGTGTTGGCCGGCACGAACTTGAGCGGGACTCCTTCCACTCGCTCGGGCGCCACCGGCACCGAAGGGTCCAGCTGCTGGTAGGCCGCCACCCAAGCCGGCTGCGAGCTGGGAGCCAGCTCGGCCCGCAAGTACTTCCGGCCGGGGTTCAGTGGGTCGTCGTCCACGCTGATTTTGAGCCGTCGGCAGAGCCACTCCACAGCCGTGGCCCACGGTTCCCCCGGGTCCAAATCAAACACGCTGCGCCCAAGAGACTCGGCCATTTGCACCGCTGAGACCACCACCTCGCACGACTCCTGGATGCGCGGGTAGTACAAGTTCAAGCTCAAATCGTTGCCGCCACCGCCGCCGCCACCGCCGCCAGCGGCAGCAGCGCCGCCGCCGCCGACGCGGAACGCTGACACCACCAGGTTGAGCTTGCACAGCTGCATGGAGGTGCGCAAAATGCGGTTCTGCCGCCCGAACACCCGCTCTTCGGGTAAGCGGCCCGACGGCCCTTTCCCCACGCGCCCTTTTCGAGGCAGGCCCGGTTTGCCCCCAATGCCACCCTGCCCGCTTTCGGCTTCCTCGCCATCGCCATCGTCGTCCGGCCCGGCGCTCGAGTTCACGTCCCGTGGCGCGGCCACGTCCCCCAGGAAGCCCACGTTGGCGCCCGACCACGGCAGCACCAGCTCTGGGGGCGCGTTGCGCGGGTATTCCAGCCGCAGCTGCTTCGCCAACACCTTGGCCAATTGCAGCCGTCGTCTGGAGGTTAACATTTCGGCGAGGCTCAAATCCCCGAGGCGCCCGTCGCCGCTCTGCGAGAGCACTTCGAGCACGGCTTCGGGCGGCACTACCAGCAGCGACTTGTGGCCGTTCTTAGGGTTGTAGCCCACGTACCGCAGGGTCGGCGGTAGCGGGTCGTCCTCGTCGTCGCCGAATTCCGCCGGCGGCACTTCGCCCCAGGCGTCTCCACCGCTGCCACCGCCGTCCGGTGCTCCACTAGCAGCAGCAGCAGCACCCGAAGAAGAGGCCGGGTGCGCCGCGTCTGGCAGTTCGAAGCAAGTCAAGTGCAGCAGCACTCCGTCCACCGACACGCCTTGCCGCAAGATCTTGATGCCTCTGCGCGTCGCGTCATCGATGAGCTTGTCCATGTTGGCGGCCCCGTCGCCACCAATCGGTTGTTGTCCCCCTGTAAGCCCACCGGAGGCCCCCAGAGGGGTTTCTTTGTGGCTCGCGTAGAGGCGGTCCCGCTTCACCACTACCGTGAAGCGGTCGCCCCGGGGCTCGTAACGGTCTAAATCCTCGGACCATATTCCGCTCACCAAGGTCATGCGCCACCGCACTATATGGTACAGCATTTCCGCTTCCTTCCCGCCGCTGCCTTCGCCTCCTCCCCTGGAGGGGGGACCGAACAAGTGCTGCGCTTGTGCTCCGACGGCTTCCCGAAGCGCCACGTCACCGACCAGGGTCACTGACTCAGCGCAGGAGGTGGCGGGGTTGTAAACGGCAAAACGCAAACTTCTTTGCACCTGGAAAAAGTTGGGGCGCAGAATGCAGAAAGCACAAGTAATTTACGTCATGTGAAAGCACTGCAGTACACCTCACAGCGAACAAAGCGCAGTTGCCAATAGGGTCAGGAACTCTTTTGAATATAGTAGTACCAATAATAGTAATAACAAGAAGAAGCTCACCTGATCGAGGCCGCGGCTGAAGGACTCGAAGACTTTGACCACCATCGTCGACTCGTACGCCAGCTCCGCGATCTCCCCGACGTGAACCTTCACCGCTTGGTTGAACATTTCCCGCTCGCCTTCTTCGGGCGCCAAGGCATTCGATTGGCCGGGGGCCAGCCACACCGCAAACTTCTTGGGCTTGGGGGCTAGGCTGCGGTTCACGGGCTCCGCAGCAGCTTTGCCCTCTTCGTGCATGGCCGCAGCAAGCGCCGAGGCTCCTCGGTCGTCCGGCGGCAAAGTGCCTTCCATGGCCGCGTCTCCGTGCTTGTCCAACACCACTTGATCGGCCCCCTGGGTCGTGGGCACTGCCAAATCGTTGAACTCCACCATGACACGCCGGTACCCGTCCGGCATGGTCCCGCCGCTGCCACTCTTACCGGGGCCACTGCCACCACCGCTACCAAAGTCGCCAAGAGCATCGTCGGGCGTAAGGCGGCCAGTGACGCCACCGCCGCCTGACGACGGTGGCGGTGGCGGCGGTAAAGGGCGCCATACGTAAGCGCCACTGTGGTCGGGCTTGTGCACGTGCTTAACGCACTTGGGCTGTTTCCGCGCTCGCTGAACGTCTTCGTAACTGCCACTCCGCACTGGAGCCGGCTGCTGTTTCCCAAACCCTTCAGTAGGCGGGGGTGGGTCGGACTCGAGGTCCAAAGGACGCGCCATGGCGGAGCAGCGCTTCACCCAACCCCCCATAGGAGCGGCTTCCCCTATCACATCGGTCACATGGGTGGTGACAATCACCCGCCCCGTGTCGAGGTCGGTGCGGCTCGTAGTGGAAGTGGTGACGCTGCCAGATGTGGCTAAAACCACTTGCGCTGATCCCTCGTCGTAATGCAAATGGCTCAGCAACAGCTTCAGCTGCTGCCGGCGCTGCATCATCAACGCATGGTGCCCGCCTCGACCTTTGGCCTTCCGCGAGCTAGTGCCACCGTTGCCGCCGCTTTCGTCCACAAAAGGACTCTGAGCCGCATACGCAGACGTCGACGGTGGCACGGGGGCGCCGCAGCACAGGCAATCTTTGATGGGGTCTGGCGTCGAGTACCAGTTCAGCAAATTTCCGACTTCGCCGCTGGTCAAAGTGAAGCTGAACTCCGCCTGGGACGAGGGCACCTGCAGCGCTATCCTTAAACCGTTGCCGGTGCCGTCTCCGTCGTCGAGAAAGACGAGAATGCCCACAATCAGGGGTGAATTCGAGAGCCTCTGCGCGGTACGCCCCACGAGTTGCGACAAATGCAAACCAAACGCCCCACTGGCCCGTTTCTTCAAGCTCAGCCTCGCGTCCAATTTGGGCACCCACACCCGCCACTCGTCTGGGGTGTCGGAGTCCAGCAAGGCTACCCGCTGGGTGGAGCTCAGCCGCAGTTCCCGCTCCACCGCGGACAACGGCTCGAAGAGCCGCACCCGCAGCATGCCCCGGCGCCCGAACTCCCGGATGGTCATCACGTGCTCCACCCCGCTGACGTAGCACAGCCGGCGGCACAGCAAGCGGCCGGGCCCGCCCTGGGCCCGCAACGCACCCGTGAAGCCCTGGCTCCGGGCCAAGGTGGCGGCGCCGGCGGGGTCTAACCCGGGTGGAGGCCTCGGCACCACGCCCATGTCTCGGACTTCGGCAGCCGACGGGCGAATTTCCAGACGGTCGGCCACCTAGAGCAAGGAGCAATTGTGCCATGAGTCGGATGCTAGAAAAGAGAGAAACATAGGTTACCGAGGTAGGTGAATTTTGAAAATACAGGATCTTGCAAGCAAACTCGGGCTATCATTAATTACCGGGTGCAACAAGCGCATCGCGTCCTGGCTCGCCAAATGTGGTTGCTCCCAGTGGGGGTCCGCCTTCGGGAACAAGTCCCTCAGCGCGTGGCCCCCACAGTCCAGCTCAATGGCGGCGGCATACTCCGGCAAGTACATGTGCGCGCGCAGCTCGCCGCGGCTTTCCTCGTACAGGGTGACGGTGGCCAAATGGCCGCTGACGCGGCGGGTTTCCCGCAGCAGCAAAGTTAAGCGCCGGCGGCACACCAGCTGCATGGGCTTCTTGGTACCACCTGTAGCGGCAGCAGCGCCGCCGCTCTTGTCGCTGGAGGAGGTCACCGTGCGCACGGGTTCAAGCGCTAAAAGCTCGACGAGGCGATGATACAGGGCTTCGGTAGTGGTGGGAGCGCCCTTGGCGCCAAACTCAGAGGCTTCGATGCTGTTGGGCTTCAACAACTTGTTGACCTGAGAGATGGACACCGAAGTGCTCCGGTTCAGAGAGGTGGTGGGGTCATAGGCGCTGAAGAAGACCCGGTGGCAGTCCCGGTACACGTTGACCGTGTGCAGCACGCCGCTCAGCTTAACGGCTTCGCGGTGCACCTAATATGTATACATTGAGAAAATAGAGATACACACAACGACAACAAAAAAGGAAGCCATTAGTTGGGGCGTCATGTGGCGGGTGCATTACAAATGAGTCTAATTATACAGCAAGAAAGTGAGAAAGGAGACCTTGCTTAGCAAATAAACTCGATAGACGAGGGTCTCCAGCAGTCAGGTTCCCACGCATTTGAAGGACAGTATACAACAGAGAAGAGAAGAAGCAAAAACCTCACCCGCATGTCTTCCAGTGCCGGCGCGAGCAGCGACACGCAAGCCGCTTGCCACCCTCGGCTGCTCAGCTCGTTGTCTTCGCCCATGCGGGTTTCCGCATCGCGGACGCTCACCACCGCCGAAAACAGGCCGGGTGGGGTGCGTTTGGTGATGGGTTTTGGGGGGCCTCCCTTGGTGGCCAGCTCGTCGGCAAACGACACGCACGCTTCCACCCACGCAATCAGCCGGGCGAGCACGGGGGACTGCTGCATGTCGCGGTGGGCGCTCCCCGGAGGAGGCCACGCCGTAAAGAGGGCCGCGGCCGCCGCGCGCCGCTTGTCCCCGGCGGGACCGGGCCCTCCGCTCCCAAACGCGTCGGTGTCGTAGCCGCTCCCTAAGTAAGCTCCACTGTTGCTGAGCCCCCCGACGCTCGCGCTGCTGCCACCACCACCACCACCGTGGTTGCTGTTGCCTTGAGGCCCACCGTTGCTGGACTGGTTTTGGCCGCGCTGCACCGACGGCTGGGCGCCGATGTACGCATGCAAGACGTCGAGGTTGGCCGCAGGGATGGTGTAGGGGTCCACCTGATGAGAAGGGAGAACCAGGAGGAGAAGAAGAAGAGAACAAGTAAAAAAACATTCGATGGTAATTGATTCACCTCAATTTCAATCCAAAACAAATAAGAGGCCCCTTTGATAACTCTGTGTAATTTACTTCGTTTCTTCTTCCAAAACTTTTGATTGACTATCCATGCATGTGTGTTTTACTTTTACCTCCCGCAAGCGCTGCACGAAATCTACAGGGTCCGCCAAGAGCAAACGGCACGCAGCCCACGCCATCCCCGCGACAGCCTCCGAGGGGCCTCGAAATCGGTTGGTGGGGGTCATCAAGATCACTGCGGCTTCCAGCACCACGGCATGCGCGCGCGACGGAGGCTCGCCTAAAGTGCCGAGGGATTCCAAGGCTGCGAGGGCATCGGTGGAGCCTCCTAAACCGTGCACCGCTTCTGCTGCTGCCTGTAGCAGGACAAATTACAAAAAATCCATTGCATGAGCAACTGCAGTAGAACACTGGAGCTGGTGTACAAAGAAGCTTCTTTGCGTATGATGTTTCCCCTACACAATAGTGCTAATTTTGCCCATCATTTCGCTCGATCATCTCCTTGTAGTTCTCTTACCTGCAGGGTGCGCTTCATGCGGCCATCGGCAAGGGCGCGCAAGTCATCTTCAGCGCAGCCCAAGTACTCCATCCCCAGCTCGCCGCAGCGGTTGCGAGGGTCCCCGAGCGCCAGCACGCACACTGGGCTAGGCACTAACGCCCGCTTCGCTACTTGAATCTGTGCCCCCCCCCCCCCCACAAAAAATGACGAAGCAGAAAAAGAAACACAAAACGACATGAGTCGATGGAGGTCGAAATCAATGTTATCTTTCGGTACACCTTAAACTCACGATGCGGATTACCTCGAACTCTTCCCCGTGCTCTCATTTCGCCCAACAAAACAATATCATTTCCCCTGTTTCCAATCTTAACACAGTCTTACCGCGTTGATAAACGCGTTTCGCTGAGCCGCGCTGCCTCCAGGATCCACCTCGCACACGATGCTCTGGCCCGTGGACAGGATCCGTTGCAAGGCGCCTACGTCAGCGCCGTGGTGCAAGTTGGACCTTACGTGCACGAACATGCCCGGCAAACTCGTAGTCAAGTAGCTCAAGCACTGTTTTTTCGCCATGGCGCTCAGATCGCGGCTCAAGCAAATCAACAAAGGGCGCGGCCGCGTGGGGGCTACTTCTAAGAGTTCCTTGGTGACGAAGAATCGCTGCCTATCAGCTTCTGCCAGCGCCTCCAAATCATCTTCTACCGCGTCTTCCAACAACTCTTCGGGAGATGCTTTGGCCCAGCCGCCGGGCTCGGCTTCTCGCCTTCGTTCGTCTTCGAACAAGGTCAACAGCTCTTGCTCGAACTGCTTGTTGACAATGTCAAACGCCACTTGGCACTCGTCCTTGCGCGCCTGCGCTGCCTCAAGCCTTGCCGTGGCCGCGGCCATGTCTCCAGCTGCTTTGCCCCGCAAACCCCCGACGTAAACTTCGCCACCGGCCGCGTCCACTAAGAACTTGCGCTCGTTCGTGGCAATGCGCAAAAGGGCGTCTGCTTCGCCTAAGAGCGCAGCTTTGAAGCGCACCTAAAGGATATTCGAACAAGGGAAAGAGCTCGGTGATACAAAGAAATAATGGCGTCGTAGCACTTTCTAATTGTTACTCAACTTCATAACAAGTGAGAGGCGATATAAAAGTTCTAAACATCTTCGCACACGCTAACGCCAGAGATCTTCTATCAAAATAAATGACAAGCAGATGTTCCAAAACTTAAGTAAACATACCTCGTGTGGGTGTTCGAACCATTCCCGGCGCTTGACCGCGTCCTTCCCTTGCCGCACGTGGGCTAACTTTAGCCGAGTCTCCATTTCCTTCACTTGCACCGTAGTGGTTTGAATGTCGGCCAGCAGCCTTGGCAACAGGAGCTCTTCTGCTTTGCCTCCACGCGCAGCGCGCTCTCGCTTCTCGGCGTATTCTTGCTTGAGGGCCGACAAATTCCGCGCTTCAAACTCTACGGATTCTTGGTCTTTGGCCAAGTTGCGCTTCGCCTCGTCTTCTTCTTTGGCCCGGCACAGCTCTGCCTCGGCATCCCCCCGCTCGAGCTCCCGCTGCGCAACCTGTTTCAGCGACGTCAAGTCATCGCGCGCCCCCCCCGCAGGCCCCCAGGCGTCGCCGCTTGCTTTGCAGGCCGTGATGCAATCGCTGGCGACGGCCACGCCCCGGTCGAGAATGGCGAGCCGGACGAGGACGTTGCGCCGCGCCGCGTGCCGCTTCCTCTGCCGCGCCAGCCATCCGGGCATTACGTCCCCCAAATCGTCCAAGAAGTGCCGCTGCAAGTCGTGGACCGCCACTAAATCTTTGGCCCATGCCAGCAGGTGGGCTGCAGCTTTGGCACCAGGGCCAATCCGCCGCATCGCCGCCACTTGCATCGCGGGGTCGTCCCCGTAAGCTGCCATGAGCTCCAGGGCTTCTCGGGGCAGGTACAGCAGGCGGGGGCGCCGGTTGGAGGGCCCAGCCGCTAAAGCGCGGCACTGCCGAAGAGTGCGCTGTGCGCGCCGCAGAACTCGCATGGCGTCCTCCCAACCCAAGGAAAGGGCGCCCAGGGAGCGCTGTTGCTTCACGCCAATGGCACTGATGGCCCCCACCGTGTCGCCCCGTTTCTCGGACTGCAAAATGCACACTAAAATTCGCACGAGCCCGAGCACCGCAGCCGGCGGGAATGGTAAGGTGGAATCCACCAGCGGCTTCGCAATGGTTTCTGCCAGTTCCTTGAGGTCGTCGGGAAACAAATGCTTCACGTCAACCACTAAACTGGCACCTTTGGCCGCCTCCACCAGCATCCGTTTCCTTGCGTGCCGAATCCGGCCGCTCAAGCCGCGGTACACCCGCGCAATTTCGGACGCAGCCCGCTCCTGAGCCCGCTGGGCTGCGGCCCGCTTGCAATACACCCGCGCAATCCGCCCGCGGGCCGCGGTCTGTACCCGCACCACCGCTTGCAGCCGCCGCCGCACCAACCGCACCAGCCGGCGGTGGAACATGCCCCGCGCCCCCGCCTGAATCAGCGTCGCCGCCCGCGCGTAGCTGGCCTTGAGTGCCTTGGCGTGGTGCCGCGCCGCGCGCCCTCGCGCGATTTTCTGAATGCTGCACGCCGAGGCGTCCTCCAGGGTCGCGGCGTTTTCTTCGTCTTCGGGTAAGACTTCTCCTTCTTCCAGCAAGCGGCGCTTCCGCTCTAGGGCGGCAGCGCGGACCCGGTCGGCTTCGCGCTTCTGGTGCTGCTTGTAGTACGCGTGCAGCTCTTCTTTGGTGACTAGTTCGCGCTGCCGCACTGCCAGCTCGTCTCGCCGTCGCTCGGCTTCGGAGCGCATGGTGACCACGGCGTCGCGAAGCCGCGCCAGCTCCGCAGCCCGTGTGCGCCCGCTCACGCCTCGAGCCCCCGCCTGAATGGCGGTGGCCGCCGCCCCTTCTTTGGCAGCGCTTTCCCCCGACGCGGCTTCCCCGAGGGCCGCCAGCTCCTTCTCGGCTTCCGCCAAGGTTTGCTCCATCGCCTCGAGCTCCTTGGCGAGCCGCGCGGTTTCGCTTCGTTTTCGCCCCAACTCTTCGTCGAGCCGAGCCCCTTTTGCGCGCCTCACAGGGGCTTTGCGCCGGCCTTGGGTGGACGCCACGGTAATAGGCCCTAACTCGCCGCCGGACCGCTGCCCGCGCGCTCTGCCTGACGCTACTCCTTCGCCGCCACCACCTCTTCCGCTGCCGCCGCCTCCTGGTGGTTCGTCGTCGTCGCCAGCGCCGTCTAAGCCCCCTCGACCACCGCCGCCAGCCCCGCCGAGAGCCGGCAAGGCACCACCTCCTCCTCCGTTGCGCTCGGCGTGGTCCTTCCGTTCGTCGACGCGCTCCTGCTCGGCGCCCGATCGCAGCGGCGGCGCTTCCACCAGAAAGCCGTTGGGATCGCGTTTGGCGAGGCCCATGCCGCCGCTTTCGGCGAAAGGGGCTAAATGACCGGGCCCGTGCGCTGGGTCCACCTTTTTTAAATGCAAGAGAGATAGAACAATAAAAAGTGGAAAATAATGAAAAAAAAAGGGAAAAGAATACAGACGTAGAACAGGAGATGGAGCGTGTAAAAAGTGAGAAACCGCGAGGGCAAAAAGAAAGAATAAATTGTCTCCTCAACTATCCAGCTTTTAGCAAGCGCGCTCTTTTTCTCTTTCTCAACCCCTTTTCAACAATAGCCTTACAGCAGGGCGGTGATCGTCTACAGCTAAGCCTTGCAAAAAGCGCTGCGCGTCGGCGGCTGAAGCTGGCACCAGCCTTCCACTGCCGTCCGGAGCGCGGCGCCAGACCCCTTTGCGCTGTTCTTCCGACAAAATCAAAGCTTCGGCCGACCGCACGCGCTTCAAATCGCCGTCCCCTACTTGCGACGCAGACAGCTCCTTGGAAGGGTGCGACGCCCGCGACGAGACCGTGAACCCGACGCCTCCCTTGCTTGGGGTATCATTACCGCCAGTCCCGTCAGTGGTGGGAGGCTGTGTACCTCCCGGGCTAGCGTTGATTCCAGTTTTGGCGCCACCTGCGACGGAGGGGGCCACCGTCTGGTCATTTACCACGGCCATCGAATAAGGAGCTCCAACACTGCTGCTGTTGTTGCCCAAAAGCTTGCTGCCTCCTTTCACTGGGGTCGTTATGTTGGCCTGCTGGTCGTCACTGTTGCTGCCTTGGTACTTCACGGTGACGTTGCCGGCCGTCCCGAGCGGCGTAAAGCCCTCCACCCCGCTCCCGCTTTTGCTGTTGTTCTGGCGCTCGGCCTTGCGGCTCGCTTTCAGCGCTTGCTTGGCGCCGTGCTCTAGGGGCAGCGGCACGACGAAAGGGTTGCGCGTCACTTCAAACCCGAGCCACGCCACCAGCGGGCGGTTCTCGGCCAGAAAGTCCAAGTCCGAGGGGATTTTCAGCAGGTAATTGATCCCGTTCCAGTCAAAGGGCAAGGTGGACTTTCCAGGCTGCGCTTGCCGCCACTTGGCAATGGCTTCCACCACTTCTACAGTCGCAATACGACACAAGTCAAGCAAGTCAGGGAGCGCAGTGGGCACCGTTTTCAAGGCCTCTTTCGACGCAGCGGTTTCCGCAATCCGGTGCAAATAGCCTTCCCGCAACAGAATCGCTTTGAGCACCTCCAGCTCTTGCTCAGGCGCAACCGTATCGTCGCGACCATACGTTAACTTTGGGTCCGGGGCGATGGTCATCCCACCGCTCGGAGTGTGCTGTGCCTGAGGGCCTTTGGAAGGATTCGCGAGCAGTTGCCCTTTCGATGACCGTCCTCCTGGCCCCGATTCCTCCGCTAGCAGCAAGCTATCCATTGGCCGCATGCTTCCCGGCGGGTGTAGATTACTGAGCTCTTTCAATGAGTTGCTGTTGCTACTGCCGCCACCTGCAGAGCGCGACCGCAAGTACTTCCCCGAGCCGCCTGCGCCTTCCGCCTGCGCTGCCTTGCGAATCTCGCGCTTGAGTGTAACAAACGTAGGCACCGCCGGAAGAGAGAGAGAGGGTTAGGTTGTTATTTATAGATGTGTATGTTGATATCATTACATCTATGAATCAATTGCGAGGATGCAACGAGCTAAAATCTATTTCTCACGCTGTGCTATCCGCCAGCGTGGTGAAATTGTGTGTGCCAAGGGTAGCACGTACCAGGTGCTTGCGAAAGCGCTCCGTCTTAGCAAGAGGGACATTCTTGTCCGTCGAGGAATCGTAATCCGGAATACCCGCTTGAGCTGGCGAATAGCGTAAACTCCAGCTGAATGGCAGCCCCCCGTGCGACAGAAAAGGTCAATGGGAGAGCAACGTGATGTTTTGCGCAATTCTCGAGTACCCAAGCCATTACGGTAAATGATTTCAGGGACAACAACTATGAAATAGGCTCTGTGCATGCTAAACAATAATAAGAAATGTTTAATGCTCGTCGGCAAAAACAAGTAACTCACCCGCCATCGCCCCCGCTGGCGTCCACGCGGGACTTCTTCATAACCAACGCCAAACTAACTATCACGGACAACTCCCTCATCGATTTCGCATTCGCAAACCAACAGAAAATGCTCTAATGTCGTATACAAAATATAGCAAGCAAGAGACTGCAGCCAAAGGCTGCACCTTTCTGTATCTGTAAAACATGCCTCTCATTTGACACAGGTCCCGAGGGGGCGGCTATCAGGTAGAGATAAAAGAACAAAGCAGCTCATGCCATGAACCTAATGAAGCACTGCCCGAGTGGCCATCGAAGTGATAGTAACGGTTCAAAGTGGAACGCTGCTACGTGCTGCGTGCTTTGAAAGTGCACTTCGCATTTCGCACCTTATTCTGAAGTCCCACGTGTTTCCTGATCTCATACAGCATTATGCTTATCTCGCTTCCTGAACTAATTACTGTTCTAAGTAGACTTCTAATTTGCGGTCTGTGGGTCTGTGTGTGGCTGCGCAGTTGAATTAAAGAAAGGGAAACTCAACATAAATCAGGACGCACATTCATGATGCGCAGCAACAGAGAGCCCCCCTAGTGAAAGAGGCAACAGGCATTTGCTGCTGCCGGCGCCAGGTGCCACAACTTTCATCAGTGGTCCGTAGAACACAAGAACAGTGGCTGTACTAGCGCAACATTGCGCGATGGAAAACCGACAAAAATTACAGATCTAGTAAAACATGCGTTTCACGTGCTGCTTTTTTTGGGGCTTTGCTTCGGCGAATTGCGGCAGCTCAGGAGTCTCGGTCACGTGGCCGCAGAAAAGGCACTCAGGCAGCTCGATGCCTCGGTCGCAGGAGCAGGCTACGGGTGGTAACACAACGCGGCCTGTTTGACGCGCGGTGAGCGGCGCGAGCGCTTGAGCCCAACGACGCACAACTGCCACACCGCTGATCTGAGTTTGATAAAAAGGCCACGTAACTGCTATAAGTTTAGCTTGATCCATAGGCCGCTTGGCGAGAGCGCCTAATTTTACGTGCATGTCGCTGCTGTCGGCTACTACGCAGTTTGCACCATCCTGCAGTTGGGGATAGTACCACTCATAGCCAATTCCTCTCCATACCACTACGATGGCCTCGTGAAACCACATGAATTGCAAGTTACGGCTGTAGGACCCCGTTGCGGCTCCTGGCATATGGATGACATAAAGATAGCGAGAGTAATCTTTCTGGTGAACCTCTCTGCTCTTGGCAGTTGCGTCGGGATTGTTTGCTTTTATTGTTTCTCGGAGTTCTACAGGCATTCCAGACTTAGCCCCAACCGCATCTATGCATGCTGCGATAGAGATATAGCCATCAACAGTAGTGAACGCAGCGTCAATCACGTCATGCTTTGCCGCCAAGCCTAGCAACTCAAGTCGAGCAGCGGCGCCCGGCCCGCAAGCACCTCGCCAGATAGCGCGATTGATACGACCAGCCGGCGGCCTCGAGAGCGCAATCGTATGCATAGAATTAGCAAAGACGTCCCATTGAGCCGGGTCAACAAAGAAAGGGTTGGGTATGAGGAGCCCAGGTGCATCATGTTCCCGTTTGCCGATGCAAAAGCATGGCACTTTTTTGATACGGCACTTTCCCGCTGCTTTTAAATCCAGAACGAAGCTAATGGGGTGTTTCCAGGTGTCGATGACGCCCTGCGCTTCTAAAACGGGCAGCATTGCTCGCATCGATTGGTCAAATAGAAGTTGCTTTGCTTTATTCTTCGACGAATCGTGAACAACTGAGCCATTGATAAGCCATGTTAAGTCATACGAGGACCCCGATTTTGCCTCGGCATTTCCACCAGTTTCTAGACCAGTGACTTGAGGAATGAGGCCGCGGAGAGCTGAATAATACGCTGAGATATCTTCAGAAGGATCAGGTTGCGCCAGCATGTCGCATGTAAAGGGCTGCCCTCGTGGCGCGAGCGGTATGGACTCCACATCTCTATGCTTCCAACGGTACACCTTAGTCCCTGAGATTTTTTCGAACTTATCATTCGGATTTCGGTTGCTCGTAAGTACCTGGCGAGCGTGACAGGTGTCGAGAGATGGGCAAGGTATGCACTGCTGGACAAGATGACGCCTGAGTTCACCAGTATTCTCATCTAGCTGCACAAAGTATATATCATTTGCGTTTGGCCCGTTTCGTGAATACACAAATGAATTTTGCACAATCTTAAGGTCCACAGGAGAGCCTTGAACTGATTCCACTGCCAATAATAGGAAAAGTATCAACGCATTCATCGTTTGCCCATGATACTGAGTTATCGATACTTAAAAATACTTGAATGTGTCTGGGGTAAGCGATAGCAGCAATTAGGATTTATTATTTTAAGCAACCGCGCAATCAGCAGGCTAATCGTAGAACAAATTCAGTTGGCTAGGATTTGGCACCACTGCAATTTGCTGAGTGCAATTTCATTCCTCCACGTTACACTGAGCCTATTGCGCGCTAAATCAGGACTGAAAGTACCAGTAATACGTCAGGTGGGCACTAGCTAGAAAAGAAGATTTAAAAGTACAAAACTGACTTCGAAATGCGATTATAATTTCGGATGATGCCAAATGAAAATGCTAGCCTGTAGAGCCATTTAATTGAATCAAAAGCCACCGCAACACCGCCACAAAGTCAAAATGTAGGAACCACGAAGCGAAGAGAAGTAGCTACTATTTGTAGTACAGATAGACGACGGCGACAACAGTAAATCCAGTTTTGGCCAAAGCCAAACAACAACCAGAAAAGAAGTCAAGTACATAGTTTGCTCTGTCCTAATACAGTCCTAAAAAGAATCACATCTTTCTGGAAGGCTGTCAAGAATGTCTGTACTGTCGTCATGTCAATCGTCAATCACCGAGGTTTGCACGTTTCCACGCCATGCTTAGCATTGCGATTCTGTGCGTCGCTCTATGCTCAAGCTTGGCTTCAGCATGTACAATCGTTGCTGTCGGAAAGGTTATCATGAAATCGGATGTTGAAAAATAATTCTCTGCTATGTGGTAGCCAATTAACATCAACAGTTTAACTTTTTGGGCTCCATCTAAATTTCATCTCGAATAGGTCGCGGGCGGAGGATCTGTGTACTTGGCTCACACTGACGATGCTGGTGGCGGAACGCAAGATGTGCGTGTCACAAAAGTCCCCGCGGCTGACCATTTGCCTGGAACCATGCGGCCGGTTTACAGTGGCTATAATCCTTACCCGCGCATCGTGTCAGAGGACCGCGGTCCCAATTACAGACCTGTCCACGGTCAAATTCTTTCGGTGCCAACTGGCTACGTAAAGCAAATCCCGCATACTTTCGGGTATTGGGACACAGACTATGGTGTGATAAATGAAAAGGGTTTGGCGTTTGCAGAAAGTACGTGCGGGAGCCGCACGGCAGGTTGGTCCCTCCAAGACGGCGGTTTTGGGCTGTGGGGCATTGATGAACTCACTCGCATGGCTCTCGAGCGCTGTGCCACTGCTCGCTGCGCGATTGCCCTCATGGGCTCCATAGCAGAGGAAGGCGGATTTTTTTCTGCCGACAGTGGCTCAACGTCTAACCCAGGGTACGACGACACTGCGGAGTGCCTCGGCATCGCAGACCACAGTGGCGAGGTCTGGATCTTCGATATCTTGACAGGCCTTGGCGGCAAAGGTGCCATTTGGGCTGCTCAACGAGTCCCGGACGAAAACGTTTCGGTTGTAGCGAACCACATGTCGATACGTGGTGTAGACTTAAGCGACCATGACAACTTCATGGCATCAACTAATATCGTTAAATTGGCAAAACAAGAGGGTTGGTTGGTGCCTGATCCTGCAGGTAAGGGAGATTTTGATTTCGTGGCGACATTTGGACAGCGAGAAGATCCGACTAATGCTGCAGCGCTAAGCTCACAAGAAATACTATACTCAGGCAGGCGCGTTTGGCGCTTCTATGATCTCGTAGCTCCATCGCTTATGTTGGATCCATATACGGGTTACCTCGTCGATCATCCCACTTATCCGTTTAGTGCAAGGCCTGACAATACGATAAATCTCCAAGACGTTTTTTCAGTACTGCGCGACTACTTTCAGGGCACAGAGTTTGACATGTCAAAAGGTCTCGCAGCGGGGCCGTGGGGCTCACCTGCACGATTTAGTATCGGCGACGAAACGCGCGCACACTTTGGTGGGAAAGGCAACTTCGAGCGAGCAATTGCAATTTGGCGATGCACGCTTTCCTTCGTGGTAGTCATTCGTCCAGACAAACCAGTTGAGCTAACTCACTTCTGGTATGGTCATGGCACGACGTATAGTACGGCCTACTCGCCTATTTACGCCTCTCAAATGTCCTTGCCCGTATCGTACACACATGTAAAGCAATCTGTTTATGATCCCAATGCCGCTTGGTGGGTCTTTCAATTTTTGAACAATTGGGCTTACCTGAATTTCAAGCATATCAATCCAGAGATTTTGGCGGCCTCAAGCAATCTTGAATCAGAAACCCTGGTAGACCAGACTGTTATCGAAACGGCAGCCCTAGAGCAGATAAACAACGGCCAGACGCAAGAAGCCTTGGAGACTCTCGAAGTGTGGAGCAACTCTCGTCTCAACAGCATGGTAGCTACATGGCAAAACTTCACCACTATGCTAATCGCAAAGTACCATGACAATTATAAAACTTCTGTCGAGTCAACAGAGACATATCAACTCGGCTATGATGAAAATTGGCTCAAAGAAGTTGGATTCCTCGATTGGCCTGGGCCCACTTATAGGCCACCTGTGGCGTCGGAAGGCGCACTGGCAGGAGGACTACCATCTTCTACAATTCACCACTTGTCGATTGGCACTGTTTTGATTCTTTTGATCTGCGTCGCTACACTTTCAACGCTATTGACCATTTACACCAAGAATTTCTCCGAGTCGTATCGCGAGTTGTCTTGTGGCGAATCTGTAGATGAGAAAACCCGAATTGCAGTCGAAGTGAAAAGCCCTCGGAGGGCTCAGTTTGAGTAAATTTGTTTAAATTATTGAATTATTGATTTATTTTTATCAAACCCTCTTGTTCGTTCGTGCTTCGCGCGCTTAAAAGTCTCGATCTGTCATTCATGTATTTTATTTTTTAACGAGCTCGATCTGTTTTAGAGTGTGAAGACTGGACACCAACACCGCGCATATAAATTCTCTTTACTTCCATATCCAGATTATCTTCGTTTTCCTACTCCACCGAAGCCCAAACTTATGACTATTCTGCCACTTCACTATGAAGAGGACTAAAGAACTACTGTTCAGCTAACGCCCTTTTGTGCCCTCCCGGCACATCGAGCTGAAGGATCACGGCGGAATCGACACAAACGGACAGATAAAGGGATAATAAGAGCAAACGATGCACACTGGAAATTCTTCTTGGTTTTTCTGAGACAAACCCCGAAGGGCCGGAATTAGAAGGCTAACAGGTAAAGAGGAAAGGCAAAGCAGCGGAAACTAAACCCAAGAGCTTAGCAGGCGCACATGTGCTGGTTTTCTGATTTGAAAGGAATTTAATCCAAAAATCCATGTTAGTCTTCTAATTCCGGCCCTTCGGGGCCTGTCTCAAAAATCCATGTGCGCCTGATTAGCTTCGCTGCTTTGCCTTTCCTCTCTACCTGTTAGCCTCCTAATTCCGGCCCTTCGGGGCCTGTCTCAAAAATCCCATTAGGTCTTGTGTTGAGAGTGTTGAAGCTCTGTGGGCTCAGTGGTTTACAGTACAGGCTTACAAGGGAGAACAATACTGTACTAACGAACCAACGTACATACTACTGTACCTTCAGCATAATATACGGTCATGGCCAATCATCGTACATCGTACTGCCAAATTCATCATCCTCGTTTAACCGACTTCCAATGGCATCTGATGACAGCGGTGCTAGCGCAGCTGTCGGCCTTTATGAGCCCGAAGGCATGACCGCAGTGCGCGAAAAATATGCTGAGCTCGGTGGCATGGTGGGAACGTTCAGCGAAAAAGTGGGCGACGTTCTTTCGCGCGCTGAAGTGCAATTCTTACAAGCCTACCGCGGCCACATGCAGGAGGTGCGCACGGCCGCTTAAAAATTCTATGGCGTGCATGACCGCAGGACTGTTGTTACAGAAAATCCCCCCACACCACCCCCTCTAGTGATTGGAAATTTCCATATAAATTGCCACTAAGTTAGCAGAGATTTTCCGCAACAACTGTACATTCTTTCTATACAGCTGTTCACCTTCTCTCCTTCCTAGTACGTATGCTTAAATGCTGGAAGAGGTAGTCAAGGATTATGCCCTCTTCCTACTCTATCGTAGCGCTTAAAAAAGCTTCCATGTTAACCATAGGGTGCGTTTGAGCTTTGGCCTACCTCGTCACCGCTGCTCTCTCTCTATATATCAATTTTTAGGTGCACCGAGAGCGGCTAGAGCTTGAAGCTCAGCTTAAGGCTGCTGAGGCTCAGCAGGTTATTATTTGCGCCCTATTACTGATCATTTCTTTTACACGCCTCTCTTTTCCTCTACTCTGGTGCTCTGCTGTGACGAATCGTTACCTAATTCAAAGACAACATTTATCAGTCTGCGCTTCACTATTCCCAAAAAGCCATCCTCCATGTAATATTCCATCCATTTTGTGCTGCCGTGCTATTGTGTTTCGTTTTGAATTTACTAGGCCTCAGACACTCAAATTCGCGCCTTGGAGCGAGACCGCGAGTGGTATCTTCAGCAACGAACCTTGCTAGAAGCCCAGGTAAACCATGGATAGAAGGGTGGAAATATGGAGAGATTTTTTAATCACTGCGATGCGTTGTATTTTGAAGGTATTCATTTGAGCACTCTTTGTAAATGCCGATTAATCCAGCTGTGTTTCCCCGGCTGTGCAGGCAGCAGCCATGCACAAAGACTTGCTGTACTTGGAAGAGCAGCATGACAATTTGAGCAAGGACCGAGACCGCCTCGCTCGACAGCTCAAAGCGGTAGAAATTGAACAGCACAATCGTGCTCTTCCTTATTAGTTTGTTCACATGCACGCTCTCATGTCGTGTTGAAGAGCGAAACTAGTCTTTTCGGCATGTACTGTATTTTGGTATTGCACTACACGTATACTTTTCATCTCGTTGACGCCCTGAATAAGCTTACATTTTTCCAATTCTCATCAAGGTGCGCAAACATGAGCGGCTAGCGGCAGTCACCGAACATGACGACCGCAGAGGGCGCGAGGCAGCTGCGGCTGCTGCAGTCGCGCAGGTGGCGGCTCATAACGATGAAGGACTGAATGCCTCTCGTAGCGAGTCCCGCGGTGCCGCTACTCCTCGAAGCAACGGCGGCTTCGGAGCTACACCCTCAAGCAGGGCTGGCAGTGCCGACCAACAAAACGGCATGCTTGCCAGCCGATCATCCCGTCGACGAACCACCAACAACAACCACCACAGCGCTGGCGGTAGTGGTGGTGGCGAAGGAAGTATGTGCAGGGCCAACGATGGCAATGGCTTGACGGATAGAAGTGTAGGTGGGCCAGAAGCAGAAAAGCTGAGGGTGGCGATTGGCGCCGAGAAAAAACGGCAGGCGAGTCCTTCTATAAGATAGCAGAAGCACATGCTTATAAGGTCTCTGCATGTCACTTCCTTTATGCCCTCCTGTACTTGTGAATCTTTGTTCATTCTGCTATGTCGCAGGCTGCTGATAGAGCCGAATTGTTACGGTTGCGAAGTTTGGCAGTTGCTGACCGCCTTCTCAAAACTGAACTTGAAGAATTCTTCTTGCAGGTATGCTCCCATTAAAGAAGAAAAGTGTGCAACTACTGAGAGAATAACTTTGACCGTTTCTTTACATCCAGCATAAAGATAATCAAGGGGCGTCCTTGATGGTAGAAGGAGCAGAGTCAATGTAAAGCGTTGTTGCTGTTATGCAACTGCTTTTAATTCAGAACTTGCAGACGCCTGGTTGATCTTTTTTTCTGCTATCTTATTTCCATTCTCCTTATTCCTCCTTTGTAATCTCGGTGTTGTACGATTGTTGACTTCCCCGATTTTACCCCAACCAACCTTATAAAAGGCAACTGAAGACGTGCGCAAAGAAGTAAGCCGGCAGCGTCGTAATCCAGGATTTAAAGGTGGGTCGGAGCTCGAAGCATCTCTCGCTATGCTCTACGATGCTGTATTTCCATCTGCGGCCTAGGAGCTAGGAGACAACTGGAATGTCGCGCAAATGACAAATGTACTAGCTCACCAAGCACGGAGCTGGCCAAAGTGTCGGAATATTTCCATTGGGGTTCGAAAGGCAGATTAATGATCATTAGCCTGGTAATGGGTGTAGAAACGGGCTTCTGTGGAAACACGAAAGAGCCGCTGTAAATTAAACTTGTGCGAAGTAAGTGCGAAGTGCTTACAAAAAAATCGAATACTTATGAGTTCTATTTCTATTCTCCTGATAGAAACGAAGGAATCGCCAACCAGCTTTCGAATCGTATTCTACAGCACACATAAGCTTCGCATCCCGCTGCCCCTTGATCTTGCTCGCTCAAACGCATGGCAAGGTTATTGGTTATTAGGATTAAGTTTAAACAAAAGAGGCGCTTGGTAGCTTGGTAGTGCGACTTGGTAAAATTAGAAAGTCATCGCCTTAAAACCTCAGGGGGAATGCCCCCCCCTTCAGGTCTCTTGATTTAAAATTCAGTAGCTCCAGACTGATGTAGATGATCGCTGGTGTCTTAAAGTCAAAATTGAGGCAACTTAGGCCGACCTTGCCCGCAGAAGGGGCACTCAGACATCCCAGGAACACCGTCGTCACATGTGCAACCGTCAGGGGGCAACGTAAAGTTATCTGATTGGCGCGCCGTGAGCGGCGCGAGTGCCTGAGCCCAACGACGAACAACTGCCTCACCGCTGATCTGAGTTTGATAAAAAGGCCATGTTGCAGCTGCAAGTTTAGCTTCTTTCCTCGGGTTCTGGCTTAATGCACTCAATTTCGCAAAAATGTCGCTGCTGTCAGCAACTACGCAGTTGACATTGTCAAGCAATTGTGGATAGTACCATTCAAAGCCGATTCCCCTCCATACCACTACGATGGCCTCATGAAACCACATGAATTGCAAGTTACGGCTGTAGGACCCCGTTGCGGCTCCTGGCATGTGAATGACGTAACGGTAGCGAGAGTAATCTTTCTGGTGAACCTCTCTGCTCTTGGCAGTGGCGTCGGGATTGTTTGCTTTTATTGTTTCTCGGAGTTCTACTGGCATTCCAGACTCAGCTCCGACCGCATCTATGCATGCTGCGATAGAGATATACCCATCTGCATTGGTAAATGCTGCGTCAATCACGTCATGCTTGGCAGCTACACCTAGCAATTCGAGCCGCGCAGCGGCGCCCGGCCCGCAAGCACCTCGCCAGATAGCGCGATTGATACGACCAGCCGGTGGCCGCGAGAGCGCGATAGCGTGCATGGAATTAGCGAAGACATCCCATTGACCCGGGTCAACAAAAAAAGGGTTCGGCACGAGGAGTCCAGCTTTATGATATTCCCGTTTGCCGATGCAGAAGCACGGCACTTTTTTGATGTCACAATCACCTGCTGCCTTAATATCCAATGCAAAGCTGATAGGACGTTTCCAGGTGTCGATGGCGCCCTGCTCTTCGAGGGCAGGTAGCATTGCTCGCATAGATTGATCAAAAAGCAGTTGCTTCGCTTTGTTCTTTGATGAATCGTGCACAATTGACCCGTTGACCAGCCATGTTACGTCGTAAGAAGTTTTCGACCTTTTCCTGGCATTCTCGCCACTCTCTAGACCAGTGGCTTGAGGAATGAGCCTCCGTAATTTAGAATAATACTTTGAGACATCTGCAGCAGGGTCAGGCTGGGCCAGCATGTCGCACGTGAAGGGCTGCCCACGTGGCGCGAGCGGAATGGACTCAACATCTTTTCGCTTCCAGCGATGAACTTGCTGCCCTAATACCTCTTCGTACTCACCCTTTGGAGTACGGCGCTTACGTATGAGCTGTTGAACTCCACATATATCTAAAGAAGCACAAGGTATACACTCCTTCACGTGATGCCGACGGAATTTGCCATGCGTTTCGCTCATCTTAACAAAGTAAATTTCGTTTGCGTTGGGCCCGTGTCGTGAGAAGACGAATGCATTCTGCACGCCACTGGAGTCCACAGTTGTGTTCCAAACACCATCTACAGCTACTAGCAGAAAGAAAATGAGTAGCTTCATTTCCGGCCCATGCTTTCCGATTATATTAGATTGAGGGAAATGCCGCAAGTCTTAACGTGTACCGCAGTGAATCGAGCGCGGCAACTGTTGCTTCGAAAAGCAGTAGAGGCGTGGAGTGCAGGTGAAGGGGATAGAACTTTATGAAGATTCTACGAGCTCTTTTCTAAACCCATGAAAGGCACGGCGTGCAAAATCCATGCCTCTTGCTGCGCTAGAAACAAGACGACCGACGACATGGCTGTGAAGCTGTGAAGACGTAAGCTTACCTTTTTCCTCTGAGCTCACCGTACCGTACTGTACAGCGTACAGTATGGTTCTCGACATTCTGGCGTCAACGGATTTCCTCTACAGTTACAGCTACAAATGCGGCCTTCGTTAACCGCATCCTACAGAGGGATTCTGTTTTTCAGCAAGATGGCCCTTCTATTGCCAAGGCG
>Ga0307931_1000391_pt1 | contig 27009 bp, 18 predicted proteins | sample OrgLakmetageno47_FD_201816 | JGI IMG/M metagenome (GOLD analysis project Ga0307931, IMG submission 201816) | Saline water microbial communities from Organic Lake, Antarctica - #47 | ecosystem: Environmental > Aquatic > Non-marine Saline and Alkaline > Saline | place: Antarctica: Organic Lake...
AATGCCCCTCTCCCTCCTGAATCATTCCGCACTTGCTTTGTTTGCGCAACGCACGCGCATTCCCACTTCTGCCCGCAGCATTGGCTTCTGTGCCATTTGGGTTTGTATTAGTTCGAGTTCGAGTCAAGGCCACTCCGATTTCCCACTGTGCACCTGGCACCTGGCACCTGTTCACCTGTCATGTCACCTGTACCTGCACGCTGCGCGCTGCGCAAAACAAATAAATAAAAAGGTAGTGACTAATAGGCAACATACCTACCAAGGTCTAAGCGGGTGTGGGCTCGGGTGTAGCATGCTAAGGTGTTCTCGGTTGCTCGGTTGCGAACAATGCTTGAAATTCCTCTTATTCAAACACGGAACTCATGGCTTTGGCTTGGCTGGGTACCTGGTATCTGGGTATCGCGATAAACCGAATCGTCAAAATTTTCCGTATTCTTCGTTATCTCGCTAAATAGCGAACAATTCCGCGTTATTTCGGCCTAATTACGTGCCAAGGATTACGCCCTTTTTTCAGACAGGCCCCGAAGGGCCGGAATTAGAGGACTAACAGGTAGAGAAGAAAAGCAAAGCAGCGCAAACAAGACCTTTTTTCGTAAACGATACGAGATTTCGTTTCGATTTCGTCAAAAGTGACGATATATCGAAATAACGGCAACTAGAATTTTGCTAAACAGTGAAGCGGCAAATACAGTAGTAACATAGCAGCCAAATTGCCTCAGGAAGCTCTCTGGGGTCTCTAGAAGGCATACAAATTCCAAAGAGAACAGGATTTCAAGGCCTTCAAGGCTCTGTGCGCTAGGACTTCTATTAGTAAGGAATTACCAGAAATAAATTTGAGTATACTAACTCCAATCCGAGGCAGCCCGGGTGGAAAACTCTGAATGCCTATCAAAAGTTGAAACAAAAGAGAGAGAAGTGCACAAGTGGTGAGAACAGAAGCAGGTGGCATGAACGAAGGATCAATTCATGCACTACAAAAGCAGGTAAATGGATGAAATTAAGCACACAAAACCCTACCATCACTTCCATGGCCACTCGGGCATGTGCGCCTGGTTAGCTTCTTAGGTCTAGTTTGCGCTGCTTTGCTTTTCTTCTCTACCTGTTAGTCTTCTAATTCCGGCCCTTCGGGGCCTGTCTCAAACAACTTACCGTGGCAAATTCCATCACTCTGGCGTCTCGTTTCCGCGCGCGAGTAGCGTAGGACTCAGGAAGGTAAGCACTGTTCATAGCTTTACGGTCTGGAATCCTATAGGATAACGGCACGAGCTTGGAGAGTTCGATTACGCGCTTAAGGCGTGGCGAATCGACCAAGCTAGTTGGCAAAGCATCTTCAAATATCAAGTCGGCAATGGCCACGGAGAGATTGGTACTATTCGCAGAGGTGAAAAATGCAATCTCGATGCTACCGGTTGCAGAATGGGAGCTCACACCCCGAGAAGACGATGAGCGCACAGCTCTACTCTCGACACCCATCGCAGTTTCGATCCTCGATTCTGCCGAACGCTCGTTCGCTGTAAGCTTATCTGATCCTCGCTGCTTTTTTTTTGTGGAGAATTCGCTGCGCAATCGAGTTCGCCACGCCTTCAGCATCAATTATTGCACAGTTCGCGAGCGCCCACATCCCGTTCCAGGCGCCCACCATTTTCACTCGGCAACTCAAGCCCAAACATTAGACGAAACGCTTTCCGCCATCTTCGCCTCGCTCGCACAGCACCAATGTCCCAAATCGATGCCATGTCGCACCTATCTTCCTTGCTTGGGTCACTGGCGAAATTACTACGGCCAGAAAAACGCCGCGTCCACGTTTTACGCTATATCGATAAGTACGGCAAAAAATTTCGACGATAAGATATATCGCAATACCCATACCCAGCCAAGGCGTAATCCTCAGCCAAGACTCTGGGGGCTTGGGGTTCTGATAACTGAAAATGGTAATTGATATAGGTGATATATGGCAAGACACAAACTTAGGCTTACTATCTCACTTAGATCGACCGAGGGCGTTGAATTATTGAAACAACCTCGCTGGGCTGGACAAATAAAACAAAAATGACACAGAGGTGGGTTGCTCGAGGCAAACTTTGTACCTACAGCCCACAGCGACTTCAGCGCGTGTGAACCCTGTTGCTGGTATGAGTGACGAGGGCTGGGTATGACGGCACACAAGCAAACGTCTGTCTCCAAACGCAGCCATCACAAATGGCACTGAGAATCAAATTGGCCGAATATTCATCAAAGTCGGCTGCAAGTAGGAGCTTTCTCAAGGAGCTGCCTTATCTACTAGTAGACATGTCTTTCTTCTAAACTTAGATGGGCGTGTTCCGTGGCGCCGGCTTCTTGGGATTGCTCCCACTGTTGTCTGACGGAGACGGCGCGTTGTAGCTGCTGAAGTCTTGGTCCCCCGGGTTGAACGAGAAAGGGTCTCCGTCATCTGGGGGCACTCCCAGGCCGCCGACCACGATCAGCGACGGGCGCTCTTGGTTGGCCACGAAGACGCGGGCGCAGGCGTAAATGAGCGCGTGCATGCAGCCGAAGGTCAGGAGCGCGCCCACCATCCCAAAGCGCGTGTCGCGGCAATACTTGCGCGAATCAGCTTCGTCGGGGTTGTAGAAAGGGAGGCCGCTGTGGAAAGTAGTGCACTGTTTTTTTTAAGAAGAGAAGGATAGAGGCAGCAATAACAAAAGCACGAAAAACGAATGAGCGATAGATGTAAAACAATCCGATTATTGCGTATGTCAGTCGCAACATTCCTCGTCCGCGATTGTTTGCAAGGGAATACATGCGAATATTGTTCTGGAAAGCATGTGCGCACCTTGTCTTCGCCGTCCCACCACCACAGCTCCGCCCAGGACATGGTCTCCATGTTGCCAATGATGGCCGGCCACTGAATGATGGCCGCGAGCAGGCTGGTCACGGCACCGAGGCGGAAAGCGCTGATGCTCTGCTTGAAGTGCCCGCGCAAGACTGACATGCTGGTAATGATGAGAAGCACCTATATAATTTGTGTAGTTGAATTCGTGTTGTTCGTCTGCATGAAACGTTACTGGATGCTTTCCACGAAAGAAAAGCATGAAGGATAGAGAAAGAGACACTTCGAAGGATACTAGCACGTTCAAAAGCCCTGGAAAGACCTAGAAAGCGAACTAGTGTAGGCTAATTTCTCGCTCACTACAATGTGCCTATTTCTCAATTCGTACACCATACCGTTTGCATGTTCAGTTGGTTCGTTTTGAACGGCAGCCACGACTTCAAGTAGTAATTGATGTCGATGGCCAGCACCACATCTCCCAAAGGTACAACTGTGGTGATGTCGGTGTTGTCGTCGATGGCGTGGTACGTTTCTACGTTGCGAAGCGCCACTAGGGACGCATGCAAGTTGGCAATACTAGTGGTCACGTACCTGATCAAAAATCCCAAGCACACCGCGAATGGTATAGAAATGAGCGGGAAGGATGCTCAACAGAAATGTCATTAAGTTAAGCCAAGACTAAATTCAGGAGAAAGAGGTCGATTTCAATGAAAACAAGAAGGCTCAACGTACACGGCAATGTACCAGTGAAAGACAATACTACTGCCACTACTAGAACAGAGGCCGTATTGCTCCCTAGATTTTGATGCGATTTCTCATTCTCTTAATCTCTATCTCCCTTACTCACCCGGCACTCGCAGCAGCCACCAGCCAGAGGCAAATTTGCGACCCTTTCAAGTCATCGCCGGTTTCCTGAAAGAAGTGCCTGTATAGTAAACCATCCCCACCACACCACAGCCAAAGCAACAGAGGACGCACCAAAGCATTGTGAGGTTATCCAGCACTTCAATGGACGTAAATTAAGTTTGAAACAACGACTCTTGAAGCTAGCCAAAGCCAACGAATGACCATCTAGCTTCAAATCATGCTCATCTGCCTTTCCTCGCCATCCATTTCCCGTACCTCTGCGGCCGAGTGCGGCGGATCTCACGGTCAGCGCGCCAGAGCACTAAAATCAGAGCAAACGTGATGCCCGCCAAGATATACAGCAGCACCACGTAAGTCGTGTGGAGAGCTACGGCGCCTTTGCAGTTCAAGTCCGAGTCCAAGACGGTTCGGTTCGTGAGCTTCTCCACCGCATCGATTTGGCTGTCAATCTAACGGATCAGTGAAGAAGCAAGCCACGTTACGAGTGCGATAAAAACAACTAAGGAAACAAAACAAACCTCTTCATATCTATATAGCTCACAAGGCATTGACAACAGGTACAGTAAATTTATCGTGCAATTACCGTTTGAATTTGAGAGTCGATGATGATGACGGAATCTGTGCAGTTCGGTTCAGGGTTGCTAATGATTTCGCCTTGGGCAAATCCAGCGAAGTCGTACGAAGATGAAGTGCACCAACGGCCCATATTGTCGTACATGTCCGAAGACAACTATAAAAGGAAGCATAACGCAATTATGAAATCAGATTCGGCGAGGATTGTGGTGACATGATATGCGTTGATACTCAAGTCGCGTCAAAAAGATACAAATGAGAAAGGGCGGGCCTTTCATCAACTAGTTACACTAAAACGCGAGAGGTGAGCGAGCAAAAATAGGAACACTATGCGCACACGCACCCAGGCGGTAACTGATAGGAGGGTGCTTGGCAATTTTGGCGGCACAGTGACCAAATTCGTTGATTGGTAGTAGCATAGTTGGCCAAACAAGTTAAAGCAGAGGAAGACGATAGTGGACGGGATCCATTCGTAGTGAAAGAGAGCTCGAAAGGTGGCGGCGAGAGCGGCCCAAGTGTAGATTGTGTTGAGCAAGCCCATGTAGGAGAGGCTTGGCGCCACTCCGTCCACCAGCTGGAGAAAGAAAATTCATAAAAAGTTGCCACGATATGAGAAAGAAAGTTCATGAAAAGGCTTGGCGATCATTCATAATGGGCAGTTCAAGATTGTGCAACAGATATCGACTACAAACCTTTTTGTCCCAAAGTTGGATGGTTGAATCGGCATAGATTACACAAAATTGCCACGACTCTGGCTCGCTATACCAATACTGCGCGCGTCCAGCGATATCGCTGTAAACACAGCACACAACGAGTGTAGCGAGCGTAACTGGCACCAACACTGAAAGCAGAAACCGCACGCGGCGCTTGTGCTGCAGCGGTGGTGGTAGAACGCTATCGAGGGAGCTTGAGGATAGCGTCCGTTGCAACGTTTGGCCTTGATCTTGATCCATGAGCCCGCTCTGAATAGGGTTCCCGTCCATGGTTGTGTTGGATCAAATGATCCAAGCTTCAAAACGCATCAATCAAAGCATGAAGAAAGTCCGCAGGAAATCAACAAGATCACAAGATGTTCCGGAATTCTTGGGGCCTAATATAGTGATCGAATAGTACAGAACGGCAGAACCGCTGGAAAGCTGAACGCTCCGTTCATCTCAGTCCTCTGGCTTCGTTTTAGTGCTGGTTTTGGTTCGCCAGTTACTGCAGGCCGGGGCCAACAGGATAAGAAAGTGATATTAGCAAACGAGCACAAGAGTTTTATCGAAATGGACAAGTTGAACGAGTTTCTAGCGGACCCTCGCAAGGTCACTTCGTTGGATGATTAACCTCTGAGCTAGATGTGTACTTCAAAATTTCTCATGGAACCGTCTGAGTCCTAGGATATACCCCTCCACCTGCAGAATTGCACGCTAGAAGCATCAAAATTGCTTTCGCAATACTTCATTTCTTCAATATTTTCTTCTATTGCAATCTTGTTTCCGCTACGGGAGCTGCCCGTCACTATCCTGACTTTATTTTAATTCGCCGTGCTGGTCGGTTTAGGTATTGGAGTGGACGTGGAATTTCATTTCGACTATTAGTATCGTCATCGGAATCATGGCGCTCGTGTCAGCGAGTAAATTAGACGATGAAAACCTAAAAGGGTTCGGATTTGCCGCTGTTTGGAGGTAAGGGCACTTTATCCGGGTCACCCATCTTAGACAAACGCGAGTTGAATAACAACAGGCTTTCTGACATGAGCCTTTCCCTTTCTCTTCCCACCTAATGCCTCTTTACTTTTATCATCATGCTAGTTACATTCCTATTTGCACTTTTCCGCTATATTTGCCTGCGCAGCCTCTTTTTGGTGCTCTTTCTCGCGCTTCTGGGGCAGCACGTTCTCGGCGGTGCGGCGCGCGGCTGCATCGGAGACGCGACCTCGGTGCACGCCACTCCCATGCTCACGGGTTTTTGGCTCGGCACCTGTGCCATGCTGGCTGCCACCTTCTTCGTGCTGGGCTGCGTGTTTGCCGCCTTTGAGCTCGAAGCCATTCAGGCTCTCGGAGCTTTCTACATCGTACGTGGCATGTTTACAAGTTTTGGGCGCACACGCGCAATTGTTCAAAATGTAGAATCACTTTAGCTTCGTATCTTTTGACAATTCCATAATACTTTTTCAAATTATGCTACTTTCTTCCTCTAAGGTCTCTTTATTCCATCAAGAAAATGAATATCACTAACTATACCGCCGTTTTGCTCTCGTGTTTTTTTTCTCTCTGGTGGGGAAGGTGCAATTTTTCTTCTTGGGCGGCTATTCTTATTACGCGTTCAAGAAGCGGCAGTTCGTGTACTCCACAAGCGGCAGTGCAGTTCAGCAGCGCGACCCGTCTTCATTAGCGCGCGACAACGCAGATCCGTTGCCGAACCCAGATCAAACCACGTACACGGGCGCTGAGTAATTAACACGGGCATATCGTTGTATTACTCTGGTCTCTCAAATTGATAAATTTGGGTGTACCCGACCGCCGTTACTGAAAAGTCGAGGATGGGAGCTTCGAAGAAAGGGAATTTGATACTTGGATTATTACCACAGTCGGCTTGATCTAGATGTAAACGACGAAGAAAAGAGGAGCAATACGGATAATTCAAGTTCCAATTAACTCTTTGACAAGGATGCGATTTACGTACACGCGTAATTTACGCGCCAGGAGCATATTTCTTACTTCACGTGTAAATTACGCGTAATTTGCGTGTGCCATACGCGCGTTAGTATCGTTAAAAATGCGGACTCTTGTTATACTTCGGTGGTGCTGTGCCCTTCCGAACTCCCTTCCCTACTTCTTATTACTTCACTAACTCTAACTCACTGCCTGCCTTTCTGCCTGTGTGCGATTTGCCTTTCTTTTTACACATCCTTCGTAATGGGCGTGGTCTCTGCCCAGAGGGAAGTGTTACGCTTTGCCGGCATGGGCACCGTTCAATAAAGTCCACCACGATGAGTGGTTGTTATTGTTATGATGAGTTACACCCAAAATATTCAGGGAGATTCCACGGTGACGTCACCGCAGTGTTCGCTGGATTTTATGACGTAACTTACGTCTAATTGGTGAAAATTACTTCCCCGCGTAATTTACGCGTAATTTACAGCGTAAATCGTAACCTAACCTAGCTCTTTGATATTTGATAATAAACTGAAACTGCTGCTACCTACTACATATAAACAGAAGCCCGATATCCCTAGCTACCACTTACTTCATCCTCTATGAGTCATAGTATGAGCTTCGACTTAGGATTCCATTTATACATATATGCATGTTTATCATGAAGTTTCATGTTCTAAAATTCTTAAATTTACGGCAATAGCACAAACACTGGCAGTTCCTCAGAAGTGCACAACCACAACGGGAAGGCAAAGAAGAGGGGACAATCCGCCTTAACTGCCGTGTGTCGTGCGTGTTGCTTGTCGTGCGTATTGCATGTTGTGTGTGTGTGAGCGGAGGCGCGCGCTATGCGCTGCGCCTTGTGTTTGGTATTGTAAGAGTTCAGCTATCATAAGCGGGGCGTGGATTGTAGCGATTTGTTTTTTATGAGTAATTTGCGAGGATGGCGAGGCGTTCCACGGCCAGTGCCGGCGGTAGCGCTTCCACAAGCTTCGCGACCGCAATCGCTTGCTGGTACGCTTCTCGTGCGTCGCGCCACTGTTGCTTCATGTCGTAGAGCCCCCCAACGCTACACCACAGGGCCGGGTCCCTAGAATTGGCCCTCAAGGCACGGCTCAGCGCGTCGAGAGCGTCGTGGTGCTGCTGCAAGTGCGTCATCAGGAGCCCCACCGAAGCCCAAGTCGCGGCGCTGGAAGGCTCCAGCTGCACCGCACACTCGAGCGCCCGGTACGCAGATGACCAGAGTGCCCTCGCATCAGCCCCAGAGGAAGAGGTTGTAGACGAAGAGGCACCTGATGAAGAAGAGGAATCACCTGGTGTTGGAGCAGCAGCCGCTTGCACCATGTAGAGCCTACCGAGGAGGTACCAGCTGCGCCAGTCCTGCTTTCCCTGCGGGTGTCTGGTTGCTTCCTCTAACAGGGCTACGCCTCTTCTTAAGTCGCCCCTCTTGGAAAACAGCAGCCACCCCAGCTGCTGCAGCAATTGCGGCGCGGCTTGTTGCCCATCTGCTTGTGGTCCTGTAACCTCGCCGCTGCCATCACTGCCACCACCACCACCAGTGGAGTAACGCAACGCCAGCTCGTACTGTTCCTGCGCCTGTTCCCATGCTCTAGAAGCCTCAAAGCAGTGGCCTCGTTCAACGGCTACTTGGGCCTGCAGCAGCACCAAAGGCCTAGTATTAGGCACCCCTGAAGACGAGGAAGACGCGGAGTCGCATTCATCTGATTCTGATTCACCAGAACTACTAGGTGCAGACAAGAGCGAGCCAGTCCAAGCGAGAGCTGGAACACCCAGGAAAGTTCCATTGGAAGGCTGCTGTCCAGACGCAGGCACTGCCACTGGCAGGCCACAAGCGGTAGTGGAGTCTGTGCGGGCATCGCTAGCAACAGCAGTAGCAGCAGCAGTCGCTGCATCAAGATCGGCAGCAAACGAGGCAAGGGCTGCCTCTGCGGCAGCATTCGCATCAGAAGCATCAACCGTCGTTGAAGACAGTGAGCCACCACTCGACTTTGTAGCAGCAGCAGAACAGCGCAGCAGTGTTGCCAGTTTCAAGCGGCAGGTGGCCAGGCGAGCGAAAGTACTCCTGTGGCTGCGAAGGCTGCTGCTGGCACCAACACTACCACTAATGAAGTCGGTGCTGCCGCTGCAGCTGCCTTCACCGAGGCTACCGCTCAGCAGGAGAGCGCATGCACGGAGACAATCTGCCGCTGCTACGGAAGCTCCTAAACGAGACAGCAGCAACCCGAGCCCAAACCAAAGCTCGGAATCGGACGGCCATTGATAGCCTTCTTTGCCCCACTGACCCGCAAGGGCGGTCAATTCATTTGCTAGTTCACTGCCGCCTAATGCTTCCAACTTGGCTACCACACTACTATCGCTGTTCATCGCCATAATGCGATCGCTGCCTGAGCCACCACCACCACTACCATGATCTTGACTGGAAGATGAACTTGTTGCCAAAGCATGCTGGCGGTGGAGTGCGAGGGCATGCGCGTAAGCACGGCACGCTTTTGGAAGGTCCTCAGAGCGCAGCAAGCAAAAACCAAGGTCCCGCCACACGGTAGTGCCTACGAGACCAGATCGCGAGACAATCCTTGTCATGGCTTCCGGCTTGCTTGCGTTTACCCCAACGCGGCTGCGACTGCTACTACTGCCGCTGTTGCTACTCCCACTGTCTGTTGCTGCAGCGGCTGCAGCGGCTGCCGCAGTCACCACCGCTGCCGCAGCCACTGCGGCTTGATTTTTGGCAGCTGCGGTTGCTCTTGCTCGCACTCTCGCAGGGCCTTCTGCCTGTGCCGCTGCTAAACTCTCCGCTGCTGCCAGGGCTGCTACTGCTGCTTTCTTCACTACCACTTGCGGTGCGGCCGCTGTTGAGGCACTGGAGAAGGCAGAAGCAAGACCAGCAGAAGCACCTGTCGGTGTGGCAGCCCTCGACGCGGTAGCCGGTTTCTCCTCAGTGACAACGCAGTCTATGTCTACAACTCGCTTGAGCCGCTCGGCGGCGAGCCGCCATTGCTGCTGGTGCATGGCTACTCGGCCGAGCGCGATGAGCGCGGGCACGTTGTGTGGGTTGAACAGTAACGCCCGGCTGAAACACAGCACCGAAAGGGGCGTGTCTCGAACCGCCAACGCAAAGCTTTCGTCAATTACGTCACCATCCTCGTCGTCCAAGTCTTCTTCTTCTATGGGTGCACCCTCCGCTGGGCTGTCCTGGTCGGTGCTGCTTGGCTCGTTTTCGGCGCCGTTCTCTCCGTCGCCGCCTTCGTTGTCGCTAGAGGCATCCATAGAGACGGTCAATTGTTTGCCGCTTCGCCGCTGTCGTTGCCTCTCTAGAAGAGCTTCCGGGCTTCTGCTGGAAGACGAAGAGGTCAGAATTAAATTCGTCGCAGAATGCGGCTCTTTTCCGATGACACCACCGCCAGTAGCGCCACGGATCGCGTCAATGAGCTCTGGCGTGGCTGGCTCTTCTCCAACGTCCCTTTTTGCTGCTGGTTGCATGCTCCGAAGCACTTCAAAGGTGATTTGCGCGGACGTGGGCTCTAATACCCGAATTTCTGACGAGGACAAAGTTGTGCTCACAACACTATTGACACCGCTGCCCTTGCTGCTGCTTTCGTTGTTTTTGAGGCTACCGCTGCCGCTTGATTGCGCCTTCTTGGCGACGTTGTCGTTGCCACCAGGGCTGGATCTGCTCAAGCTGCTTGCGAGGCCGCCGCCGCCCATCCCACTCGCACTGTCAACGCCGCTGCCCCCGCTGCCCGGTTGGTTGCTCTCGAGGCTGCTGCCGCCGCTGCTCTCGCCCCCGCTTGCAGGCTCTCCCATCCATGCCATGTCCCCCATCTCAGCAAATTCCGCGTTCCAGAGGTCGCCCGAACTAGTGCGCTGAATTCTTTCAGCGCCGAGTCCAATGGCGCTGTTGCTGCTGCTATTCCTACTGCTTCTCATGAGGCCTGCACTAAGGCGGCTGGCTGTTTTCCCGCGGCTGGTGTCAACCGTCAAATTGGGCAGCAACAAGGGCCGACGCCGCGGCTTAGGAGGCCCCAGCGAAGCATAAGGAATGCCGCTTCCTCGAGCCACAGTCGCTTCCTTCGTCATAGGAGATACTTCGCTTCGCCTCGCGCGCTTGGAAGCTCTTCGGTCGCCGCCGCCGCTGCTAGCGTCATCTCCGCCACCAACACCGCCTCCGAGTTCATTGCTGGCCTCTGCTTCTTCACCTGTGCCTTCTTCCTCCATGTCGCCGCCATCACGGTGATTAGTCTCGTTCGACTTCGCACTATCTTTAGCAGGGCCTTCGTCGCTTCCGCCATCGCCGTCTAGCTCGAGGTTCTCACTGTTGTTGCCGTCGTTGCCGAGGAAGCTGGCCATGGCCGAGACCGCGCTGCTTTGCCCCGAGGACGAGCTTCGGCTGTCGCGCGGAGCTGCGGCCATGCCCGCTGACAGGGCACCCAGATCCACGCCAAGCTTCACTTCGGCTGCTTCTAAGTCGGCTGCCATGAACCCGAGCGAGCACCACATCGACTCCGTGGCCTAAATGAAGGCGTACATACACGCACACATTGTACCACGTTGATGAGAGCCGCAGGAAAAAAAAAAACTTATGAAGTTGTCACTGCGACGGAACCCAACAGGAGCTCATGGCAGAGATTATGGGTTACGATGAGTGCCAATGAGTACCTTTGAGAGCGAATCGGCCATTGCAACTCGATCCTCGGAATATTCGAGAGTTGAAGCTCTTAAGGCGGTGCCACTGCTCGCGTGTGCCTGTGAAGTTGTGGTAGTCGCCAGAGGATCCTCATCGAACCAGCTCCGCTGTCAAACAATCACGCCACAGGCAAAAATACATGAGAAATGAGCAATGCATGATACGCCTAGGGTGCCATCCTGTCTTTTCCTCGTGTGTCGTACGAATGCACTACCCCCCCCACCCTGCTCAATGCAACAGCAGCTGGACCAAAGCTAGTGCTGTGGCACGAACACTCTCTTCAATCTTACCACAACTTGAAGATCTGGCGGAAGGCTTGAAGGTAATTCCCGGTTGCTGGTCAATTCCTCTGCTGAGCGTCGAGCAAGCACTAAGAAGAGGCACCACCGCACACACGACCGACACATAACAGCGACAATGGTAAGTTGGTTAGGCAATGAAGAAGCTAATTAAGAGGGCACGGACCAAAACATTTTTCAAAAAAGAGGCAGGAAAGAACATTCGTCGGTTACTTACGATCGACCAGATCGAGGGCACTTTCAGACATCTCCACAGCGACGCAGCCCTGAATGTTAAAGTGAAGTGTAGGTGAAGGTATTGTTAAAAGGGTAGGTTGCACAATGTTATTTCTGCGACAAGCGATCCCATAGAGGCGCACACGGAAACGACACCATTCATCATAGCTGTCGTGTCATTCCACATTCATCATGACAAAAGGGTAGAGCAGCTGCATTATAAGATACACCAGGAAAGCGTTAAGATTACGTACGTCAGGACTTCGAACCCTCGACAAGCGGTGACACACGGAGAGACTATAAAATGATTCTTGAGTACACAGAAGTCAACTCGAACTCTACGCTAACTTTTTTTTACTAGGAGTTTGCCATCTTCTGCATCGATTCTCTCGAGTAGACGCACGAGAATATGACAATGGGGTGCGCCCCATTTGTATCAACTGAGGCAAACGTGGATGTCGACTAAATTCAAATAGGCCCGTTGCATCGATCTCGCAGTCCCGATCCCCTCCCTGTAATGGTTGCTGCACGAATCATCGCACATCATGCCTCGTTTCCTCGTTTCCTCGAAAGCTAAGGCAAGAAGCCACACGGCTACACGATAATATCATACAGGTTGCCTCTCGAGGTATGATTTTTGTCGCGCGAATTCTATCTCGATTGTACTTTTTAATCCACTAATTTCCTAGTAGAACTTCAATGTTGTCCCGTTGATGAGAAAGCAAGCTCACCTGATTGGTCTCTGCGTCATTTCGTACTTTCCATACACTGGCTCAGGCACGCGATCAAGTGTAACCAAGATGGCTGACGTATCCTTGATTGCGGTGACCTCCCGAATGAAGGAAGCAGGCTCTCTCATTAACTCTATCGACGAAGCAAAATTCCCATTCCTCCTTACTCGCATTATACAGAAGTTGTGAGTTTTACTGTCGTATTTCCCTGGCCATTTTTTCCCGCGATCATTTTCGTTTCCGCGACAAGTCTTCAGAGTCTCTCACAAGTGCACGTTTTCGCCAAATCTAGGCACTTACGAAACGAATCAATTTTCAGCGAGGCTGAACATGAGCAGGTATGCTGTATATTTCATTAATTGTCCTGATCGGGAGCTTGGATCCTGTGTTTTGGTCGCGGGTGGAAGCTACACAAGTAGGGTGCTAGAGTTTTCACGTCAAGTTGTCTGTCTCAAACGTCGCCTAATAGCGGTTCTTAATTACATTTTCTCTGCTCGTCTCTGTGTAGCTGTGTGGGCGGTTCAATTTGAGCGACGGGGAGCTGACGACCGTGCTCGAAGCGTTGAGTTACGTGTTTGAACAAGCGGCTTACCACACCATTCGCCCTGCCGCACTGCCGCCTTTACTCGAAGCCGCGCTGTGGGACGCTACCCACTCGGCTGCGGTCGGCAAGGCCTGGGAAGAGGGCGCGGCCAGCATTGTAGCGAGCTTGAAAGAGCATACGATGACTGGCCCTAAGACGCTGGTGGGGTCCCAGTACCGGTTGCACCTGGTGATGGCCGAATCGAACTTGAGCCGTCTGCAGGACCCTGTGGCCCTCTTTGAGCTCGCTTTGGCCCCAACCAATAACGCGGATGCCGCTGCGACTCCTGCACCTGCAACTGCGCCAGCATCGAAGTCGCCAGGCTCCTCTTCTTCAGCAGGGAAAGCGCCGAGTGCGGCAACTTCAACTTCCTCAGTTCCGGGCCCTGAGGCTCTGGCGTTGGAGTTTACTCACAGCGAGCTGTATGATTTCTTCCAGAAATTGGAGCGAGTTCAAGAGCAGCTGGATGCCCTTGGGTGATGATATAAACCAAAGTTGAGTCGGTGGGAGCCTTTGTTGTTTGTTTAGATAATTTCGCTTCTAAAAAACTAAACTTCTGGACAAAAATTAATGATTAATGAATAGAAAATGTATCATTTATCTTGAAGGAAGCAGGAAATTGCGCTCGTTCAGGAGCCTTGGATAATACAATTCCAGGTTTTCTCGATTTGGGTCGTAATGAAACGGGGCTATGAGACCAAAAACCGACTTCGTTGCACTTCAGTTTATCGCAGAAGAAACAGCACGTCGGATTCGCAACTGCGATTCAGCCACAAAAATCTAAGCCCGATTGCTTTCCACCTCATTAAACTCCCAAAGGAAGACACTCGGGCTTCCTCTATTCATGCAGAAATCCTCCTTCATCACATCACAGACCAGGCTCCGAAGTCTTGAGCGCAGCGCGGCCCAATTTCGGGAAGATCGCAAGCACTGCTGCCGCGGCCAGCCCCGCGCACGCAAACAGAGAAGCTGCGACCAAGAAAGGCAGCTCCATGTGGCTGTTCTCGTATGAAATCTGCTCTTCGAAATCGCCTACCATCATGTCACCTCCACCGTTCACGTTTTCGCTGCCTTGCACCTTGCTTGGAATCCAACTGGACTCGTCGTTCGCCATCGAAGTGGGATCGGTGGGCGTGGTGCAATTGTGCATCGCGCTGCCAGCTGCCTCGCTGATTGCGCACAGGAAATCCCTGCCGGAAGTGTCTTTGAGAGAAGAAGCCAGGTCCAGTTCAGGGCCCGTTTTCACCAGAATGCTCGCGTCGCTGAAGCTTCCATCTTCTTCCTCCTCCTTGACACCCACTGCCCACGCAAACAACTGAGCGAACAGGGGCACCGACACTACGGACACCAGAGTTTGGACCGAGGCCAAAGCCCCGTGCAGAGCCCCCTGGTGGTGTGGAGGCACTTCGGCACTCATGAGCGCATGGAGTGCGGGAGGCTCGAGGCCATCGCAGCAGCACACCACTAGGACCACTACCAGCATCCAGCCTTGCGAGCAGTACGCAAAGAGCACATACTCCACCGCGTGAATCGCCAAACCCCATGGAATCGCCCGCCGCACCGACACGAAATCGGGAACGAGAAAGGGGAGAAGTACGCCCTGAGTGAGAGCGGTCACCATCCCTACGAACGACAGAAAGAGCCCAATGTGCACTGCCGACCACTGAAACCTTACCACGAAGTACAGGTACATGATGGCGTGCACGCCGCTGGCCGCCACGGCGAACGCGAGCGGCACGACCAAAAAGCCCAGTTCTGAAGACGAGCAAAAGAGCATGAGTGGGGGAATCGGATTCGCCATGGAAAGGTGAAACTGAGGAGCTTTCCGCTGCACGGTTTCTTGCATCGTGAAGCCGTGCACAAAGTACGCCAAGAGCTCGACAAAAGCCACCACGCCACAGGCCGCGCGGGCGGACCCGAATTGACCAATCAGGAGGCCGCCCGAAATGGGCCCAAACACGAAGCTGACCCCCCAGAGGGCGCCGACAATGCCAAAGTTTTGGGTGAGCAGCGACGACTCTTCGGCGTCGTCGCTGGCGTCGTTTTCAGCAGCCGAACGAAGCATCCGCTTCTCCGCGCTGGCCGCGAGAAGTAGTCCGGACGCGGGCGCAATGCCCCCTTTCGCTAACAACTCCGGGTGCTCTGCAAAGGAGCGGGCCAGCCACGCCTTGTTGGTGGGAGTCAGCGGGTTGACGAGGCCCGCGAAAGGGTTGGAGTCAGGCCCGCCTACTTGAGCCGCCAAAATCGCAGCTTGCCGCGCTTGCCGCAGTTTGGTTTGGCGCATTTGTTTGGCTGCCTCGGGTGGGGGTGGGGACAGAGTGTCCAAGTGAATGATTACGTAGCCGCAGGCCAGGCCAAAGAACAAAGCGCCTAGCGCAAAGCCCATGGCCGGTACGGTAGACGCGGACACACTTTCATTCGAAGACGACGCTGAGGAGGATGAGGTGTGCAAACATGCAGCAATCAGCAAGAACCCACACCCGAGCGCTAAGAAACTGCCCACAGCTCCAAAGCCCAAAATCGACGGGTTTTCGGGGGGCGTCACGTCTCGCCCAGCAATTCCCTTGTTGCCACAGGTCATGCCCGGGCCTTGTCCGTTGAGCGCGTCGTCGTCGCTCAGGGAGTCGTCGGACAGGCGCGCAAAGCAGGTGGTGCCTCCGAAGCCCACCATTTTGCCGCCGCCTTTCTCGTAGTCGTCGTCTTCGCCCCAGGTGGCAGCTTCTTCGGTGGGCTGAGGTAACGCCCGCTGCCGCCGCCGCGCTCGCCGAGCGGCTGCTCGAGCCTGCGCACTGCTCTTGTTCGCACTGCTGCTTCTGCTGTTCATTTCACTTGTCTTAGCCGCGTGACTACCGCTGAGGTGGAGCTTGCGGCGCTGCACTCGCTGAGGCGGTTCCGCCGGCGGCATCGCACACTTCACCAGTAAGGCCCCCACGAGTGCCACTCCTGCGCTGAAGCTGAACACTGCCGACACCGTGGGCACTTGCAGCCCCAGGGCCGTCAAAAATGCGGCAGCTCCCAGAGTCAGACTCGCCGCCAAGCAACCCCAAATGGTGCGCGTCCAAGGTTCAGGAGCCGCGACGATGTCGAGCTTCAAGTCTCTTGCCCGCTCTTCCGCAGCCAGTTGAGCGGCAGCAGTAGCGCTCAGCGGCGGCGGTTCCAAATTCCGGAACCCCACAGTCCCGAACCGGTCCCAAGTTTCCGGCTTAGCGCCATAAACCGCCTCATCGATGAGGTCGCCGTCGGCTGGACCGCCCTCTGCATCGTCTATCGTGGCCGCTGGAGCTCCGCCCGAGGTTGGCAGCGGCGGCGGTGGTGGTGGAGCATCGTCGTCGCTGTCCGATTCGGTGGCGTCTGATTGGTCCGATGCCTCGGACTTGGACGCGTCGGAGGCAGCTGATTGGTCTGCGGCGTCGGACTCGGTGGCATCGGAAGCCTCGTCATTAACAGCAACAGCTGGTGGCTCGTCTACTGTGCCTGCAGACTGCGACGACGTCGATGAAGATGAAGAAGAGGTCGAAGTCGAGGAGGAAGACGATGAAGAAGTTGATGATGTCGTTGACTGGTGGTGAGCAGCGGCATACGCCGACGCTCCTAGCACTGCAGGGAGCTTCGGAGGCGCGCCACTGGCAGCACGAATTTCGTCCCACACATAGGCAGCGTCAAAGCCCACTTTTCGCACGCGGTACTCTATTAGGGACGATGACGCTTCTGTGTCTTCGTTGCTGTCGCCAACCCCAACTGTCACTTCCGTCACTGTGCCGCGACCCCATTCTGACTCCCCTTCGTCGCGGACTTCTACCTCATCTCCAACGGAAAACATTGCAGAAGAAGCAGCGGAAGGAACAGCGGTTGAAGGAGAAGTAGCAGCACGAGGAGGCGAAACTGGAAGACGGACAGGAGACGACGCAGCAGCAGCAGCAGTAGGAATAGGAGCATCCGTCTCAGCTGGTACAGGCGACGGCACTTCTTTCCGTGGCGCTTTCACCAGGTTATGGGGACTGTACCTAGGTGGCACTGGACCAGCCGTTAAAGTTGTGGTGGTGGTTGGGCCTGCAGTGGCAGACTTCTTCGCATCTAAAGGGGTGGGGCGCCGGTAGTGGTCCCACTCGAACGCTTCGTCCCAGCCTGAGGCGTAGAAGACAAATCATCAGGAAGAAAATAGCGACAGACCCAAGTCAGAAGAGATATAATAGGTTGTAGGAATATACGAGATATTTTAAAAAAAAAGGATGGCTCATTTTGGAGTAAACAAAAGAAAAGTTTTAAAAAGATACCGTCGCGCATGACGCAGGGCAAACCTCCGCTGCTGGTCGCGGCTTCTGTCACCACACCAGCAAACCACACCCCTTCGTCGCCACCGTCGTCCTGGACTTCGAGCCGATCTCCCACCACGCATTTAGACAGCCAATCCGGGCCATCTTCTTCCTGGACTTCTTCTTGGACTGCTGGTGCAGGTGCTGGCGACGCGGTTGCAACTGCCTTTGGCACTGTCCTTGCCGCAGGCGCAGTCGGTACTGGAGCAGCTTTTGCTGCAGGTGAAATCGAAGGAGGGGGCACTTTCGGAGTAGTCGACTGAGACGGAGGCGGTGGGACTTCCTTCTCCACCTGAGCACTCCTCCTGTTGCTGCGAGCAACAGCGTTCGGATCCAGAAATTCCCAGTCTTGAAACGCGAACGGGAGGTCCCACCCGTCCCGGCGCACGATCGGATGGCCTATTGGGAACTCCCCGCCCGTAACTGCAGTCAACGCCATTACGGTACCCGGTGCCCACGCTTCCGACGGCAAATCTCGGACGAGCACCCGATCGCCTACCTGCGCTGCCGATGATGATGAAGGCCCACCGCCACTGCCAGCCGTTGCTGCTTCCTCTGCCTCAGCTGGTGGTGGTGGCAGAGACTCTACAGAGGGGTCAAAGCTTGTGCTCTGGAGCTTCTCGCGTTTATCGCGGCGGGATTTCTTGTCCTTCTTTTCCTTACTGGACTTGTCTTTGGGCTTCGTGTGCGAGGTTGGTTGTTTCCGCTCGTCCGCTGCGCTCGCATGGGTCTGCACGGGCGCCATCACCGGTGACGTCATGCTGCGAAAGTCAGGCGCCGACACTGCCGCTACTTCATCCTGAGCCGAAGAAGAGGAGCCAACGTCACGGCTCGGTGCTGTTTCTTTCTTCAGTGAAGAAGATAAAGGTGCCACCGGCGATTCCTTCTCTGCATCGAGACCACCTTCTGCTGCTCCTGCTCCTCCTGCAACGGCAGCTGAAGACGTGGGAGAGGTTCGAAAAGTCGACAGAGGAGGCGCTAGCTGCGAGGAACTTGCTGGAACTTTGCGGGCACTGGCGCCAGTAGTGCCAATTTTCGGCGTCTCCGGCCGCGAATAGCCCACTGTCCCGAAGTCGTCGAGCACGGACACTGGAGGTGCATCTGGAGGCTTGGCAGTGGATCTCGATGCCTTTTTGTCGTTGGCAGCATCTCGGGCATTGTCCCGCGTGGCCTTCGGGTGCAGGGGTGAAACCACTTTCGTTGGCCGCGGCACACGTGGCAAATTGATGGCCAGGTTTTCTGGGTTCGTGAACAGTTGACGACCACAACCACCGCTGCCGCCCCCCTGTTGGCCACTGCTGCGGCGCAAGTAGCGCTCTAAGCTCTTGCGCGCCGCCCGCCGCTGCCTGAGGATGCGTGCGGTCACATCGGTGATGGCAGCAAACGAGGTGGTAACCACGCTCACCGTCGTGCCGAGCACAATCGTGCCCACTACAATAGTGCCCACGCATGGGTTCGCGGCAATCATGGCCCAGGAAAACGCGCTCCCCAACAAGCCAATGCCAATCACCGGCTGTTCAAAGGTCATGGAGGCAAAGACGCATGTATGCACATCGTATAAGCACGTCGCATATATGAGCACACAAAAAGAGCGAGGCAAGAAGGCATAGACGAAAACTTTTGGTGAAGTACAATTGAAGTATAATGATGCACCCGTAATTTATAAACAGGCTATTAGTGATTTGGTTGACAAAAGGCAAGCCAAAAGAGAATAAAGGGCACCTTGCGCCCGCGGACATCTGAAATGGCACCAAGGAAGGGCATGGTGAAGAATTGAATGAGGGCACGGCCGCCGTGGAGCCAGCCGGTCAGGCGAGCCGCCGCAGCGTGGTCATCTAAAACGAGAGGATAAAATTAGCGACTAGATTAGCGATTATTACAGTGAGAAGGCAATTACAAATCGAGTGGAAGTGGAGCGAGAAACTAAGCGAAGAGTAACTAATATCGGCAGCATGAGCGTCTAGGGGAGTACCAGCACGGGAATATATTTCCCGTCCACGCGGGAAGTATATTTAGCTCAATTCAAAAATAGTGCACCCCTTACAAACCTTGCATGATGTCCAGAAGAAGAGACGGCAACACGGGAACCGTGACTGCGACAGCGAAAAGGTGAATGGCCAATACCCATGAAAGAGCTACAAGCGACATCTCGTCGGACTCGTCGTAAGGAAGAGCATCATCCTCCGAATCCTCCGATTCCTCGTACTCAAGAGCATCGGGGCCTCGAGTCTCCACATCTAAATTTCCGCTCAAGTTTCGTGGCGTATCCATCTTCGAATGATAGCTTCAGTATAATTCAATTCTCGCTCACTGCATCTGGGGCGGCCCACCTATATTCACCCACGCCACGGAAATGAAAAAAAAGCGCGACGAAGGAGGCAGTCGTCGTCGGTCGGGAAGAAGGCAACAAAAAAAAGGAGGCCGACGATTGCGACCTAATATGAAGTTTGTTGAAATAATACGCAACACCGTGCTGCGGTCATCGGTCATCGGTCATCAGCCATTTCTTCGTCTCATGTCTCTTTTTAGTCCCCGATGCGTTCTATTCGTTTTCTACCTTTACAGGGGTCCTGAAATGCAAAGTTTTGAAGCCGAGGTGCCATCAATAAGTCACTGCCTCCCCGTATGTACGGGATGAGATAACAGAAGGCCAAATTACCTCATACTGCATACCGCCCTTATGCCTTATGCCCTTATGCGCACTGCCCTCTACCCTCACTTCTCACGATTTCTAACGGCGCTAAGAAATACACTGATTCGTGGGCCACGCCCTCCGTCTCAGCTTCATCGTCGTGGTCGACTTCATGCCCAGCTACTGCTACGCACTCAGCGGCGTAGCGGCGCGGGAGCAGCATGTGTGTGTGCCACACCAGATCTGTGGCCAGGCTCGGCACCAGCTGCGCGCCCGGGGCGTCCTTTACGTGCGCAATGAAGCGGAGGTAAGCCTCCACCGCGTCAGTGGCCTCGGCCAGGGTGCGCAGCTGCGGCTGGAGCTCGACCATAGCGCGGCGCATAAAGGCCTCTTGCCGCCGCATCGCACCCACTAGGCCTGACGCGACTGAACCCGTGGATTCTTCGCCCGAAGGGTCCAGCGCTGGTACGCCCAGTGTCACACCCGGTATGCTTACCCTGGGAGGCTGCGCACCTGAAAGGGTACTTAGCGCGGTCGATTCGTTGGCTGGATGCACAGCGCGCGGACAATGGTCAAGAAGGAAGTCTCCCCCGCTTCTTCTTCCATGGTTGATGCCTAGCGCAGCGCAGTCTTGCTGGTAGCGCATAGGGCGCAGTAAATGGCACCGCCACGCTAACTCCAGCTCGAGGGGCACATGATCACCGCTGCCGGGGATGCCAGAGCTACTTTCCGCCACCGAGCACAAGAAAGCTTGGCTGATGCCAGAGCTACGCTCCGCCACCGTACATATGCCAGAGCGCTGAAGAATCGAGCGTAAGCAGCTGCTGCAAGAACGAGGTCGTCATCTGAAGCATCCTTGAGGTAAGTCAGCGCCCGCTCAAAGAAAGCAAACTCCGCGAGCGCAGCCTCAGCCAAGTACGCGAACGATAGACCTTGCCAACTCTTTGGCTTTGCGAGGGGCGGTGCAGGCAAAGGTGCCAGTAAAGGCGATGACAGCGGGGAAGCAGCGACAGTGCGGGTGCGTGGCTTGTTGTCAAGCGGCGGGGGAGTGTCGCAGAAAAACAGCCCGTACCGCACCCCACTCACCAGCGCCGTCACACCGTGGGCGAGGTTACCGCAATGCACCGTGGCTGACCCCGCAGGCCGCCGAGGCACCACGAAGCCGTTTTGACCGGTCGCGAACACCAGGCGCCCGCCTTGGTAGGCCTCGTCGCTGTTCAGGGCCACCTGCATGGTCCGCCGCGAGTAGTCCACGTGGAAGTTCACCCACGCACCGCTGACACCGCCATCCATAGAAGTACTTGAAGCCGCCACGCGCCGCAGCTTGATGGTGCGGAAATTTCGGCTGTCCTGGGGGCCTGCAGTCGCAGCAAAGAACTTCACCGCCCTCGCTACGGCATCGGCGCCTATGAGACGGGCTAGGCGGGCGCGAGTAAGGGTGAGCCGCAGGTCGTGCCGCTGTGAATCGGTCGGCTTGCGTGCTGCATAGGCCTCGTCCAGCAGTTGCATGAGCGCTGCCCGCCCTTTAGGCCCGATCAGGTTCGAGCTAGGAGCTATGAGCGGAGCCGCATCGAGGTCGCCGCCGAGGCGTATGGCGAGCGCGCGGGCGGCCAGGGGTGGGGCTTTCTCAGCGACACCCGGGTTAGCTAAGAAGTGTGCTCCATCAGCAGCAAGAGTGCCAAAAGTGGCGGGAACGGGCGAAGCCACGCAGCCGCCTCTCAATCTTAAAATTAAATCTAGCGTAGCTTCGTTTTGAATGTTGTAGTCTGACAGCGTGCGCCCGTTCTCGAGCTGCTTGCCCGCGAAGCGCAGCCGTTGCTGCTCGGCCGGGATGCCCTCCTTGTCTTGGATCATATGTGTGATGTCTTCGACCGTGTCTGAAAACTCCACATCGAAAGTTAATATCTTGCCAGTATAAGTCTTAACGAATATTCGCTTACTAGTTGAGAGCTGCCATTCATTCCGCGAGGCGTTGGCAGTGGAAGAGGAATGTCAGGTTGGTTAATTTCAAGTCCAATTCACAGGCAGAGCAGGATGAACTTCAAGAGTAAAGAATGCGCAGCGTGATCTATCATTTAAATAAATAACGCACCGGGACCTCTTCCGCAGCCGAATCACGCTGCGATCGCAAAACAACTGCCGCCTCTGAGCTATGCTCCCGCTGCCGTTTCACAGCAGGACCAGGCTCGTTCAAATGCCCGTGTTCCTCTCCACCTGCTCCTTCCACGCCTTCGCTATTGCTGCTTGGACCTGCTTCACGGGCGCCCGCTATCATGCGGGCCAAGCGTTTTGCAGGGTACTTGAGCAAACCAAGCGTCGCCACCATTTCTGTTACATCGTCGTCGTCGACATCACGAAGGTGCGTGGACCTGGTGCAACCTTGCGAGGCCAGATGCGCCGCCACCGCGGTGGCAGTAGCATTGTCGAGACCGTAGTCATCGTTGTAGAACAAAGTTTTTAGCGCTAGAGCGCTGCTACTACTGCTGCCTCCTCCTTTGCTAGGCATCCTTTATCCTTGATCTTTGATTGAGATCCAGCCCTCTTTGAGGATTGCTTCAAGCTACCTAGAGGGGACGCAGCCCAGCGCAAGCCTCGAACATGTGCTACTAGTTTTCTTCCGCTATAAGCTGCAAGGCTTGCCACTGGAATTGTCGCTTTGTCAATTTTGGGAGCTAGACAGCAATCTAGACAGCTAGGCCACTCGAGCTACGTAATCTTAGAAGCTACTCGATGCGATAACTTATTAGATCTCTAGCTAGCTAGTAGGCATTCTCAAGATCGACAAAAATCGATTTCCTAAAATATTCCCAGCGTTATTACCAACAAGCTGTTCGTTCGTGCCGATCTTGAGATGTTTGACAATATAGCCGCCGGTTGTTGCTAGCCGGCTGCCTTCTAAAGCTAGGGTACTGGGCCAGAAGCAAGGAGGTTCCTGTATTCAACTGTCATGTTGATTCCATTGCAGCTTCGACTAGCATTTCTGGTATGGGCTATTTTTGTCGTGAGCGCAGTTGAAGGCCGTGGCCATAAGTCGAAGAATGAAGAGAAAGCACACAATTTTGAGTCAGTCGGTCGAGTCCAACAAGAAAAGCACGGAGGTTTCTTCACGGATGCGCCCGGTACTTTGAATCATCAGGTGATTGCTACTAGTTATCGTACGTCTAGAGCCGGATTGTTTGAGCACGCAAGCAACCTTCAATTTAATCGTAGTTTGTACTCTGGAGAGGTGCCTCATCATGTCGGAGTCTACGTCTTCTCACGCTCACGTGATTCCATGGCATGGGCTTGAAATGATAGGGCGAAGAGTGCCAACGAGCCTGCCGAAAGGACTTGCCGAAGTCAGATTGGAAAGCATTCACGGAGAGTGGCGGCGGCGCCTGCCCGGGGTTTTGTGGTGCTGCTGGCGCTTGTTGCCGTGTTGGTTTTGGCCTCGAGAGCGAAGCTTGCGAGTACGTGTTTGAGACCCTCTTTTTGGCACTCTAGATAAAATTAAAATTACCATTCCACTACGTGAACGCATGCATTATCGTAAATTTTTACCGAGGTGTGCTTGATGCCATCTACTAAAGCTTTGAGTTTGCCTGTTCAGTCGCCTCGGATTGCCTCGGTGAATTTTGTTCCACGTCATCATTTTTTAACGTTTAGGTTTGGCATCGCGGGCAATTCTTTGGGCCATGCATGCGTGCGTCGGCGTGTGCCTTCCAAGGGTGGCACCACGAAAGGTACAAATGCGAAAGATATGCGTGGAAAGTCATCATCCGAAAAAAGCAGTGCCGATGGTGGAACTGCTGCTAGCAGTCCGTCGGTGCCTCAGTCGGAGCTCAAAGCAGGAGCATTAACTGAGAGCGACCTTGCGAGTGAAAGCGAAAATGCGCGAGCCATTCGTCGCATGGTTCGCAAAGCTCGCGCGTCTGGCGCAAGTGCCGACGGCACTTCTCCTTCTGACGCATCATCAGGTGCTGCCTCAACTCCGACGACACCTACAGGGGCGGCCGCCGAATCGGTAGCAATGGCTATAGCGGGTGCGTCCTTAGGGGGTGCGTCACCGCACAAGACTGAGAACCACGGCAGCGGTCTAGTTTGGCTTCCTACCGTCGAACCACCCGGCGGCGGCGCAGCAGCAGTGGCACCTGAAGCAATGCTCGACCTGAGCCCACGCGAGCAGCGGATTCGAGCGAGGCGCTCTGAGCGAAGACCTGGAAGCCAACCGGTGGACGGTGATGCTTCTTCAACCACGAGCACAGCCGCAGCGCTCACAGCGGTGCCCTCGCGCAGAGCAATCCCCGTTGAATTGCGTGCTCACGGTAAAAGTGCAAATATTGTACTTGTCTTGTCCCCTGTTTTTCTTCGGTTGCTGTTTGACTCTTTTATTACACACATCTCGGTGTTTTTGTGCTCCTTCTCTCGTGCATCTGCTGCATGTTGCCTTTGGGTCTCAATCTTTTTATTTTTGGGCGTCGCATTCTGATTGTGTTCTTGCTGTTCCGAACAGTGCGCGCCTTCAACGACACGGACCACGGGGGGCGGGACCGCATGGGGCGGTGGCACGCGCAGGCGGGACAAGACCGCACGGTGGCCAAGCTGCTCGAGAACCAGAAAGGCGGGTTCTTCTTGGACTTGGCCGCCAACGAACCCGTGGTGCTGAGCAACACCAGGACGCTGGAGCGAGACTACGGCTTCAAGGGCATCTGCATTGAGGTACTCTTGTGTGATAATGTGATAATGTATCATCGGATTAGGCCCAGTTGCATGAAACAAGAATTGTAAACCTGAACCTCAGACTTCCTGATGCCTTACACTTTTCACACGTCAAGTGCAGTGAGCAGAAGCACTGTGCACTTACCTTTATGATCCCTATTAAATAAATTTGGTGTGTGTGTGCTTCTTAAGGCGAACCCGGTCTACTGGCGCGGTCTCTCAGAAGTGCGAAACTGCGCTGTCGTGGGCGCCGCTGTCGGGGCCACCAAGAGCGAAGTCACGTTTCGAGCCTTCAAACAGCGGGGCCAGAGCCGCAACTCTGGGATTGTCGGCAAAGGGCTCGACAACGGTCCTCGTGGCACGTCGGAAACCAGCAGCTGGTAACTGCGCTTGCTCCTTGTCTGTTCCTGTGGGTGTTTGTGTGTGAAAACTCGTGGCTTCGTTTCCTCTCATCTATATTGACGTCTCTAGCGCCCTCCGTGGCTGCTTTGCTGGTCGAAGAGCTCTGTTTTCATGATTTAACCTTCTTTCTTTGCTTCATCACTACGCAGGTACGAGTTCGGCGCGCGCACCTTACCGCTGGGCGACATATTGTCTCATCTCAACGCCCCTAAGCGGCTAGACTACTTCAGCCTTGACATCGAAGGCGCGGAACTGATGGTAGGATTTGACAATGACTTTTCTAATATCTTGTGACAGATTCACTCAATTACTTAGCTTTCTTCATCGTGAAGGCCGAAAGAAGGAAGTGCCAGACTTGTCTACCATTCTGCTTCTGATGTCGCGCGTTCTAATCAATGCTTCGATATAAATTTATAGGTCATGAAAGCATTCCCGTTCGAGGCTTATCGCTTCAGCGTGTTTTCCGTGGAGCGACCTGCTGCTGAGCTGCAGCGCTTGTTGCAAGCCCAAGGCTACGAGTACTTGTGCGACCACGGTGGCTTCGGGGATCAAATGTGGGTCGATAAGCAGGCTATCACTGGTGAGCACCCACTGTTGGACGTGAAAGCAGTGAAAGTGGAAGAAGGCCCCACGGTGCCTCGGTTCAGCGACGCAGCAATTGGTAGCGCGTTAGACCCAAAGGGCAAGCGCTGCGACTTGGGCTTGTACACGGGCCTGTATGGCACCCAACCCAAGAAACGCGTTAGCCGGGCCGCTGCTACCGGCAGTGCTAGTCGGGTTTGAGTAAAAGGATGCGAGTTCAGAGCGCCTCGCGCATAGCGGGTGTTGTACTATTCGCACTGTGAACACGGGGCGTTTCTTGACTCTCGTCTTGGTTTGGTCCAGCTGCCCAGGAATTGAATTAAGTGTACAAAAGGTTCCTTTATTTGGGACTGCTTTACTATTACTATGGATAGCAGTAATACTCCGGTGGCAATATATTTGGCAACAAACGAAGTAAATGGATGTTTAGAGCACTTCTTCGACGCCGCCAATGAAACTTAGATAGCCAGTATAAACTTCAGGTCTCATAGAAATAGAAAATGGGTTTCACTTGGAGATCCGAGGGTGCTGAGGTACTTTTCTAGCTAGAGCAAAAAGGGAAGACAGATGAAATTCCTTTCGTTTTCCAAGGAGTGATTGACTGATTTCAAACCCTAGGAAATCATCTCGAGGACATCTCTGCGTCTTCTTCCAGTGAGATAAAAGTCAGGCAATGGAGTTGGGTTTCAGATTCTAAAATTTTTAACTCGATCGAGTTAAGTCTACTCTTGTTATGACATTTCTCGTAAAATGCGTGCGTCGTTCCTTATCGCCGAACAAAATCAGCGATAAACGGAAAATGTAAAAAAAGGGTACCCTACGATTTCGTGTATCTTTTTTTCTTGGTGTAAACAATGCGCGGTGTCACGGCCTTCAGACTAGCTAAAAGATTATAGATATTGAAGCGGATAGTCGAAAGTTACGAGCGTTTTCCTTGTTGCCAAATTTATTGCCACCGGAGTA
>Ga0307931_1000392_pt1 | contig 27005 bp, 20 predicted proteins | sample OrgLakmetageno47_FD_201816 | JGI IMG/M metagenome (GOLD analysis project Ga0307931, IMG submission 201816) | Saline water microbial communities from Organic Lake, Antarctica - #47 | ecosystem: Environmental > Aquatic > Non-marine Saline and Alkaline > Saline | place: Antarctica: Organic Lake...
AAACGAAACATTTATGTCGGGCTCTTTTGCTGGTTTCTTGTTCACTCGGGTGCACCCAGGAAACAATCCCTGAAAAGTCCGTGTTTCGTTTCTTCCAATTTTTCGTGTTTCAACTTCTTCCCTACACAGGACACGACAACCTGACAACAAAAATGTCCGTCGCACACGCTCTCAATCTCTCGCGCCTCTTATGACTGAAATTGTGAGGTCTGAGACTCAAGAACTGAGCGCTCTCGTAATGATTTATTGCAAAGTAGCTTCATAGCTTTAGAATCTACCGATCTTTTGATTACACCAAACTAGCTAGCTAGCTACTTCCATGGAGTAATTAGCCATGGAAATGGAATAAAGAGCCTACCGTAATGGAAAGAGCTAGTATGAATAAATGGACAAAAGTTGTTATTGTTGGCAGTGTGGCTCTAAGTATACCTATATTCGCAGTCTGGAAAAGGAGTACGATTGACGGGGCTGTCAACGAAGAAGCAACAATCTGGTCACGCATGAAGCACATGAACACGAGTCGGTTGCACACTGAACCTACCAATGAAAAGCACAAGCTTGACATTCTTTTACTAGTCTTTGGAATGAAATCAGGGATTGGTGATAACTACGAAACAAGCATTCTAACACTGGAGCACTACCGGCCTCACTTTAGCGCTATGCTGTACGTTTCACCTCTTGATACCTGCCAGCACCCAGCGTTTGGAGCGGTGCCGTGCATTGATTGCGTCACTTACGGAAGCAAACATCGACCAGATACGCGATTGGGGTACAAGTGCATTATTGACGTCGCGATGAGCTATGAACAGATGTTTCCAGGTGACCGCAGAGGCTTTCTCTTCATGCATGCGGACTTCTGGCTTACACCGAGCTTCATAGCCGCCGGCAAATCGTTTCTCGAGCATCATCCTAATGCACACTGGTTACCTGGCGGTGGGAAAGCGCAATCTCTTAAGTGCTCTGACCTGAAAGACCATGCCATCCCTACTGTGGGTTGGTGGTGGGACAATTCAGCTTGCGGGGGGCAGGAACGGTGCCGAGTGAACTTGAATGGAAACTGGCCACCTCAGAGCACTGCGGTTGAGCGAGCACGCACCTTGCACGCCAAAGTTGCGAGCCCAAATTCGTTCTTGAAATATACTCCTGACGTAGGGCAGTGGGCAGACTTATATTTCGTGCCAAAAGGCGCGTATCATTCGTTTCAACTCGCAGCTAGTTCCTTAAGAGAAGCCCGCGTGATCAACGAGCTCGCCGTCTCAATGGCCATGCTGGCGTCATGCGACGAACAAATCGGCAGCATTGTATTCCTCGGGTGTTGGGGCGGTTGCTGCAGTTCACTTCAAGATCCATCGATGCTTGACCAGCAAATGTGTGGCCATCGGTTGCAACTGAACGATGTAGCTCAAGTAACTGCTCTAGCGAAGAAGTGGTCGTGAATAAAGGGTTGTACACACATCGTTTGGTTACCCGTAGCCGATCTTTGATGACAAAGCTCCTTTGTAGGTTCGCTTGAACACCGTAGTGTTGAAGCGGGAGTGCATGTGTTTGTAAATCTGATAGTGATGAAATGGGCTGGTGGTGGACTTGTAGCCAGCTGCTTGTGTCGATAATGAAGGTAATCGATGCGCGGTGTGTGGCATGCAGCGAGTCCTTGTTCATATCGCGGACGATGTATGACCTGATCATCTGAGGTAGCACCGGGCTGAAGCCCCACCCCCCCCTAGTTCCTGACCCAAGCCTCGCTTAGCTTTGGGCCAAGCCAGCTCGCTGTGCCGTTCTATAAAACTCGAAATCGAACTCGAACTAATACAAACCCAAATGACACAGAAGCAAATGCTGCGGGCAGAAGTCTATATCACTCTAGACTCTATAGTGCTCAAGAATGAATCAGGTATAAGCACCAAAAGAAACGCGCGGGTGCGCTTGCCCTTGCCATGGAATACTAGATACTAGTTCATCTAGCACCTCCGAGACAGTGCGAGGCAGGAGGGAACTATTCCTTTTTTGGGATCAGAACTCATCTTGAGTTACGGGATTAGAAGAACTATGAGTAAAACAAGCTCACAAAATTTGATCAGGGGCACGCGACACTGAGTACGCGAAGTTCCAGGTGCCGCCACTACCTTCCACTTCCAACCGAATGATCCACTTCCATTCCCTTTCTTCAAGCGCATCCAACGCGCTTGTAGGGAAGGTTGATGGGAAGGAAGTACGTGAAGGAAGAAGTGGGTGAAGGCAGAAGACTTCGGTCGACTCAAAAGAGCTGCCCCGTCATGTAAATTTGTGTGTTATTTCCTCGATAGCGCTTTCAAACGCTTCTCACTGTCTGTGCACTCAAAAGCTTAGCGAGCTCCTCGTCATAGACTAAAAAGGGCTCGTCTTTGGCTTGTGACCTCTTTTGAGGGCGAAGTACACGTCTCTCCTACTCGTTCGCAATGTCTTGAAAGATTGCTTCGAATGCTTCGCTTGGCTGGGCGCCACCCAACTGCCAGTCAGGTAGTTTCACCCCGTTGCCGTGGCCGTAACCATTGCCGACGCAAAGAGCAGGACCCAGGCAAAAGAGCAAAGGTACAAACCAAGGAATAAGCACAGGAGTAGACAAACAAAGTTACGGGCAACTCATGATGAATGAGCCCCCCAGAAAGATGAGAAGATGCAAGCACGAGAAGTGAACTTTAAGTTCGAGTGAATTAATTGAATGCTTAATCGATAGTACGTGTGTATGTCTTTAATCTACGGGGGCTTGCTTTCTTTTGCTTACTTTGAGGCGACCATCGACAGTGAAATGAGGCACGCCGCTGACACCTTTACCAAACTCTTTCCGCTCTGCCTCCACTTCACCCCTGTACATCTAGGTAAAAAAGTTTGGAAGAAGAAGAAGAAGAGTATAGAATGAATGGAAGAGAAGAAAAATGAGAAATCACGGAACCATGAGAACAAATCGTGCATTCTATGCGTGCTAGGCACCTAATAGGGGCTTTCTGAATCCTAAATTCCTTGTTTCTCACCGTTTTGTCGTCGAGCACTTGAGCGGCATTGGGCACTTTCGCTTCCTCCGCCGCAGCCAACAGCACTGAACGGTCCCCAAGAAACTTTTCGTCCACGAAATAGCTCTTGAACATGGCCTAATAGTTGGCACGATGCCAACGAATCGGAGACAAAAAGCAGGCTCAGATGGTAGCAGTGATTGGTAAAGTGAGTGAGGAGAGTACGACAGAGATGGCTGGATAGATGAGCAAACCATCACAGTGCTACTTACAGTTACGCGGTGGTAGAGAAATACAGTCCACAACAATAGCAACAACGATAAGAACAGTGTACCTCCATGAGCGCGTTTTGCAGAGCAGGGCCCCCTTCCTTATACGCGTGCGCCGCCAGCCGGTGGCTGTCCAGCGTGTTGCCCGTTAAACCCCCAAGGGAGTAATTCAAGCCCACTTCTGCGAAGCGCTGCACATGTACAGGAGCCATTTGAGCACCAACCACCACCACCACCACCACCACCACCAGGATACACCATATTCACATGCAACATCCGCGCACAAAAAAAAAACAAAAGAAAATGAAAGTGAATGTGCAAAACGAAGGAAGTAAGGGTGTTCAAGCAGTAGCGCTAGAGATACCCACCATTCCTGGCTCCATCTCTGCTTTCTCTTCCCTCTTCTTTTTTTTTCTTAGCCTCTTCCACACCGTACGATCGCATGCGAGCACTTCATACGTACGCTGCCTAACCATAGAACATCAGCACTCTCCCCCTCAAGGAAATGAAACAAAGAAGAACGTAAGGCTAGCGTCTGTGAATTAGTTGTATCTGCACCTGCGTCATCATGGGCAGCATTTGGTTTACACGCGCAGCGCCAAACTTTTCCTCGTACAGGGCGCGCTTGTTCACCCCTTCGATCGAAGCAGATGGGTTCAAGAAAAAAGGCCGCCAACGCACCTATGAGCAATGAGACGAAGGTACAAACTGTAAGAAACAAGTGGAGAGCTTACTAATGAACTAGCATGAGAAGGAAAGGTTTATTCCTGAACGTGGCTATTTCTATATGGCAGGTTTGGAGGAGCTGAGGTAGTCAAAGTACTACTACAAAGCTCGTGCGCAAAAAATGGCACAATCTCTTGGGATGCTGCTGTTAGCACCTGAATATCGAGGTTTTCTGGAGCTTTCGCGATTGCCTGTTCGACGTACCGCTTCCCCAGAAAGCACCTTTTCAGAACGATAGGAACAGAAGGGGTTTAGCAGCTTTAGATACTCGTGCATGCGAAGGGAAAGAACATTAAGTTTTAAAACTCTTCGAAGAAAAGAACAGACAACAGTACCAATAAGACCCCACGTGCTTGCGCTATTTATAGTGTGCAGGATGATGTGCACCATTTTGAATCACTGCTCTTGAACGTGTGTTTTCTCGCGACAGAAGCGCTTGACACGTAGTACAGTATCATTCTTTTGTGATGGAAGGGACCCATTGATCTCTTGTTCCATGCTTACCAAGGTCAGACGGTGTCGCTGACAATATCCACCACTACTGGTCGACGAAGGGAGCTCATGTTTCGGGAGGATGGGGTCGCGAAGGCCAAAAGGAGGCTCCGAAGGTGCATTCAACTCTCGACTCGTCGGAAAGCTAAAAGGAGTTGCAAGCAACAAGCAAGCTACAGTACGATGCTACGATTTGCAATGAAAAGAACAACAGAACAACCAAAGACTGATGAGCTGATGAGCATTCCGTTGACAGCATGGCTACTCTATGGACGAAGGGCTTTTGCTTCGACACACAACAACACCGCAGCATCCTACTGTAGCTATTTAGACGACATCCTAACAGCATCTGTATAATACCTGCAGCTGATGTTAGCGAGAGGCTAGCCAGAGTTCATAAAAAGAGTAGTAGATATAGCAAGGTAGGCAGCCACAGTTGATATAGTAAGCAAGCACAGCGAGAAATGAAACGTCAAAGAGGTCACGAAGAGGTTGTGGAATCGAATATAGATGAAGCGGCCAAGAGAGTAGAAGATGGTGACTATTCTGATGATGAAGAAGGAGATTTCGATCTGGCATTAGATGAATCAAATCGCATTGCGGATGTCGGGTGTGGCCTCGATTTCACCACTCGCACGTGCTCAGATCTTGTTCGTTGCAGCGCACGCAGCGGTAACAACACCATCGGCGATGGCGATGCGGGCAACCACGGCACCCTTGCTCAGTTGTATGCAGAAGCCCGGGCTCTAGATGCCCTCGACCGCGAAGTTGATCTAGACTCAAGTTTTTGGTTGCCAGCTTCCCTTGTGCCAGCAACCTCTGCAGGCAATGCAGCGACCAGTAACAGCGATGACACGGAGCAGAGCGAAAGTGATATCAAAGCAGCAGTGAACAGCTTGTGCTCGTTGGAAAAGGCGGCATTGGAAATCTTCCGCTTGCACACCGCAAATTGCACCGACTTTGATCCTGAGCGCTCGGGTGCGGAATGGTGGGTTCAAGTGAGACAACCAAGTCATCACAACGCCACGGAGAGCAATAGCAGCAGGAACAACAACGATGCTCCAGGCGCTGCACCTATAGCTGCTGGAATCTCGGGCTCTGCCATTAGCGACAGCGAATTGGAAGGCGAGAGCATTCAGTGGCATTTCGACAAGGATGAGACTCTTCAAGCTCAATTTCAGGTTTTTGTGGCACTATTTTAATTCCAATTCTGTACTTCTGTAGTACACTTTCTGTCGCCAGATTAAATTTAGACTTCTGGACGTACACTTGAAGTAAGTATGTGTTATCCACTTTACTTTCTGAATTTGCGGACCAGGTGCACTGTGCTCCTCAGCTGTCTACCGTAACTTACCTCACGGACGTCGGTGCGCCTACGGTAAGACTCACCTGGCAGTGTTTGGAATGGGGCATATGAATAGGCGGCGCGGCTAAGCCCATGAGTTGGACTTCGCTCGATGTCTTGAAGTTCTGAGCGCATCTATCGTCTACTACATTTTGCGCCTCTGCTGCCTTGGTACTTACGCAGGTTCTCTGTCTTCTGTTGCGCGCAGGTAGTGCTGCCGTTTGTGTGCAACTCCGACGGAGAAGTGCGGCAAGTGGAGGATAACAGCATTATCAAGTCCGGTGCGGAACTGGCAGATGCATCCGGGGCAGCGCGCGCTTCGGCAGCGCTGACGCCTGAGGAGGTGAACAAGGGGCCAGCGACAAAGGCAGCGGTGGCAACACTCCCTCTAGCAGCAATAAAAACGAAGACAGAATCGGCAGCAGGCTTTCTGTCGCTGCCCAGGCGCGGAAAGCACTTGGTGTTCGACGGGCGGTTTCTGCACGCTGCACCCGTAGAATTACGGTCTCTCAATTCGAATCATGATAAAAACAATAGCAGTGACCAAACCAATAAAAATAGTAACAACAGCAAGATTGGAGCAGCTAAGAGAAGTAATGACGGTAGCAGTAAGCATAGCAGCAGCAGCAGCAGCAGCAGTGCCAGCAGTAGTGCAAGCGATGCAGACGATGACTCTGTAAGAGTAACGTTGCTGGTGAATGTGTGGCTTCACCATCAGCCTTTTGGCATTGAGGCGCTTGACCGCGAGGCGGCAGCTGCGGTAGCTGCAGCAGGGGTGGAAGCAGCTATCACCTCCACGACAGCAACGGTTGGTAGCTCTGCCATAGCTACTGCCACCACTACTTCTACTACTGCTGCTGCTGCTGCTGCTGATGGCGCTGCCTCGTCAGAACCTTCTCGTTGTGGCGCTGCTGATCTTCTTCACGATAGTTCTGAAGTTGTATGGGATGTAGGCATTCTAATTCCGATAGCTGATGCGCCACACTCCAACCGCTTACAAACCCACACTTTCCCGGTGTGCACAAGCCTGGGGCACTTGAAATTGACGTGCCCTTTTCCAACTGAGCTGCCTTCTTTGAGTGATGCGGCCGTTGCTTCGGGCGACGACAGCAGTCGTTCTCCAGGGGAGACTCCTTCTTCTTTGAATTCGGGATCTTATCGACTCCTTTTCAATGAAGGAAACATGCCGTTGCTAAATTCAAATTAAGTTCGGAGTGCTGCTGGTCTCTTTTTGTTCCTCTGTATTGAATTGAAGGGACATTTCAGTTGTGGAGTCGGTTTTGAAGGAGATATGGCTGGCTCTACGTGGGTTACGCATAAAAATTCTGTTGTATGAGTCGAGTATGGGGATTCCGTTGTTATACCCGCAGCTATTCTCGCAAGAATGCCCAAATCTATTAGCCACTAGCTCTTTTTGATTCTTCTATCTCAATTTCTCCAATAAAATGCTGTTAGGTGTCAGATATAAGTCACTTGTTTCTCGATGTTCTAATGGTGACAACTCGCATAAGACCTAATGAATAAAGTGTAAAGTGAATTAGCACAGCTAGTTGCCAGTCGAATTCCACTCGGCTGTCTGCTTAAATCAGTTGAGCTCGGCACCTCATTAGAGCAAACAATTCTATTCTACAGTCTATTATATACAAAATGGCTGTCGGCTGTCGCTCTCTTAAGACCATGACCGCACTCCGTGGCTCCTCTGTATTTACCATTTATTTACATTCGGATAAAGTTGATTCACTCCAGCAGAGGCCACGTGGCCATTTTCGAGGCGGCAGCAGCAACGTTGACGACCGAAGACTGAAAAGCAGCCCGCGCGGCTTCAGCCATCTGAAAGGTAGGTAACAAGGAAGAAGAAAAGAAAACAAACCCAGCGTAAATAGAGGGAAAGTGTGTGCATTAGTAGGTACGTTGGAGGGCAAAGAAGTGACCGTCGTGCAACCGTCTCAAGTACTTTTCATGTCTCACAAAAAGTGAAGGTCAGAGCGCCCGAGGGCAGCGCTTGAATGGGTGTACATTAGTTAAGCAAGCAGAGTTTACTCAAAAGAGGAAATAAAAAAGGAAAAGGAAAGGAGAGAACACACACATACACGCATACAATGACAGAGCTCGGGGTACCTGAAGAGCAAGAGGAGACTTGCGCGCTTGCAAAGCAGCGACCACCACAATGGAAATGGCAGCGGTGTAGGCTGCGCCTCGGATAAGAGCGTCCAACTGTTGGGGGAAAGAAGGCGCCAGAGAATAAGGAAAGAGGGACAGAAAATGATGAAAAGAGACGATGCGAGATAGAAGGGGGAGACAAAAACAACCGAATTTCGTGCGTGTTGAAATAAAATAGAAGGAACAGTCAGAAGGCCACCCACATCTTCATCTCCGAAAGCCACGTCACAATCCTCGTCGTCGTTGTTGTTGTCATGGCTATCTTGGACATCTACGTTGTCGTGTTGCTTATGGCTGCTCTTGAGCACAACACTATGCTCGTTCAAGCGCTGCTGCTGCCGTTGGCAATCTTCCAAAATTCCTTGCACCGCCCATGCGACCTGCGCTTCTCGCGATGATGACGACGACGCAAATCCGCCACCTTTCCCACCTGCAGCGGCCGTCATGGCATCCGAGAATAAAGTCGCCATCGCTACACTTCCCTCATCACCCTTGTCTCCTCCTCCTGTAGCTGTGGAGGTCCCAGCCGCTCCAGCAGCAGCAGCAGCAGCAGCAGAGTTGGCAGCTGCGGTTGCACTAGCCACTGTGGCAGGTCGAGGCCACGCAAACGCGTTTTGCGCTTCCCTCAAGAGCTTCGCAGCGCGTGCCACTTGGTCTCCGTTGGCTCCTTCTGTCTTACTGGTGGATTCCCTGTCACCAGCGCCACTACTCCCTGGGGCATTACTATTGCCGCTAGCCGTCCAACCCCCATCGCCGGCGTCGTTCGCTTGGCCTAGCCCGCTCAATTCGCCCAGTCGACGGTACACGTCGCAGAGTTCGCGGTGCAATGCCTGCAGAACGAAAGCAACGAGAATCATTACTATTGGAGACTGGAAAGAGACAAACATCGAATGGCAAAATGAATGGAAACCACGAAGAGAGACGTGATTGTGCTCCTGTGGTGCAGGGGGCAAGATAAAGGCAACGAGCAAGTGGCAAATAGGAGAAGCACACCTGGTTGGCTAAGGCGAGGTCCGCGTTTCGCTCCGAGGCAACGGCTAAATGGCGCTGGGCAGCCGCAACTTCGGCTCGGAGGCTCGCGACTTCCATGGCCAAGGGCGAAGAATAATCAGCATCGCCATCATCCTTGTGCTGGTGATGATGAAGAGGCGTAGTTTCCTTGCGCACCTGACCGCTGCCACCGCTGTTGCCACTAGTGCTGGGGGGTTGATTGCGGTGAATGTCGCTGCTCTTGTCACTATTCATGTTGTCAAAGTGCTGCTGTTGCTTTTCAAGTGCTTCCAGCTCACTGAACAGGGACGGTGACGGTGACAGTGACGGTGGTGACGTCATTGGTAGTGGTTGCTCTGTCTCGGTGGAATTGAGGGCAACAGCGCAGGACGCTTCCCATTCTTGCGACTCCATCAGCATGGCAGCCCCCACCCCGGAAAAGTCTCCGTTGCCGTACGAGTGAGAGTAGCCGCTGCCAAGAGAAGAAGAAGAGGAGGAATTGCTCGTAGCCACCGTGTCGAACGACGACGACGATGCTTTCTCAGGAGGAGGCTCCACGGAAAAAGAAGACGAGGGAGAGGAATTGGACAGAAGCGGAGAATCTACCAGAGCCCAATCGTCACTCAGTGATGCAGCATCACCAGGAGCGGCAGCCCACGGCGGTGGCTCTGGAACGCCTTCGGTTTGCTCATCGCGTTGGACATCGTGTTGGTGGCTGCCCAAAGAAGCAGCAGCAAAAGCAGATGGAAAGGCAAGCGGCGGCATCGCAAGAGCATTTGTTTCTGGCCCCTCTTCTTTAGCATTAGCAGCAGCCGGCCAGTGCATGTGGTCGAGCACGCTCGCTTGCACCCGCGGGTCGCACGCCACTCGCAACGCCACGTCCGCCATGAACGCTGCGCAACAGTCTTGGGACACGCCGCTGCCATCGCCGCCACTGCTGCTGAGCGCGCCGCGGCCTCGATCCATGCTGCTGCTGCTGCTGCTGCTGCTCATGCTTGTGCTACTGACAGAATGAATGCTTCCCGACGCTTTATGAGAAGTCAGGTGCTGCGCCAACGTTTCCGGAGGTGCTGCTGCCAACTCAGCACCAGCTGCTGCTGTTGCTTCAGCCGTTGCTTCTTCGGGCGTTTCAGCTAGCGCTTCAGCTGTTGCTGGTTCTGCTGAAGCTACGTTGACTGCTGTTGCAGCTGCTGCTGTCGCCTCAGAACCGCGGCGGTCGCTTGCAATTGGAGCCGCCACTTCTTCCGATGCAGGATATACTTCATCGTCGGGTCGTACATCAGGTGCCTCTGCCAGAGTTCTCGTGAAAGGGGCTTTCTTTCCAGCCACCGCCTGTTGTTCCGATGTGCCACTGCCACTATTGCTGCTGCCGCCGCTGCGGTAGGTACTTCGACCACTGTTGCCTCGGCCGTGGCCGCCACCTCGGCTGTAGGCTCCTCCTCCTCCTCCTCGACCAGTGACTTGGGCTGCTGCGGCTTCTAGGTGGTTGGCTGACACCTACGTATAGTAGTTTCAAACGAGCACACACGAGAGCAATTAACCAGCCAAAAAAGCACCCCATCACCAGCGCCAACACACACCACCGACACCACACGAACAGCGACACCAACAGGGAACGCAGGTAAACATATTGATGAATCTATCCAAAATTCCCTGAGGCTATGCAGATCTTACAAGGGGGTCTTTCAAAGGTGCATGCAGTGAAAGTCAAAAACCACCATGCAATCTCAATTGAGGAACCCACGGATAATTGTAGCATTTTCTGCGACACCACAAAACAATAGAGGAATTATCCATAGTATCTGAATAGGCACGTACCGAGGGCATCGAAATGATGCGCGCAGGGTCGTATTCGAGATGATGGTGAGCATCGGAACAATCACGAGCCTCCGCCGGTGGCCTTGAACAGAAAAGATACAGCACAATACAGATGAAGATGTGCACAGCACGTACTCGGAATGTTCATGATTTGAAAAAGAAGATAAACTTAGAAAACCAGGGATGGTGACTCTTGGCTTGAAGGATCACTCGAGTCTTTAAAGATGTCACGCCATTTCCTGCATGTGAATTTTCTGGGGAGTTTCGCGCACCTGATGGTAGTGCCGCTGGCCACGAAAGCAGCTGCAGTAGCTGCCGAAGCTCCACGCGAACGAGCAGCCTGCATTAGCAATTGAGTTTGTCAATCACCTGAGTAGAAGGAGAAGAAGGGCTGAGTAGAAGGTGTCATTGAGAAGGGGCAGAAGGTGCGGACACATACAATCCAGAAGCTTCTGCATTCGTTTACTCACGAAGATAGAGGGACAAGGAAAAATAGTACCACCTGCATAGCAGTATGTTTGCGTAACAGGATATACATCTAGCTAGGTTGAAGCTTGTTCGAAACAGACCGGCAGGCCTTGTCACCTTGGGAAACGCTTTAGACTTGCGTCTCTGCACAGAACGAAGCGAAGCAGGTCGGCTTGTCGGCTTCACAGCTTCACAGCAGCTCAAGCACAAAGCAAGCAGTGTTTACGTGTTGACAGACAAAAAATTACTGATCTAGGAGCTAGATGAAGAAAATTTGCTTATCTTTAAAAAGGCACAATTTAGATATCTAAGTATGCTCCTATGGCTCAGTGGTAGAGCATACGCCTAGTAAGCGTAAGGTCCGCAGTTCGATCCTGCGTGGGAGCTTTTATCTCTCGATGTACTTTTTGTTTTAATTCTGACGAAGGCCCTAAGTGCAGAACTGGACTAAAGTACATCTCTTTTGCTTGCACGGTGACGAAGGAAGTCCATCTCGCGGTCTTGTTATTGGAATTGGCTGCTACTGAAACATAAAATAATTACGCAAATAATTGACACTCGGCACTCGGCCCAGGCAGACTTATCCTGGAGGATACATCAATGCGTAGCTTTGTGCTCTTTGTTGATATTGCTTTCCCTTTGAGGTGTATGAAGAATCGTGTCTCATCATTCGGCTGGCCACTTTACGTGTAAGTACACAAGCAGGTAATTAGGTGTCGAACAAATTGCAAATTAACTTCAACAAAGAGAACAAGGCTACATGGTGAGGAGTCCTCCAGAACAAGCCTGATTGGAAGTAACAAAAACTCATGCTTTTTCAATATAGAGAAAGACGAGAAAGACACTGGCGCTGCGGGGAGACTGACGCAAGTAAGAATCAAGCGAATAGGAAATAATTTAAGGGTCCTCGTACGGTCATCGAGTTTTTCTTTCGAATCAGATCATGCATTGCGCTCATTCACTACATGCAATCAATTTTCTAGCGGACTCGAAGCCTAGTTTGGCTTGGCTGAATGAAAGGCTTGTATTCAATCTTCGTCAATTTATCGCGAAAGTGTGGGAACGCGCCGGTTGATTGAGCCTTCTTGCCTGTTGCAGAAAGGGATCTTACTACATATGGTAGGTACATACACTACCAGACACACTCTCTACTAGTTATCAAGCTTCACGAAGGAGGACGTTCAGGACAGAGCTGAGTCCACACCTCCGCTTAACCCCATGGAATTGCCTTTACTAAAAGATGCCATCTTTGGCAACCTATCCATTCTGCCCAAGTCGTCTGCGGGCAGAATTATCGAATCGAGGATGACACGGTACTGCGGATCTGAACTCTTCTGATAAGTAAGATAAAAGTTTGCTTGTGCTTTCGGACTTCGCATCCACCAAGGAAAGCAAAGTAGACTGGATGAGGGCCTTGAAAATCTCCTCATGGTCTCAGAGGCGATCAGTGAGAGGACTTTCCCTGTGCAGAGAAGCCGTCAAGTCTGTCCAATGTCGTTGACATAGGCCCCGAGGGGGGGCGGAATCAGAAGGCTAACAGGCAGAGTTAAAAAATCAAAGCAGGTAATTCTACTGTAAGAAGCTAATCAGGCACATATGCCCCAGTGGCCATGGAAGTGATCGTAGCGGTCTAAAGTGGCACACTCTCCCGTACTCTGGGAGTGCTGCTCAAGTGAAGAGTTCCCGCCCGCAGAGGAGGGGACTACTATGAGTTCCATAGAAGTTACAGCTTATCATAGAAGGAAGTCGTGTTGTTGAAGGCAGAGTCTATTTAAGGGAGTCAACGAGATGCGAGGATTCAATAACTTCGTGCAGAAACCGTTGTTTCGTGCATAACTCTCAGGGCATGGAAAAGCCGGCCACTATGGGCCGTCATCATCACTTCATTGCCGCTCGGGCATGTGTGCCTGGTAAGTTTTTTCAATTGATTACAGTTTTGCTAATTTCCCCTTCTGCTTCTTCCTGTTACCTGTTAACCCCCGTAATTCTGGTCCATCGGGCTTAAGGATCAGAGCAATTAAACTTAAAAAGATTCAATCAAACAATTCATGAAGGACAACTTATTGGCGAGACTTGCTACTTTTGAAAGTTTGCGAATCCGATGTCCTGACGTGATATTACCTCGAGGAGGTATTGAGCAAACGCCCGACAGCGACTTGAGTGAACGGCGGTAAATGGTCCTTCAATTTCCGAGGCTCCGAGGATGAAGAATGTCCCAGTACGTTCATTCCTACGGCTAGAATTCTGGCTTCTACACATAAACTATGCAGAAAATTCCACTTTCTATAAGAAAAACGATCACCATCCTTTATCTTAAATGGAAAATCGACCGTGGTTCGTTCGTTCGTTCGTTCGTTCGTTCGTGGTGGTCGTCGTTTTTTATGTACCTACGTACCTACAGTACAGTACAGTACAGTTCTGTTGTACATGTGCGGTAAACAAAACACCAGGCGGACCACGGGCACAAGAGGAGACACGCACCACGGGCAATACAAGGGCACTCACCCACGGGCATCACAAGGCCGTGCACTGAGGTGCTAAGAACACGCACCTACGTCTCCGCAGCAAACACATTGCTCCGAAGCCGCGCATCGCGCGGGCACCTGAACTTGTCGAAAGCAAGTTGATAACTGCGGTCTTCTGAATAATCTACCTCAAGACCGAAAAAGCTTGAATGGTTTAGTACTCTCTTACCTCTAGAGATCTACTCAAGCACCACATATCTTAGTAGCACATATACAGCACATAAGGGTATTTCGGCCTCCCGACTCACTGGTCAAAACGTAAGAGGACTTACTATCCTCTTTGCGATTTTGACTTGCGCGCAACGCACGCGCGTAAACTTCTGCCCGCAGCATTGGCTTCTGTGTCATTTGGGTTTGTATTAGTTCGAGTAAGGGTATCTAATCATGCAAGCCCTGATCCATCTCCGCTGCGAAAACTTCCAAATTTAGTACAAAGAAGTGGCTTCGTATTTATCTCGTCTCACGCAGCGCCATTATGCCATTATATGAATGTCTCTTCTGCTTCTGCAGAGAGAGTTGGAAATAACCGTCGTCGGTCGTCAGGTTTATATAATTTGTTTTCTCCGGAGCCTTGTCATAACTCCACATAAGAGGTTGAGGCGTTGAGGCGTGGAATGCGCTGTGAGGTCTGAGTGAGCCTTGGAGCTCAATTTCCAGCGCTTTTCGTTTGGGCCGTTGGGCCGTCTATTACGCCAATTCAATTAGCCTTATCAATGTGTTGGATAATCGATCGCGACTGTCCAGTGGTATATCAACAAATATTTCTTCAGCTGTTTTCGTGTTCCCTTGTAACTTTCATCTTGGATCATGTAATCATCTTATTAGGGCATGCACGGTACTTCGTAATTAAAATTATATATCACACATCATACATCATACGTCATACGTCATACTTATATATATACAGTCCATTTGCCATTTGTTACTTCTTCAGAACAATGAAATATTCGTATACTACACAGCGAAATACGCCTTCAACATTGAGATTGAGCCATATAGTATGTAGTAGTACGAAGTAGCAGAAATCAGTGAAGTGGCAATTCATGCGTAAGGATTTACCAATTTATATCAGGCAAGTCCTTTTTCTTTTACACATATAACATACGCTGCGTGCGCTTACTTTTGCTGTTTTTGCAAGTGTAAAATGTTGCGAATAGCCGCATGCGGAAATAGTGCCATAAATCAAATATCGGATGGGATTTACATCTATGGAATTTGAATTTGCCTGTGGAATGAATTGCAATAAAATCTGCGACCTCTGTGTCCCCAATCTGAAAGTCAACTGCACTCGACCATTCTGCCAAGCTCCTCATCGTCAAAAAGCAAGGATGCCCTTTGTAGCGCCAATTCACGACGCGACCGAGGAGATGTGGGCTCATTCACGGATAGCGCGTCAGCGGTACCTACTTGCTGTACACCTACCTTCGGCCAGCTTAATCCTGCCGTTGTCGATGCTGCACGCATTCCACTAGAGCTGCTCGCCGTAGAAATTCCTGTTGAATTCATGGAAAAGTCCGGGCGTTCCTCAGAGTCTTCAAAGCTCAGCTCTTGCTCATCCACTGTTTCAAAGTAACGCCGCTGCGCCTCAAGCTCTGCTAATGCACTCGCACTTACGTTCGGCGACGGAGGCCGCGGTTTGAGCCTTTTCGAGGCAGCAGACTGCGACTCGCTAGAACTCGACGCTGCAGCGCAAATGCTTGAGCCTCCATCTCCAGCTACCGCCATCCCCGAGACATAGCCCATGGAACGAGGCATGGCATCTGATTTAAGCTGCTTGCGACGCTGGCGACGATATGAGCGATTCGTTCCCGGGAAGGCAGCTGCTGCTGCCGGTGCCACCTTAGGATGAGGAGCGGCCCGTTTTGTCAAAATTGGAGCTTCGTCTCCGGAGTCACCATCGTCGCCGCCCACATCTGATTCGCGACTGCTCTCCCCTCCTTCCGACGCAAACGAGCAGTCTTGCGTCGATTCACATGCATCGTCGCTTACGCCTAGATCGTCCATTGAGGCATCGCGCGGAGTTGAATTACTAGAACTGCACGAGACCTCGTTAACGGCGATGTCAGTTGACAATGGCACAGGAGAAGACGGCGAAGGAGACTCCGCGGTGCATGGGCTGGTGCTCGTACGCACGGGCGCCAGTAAAAGTTGATCTATAGCTTGAGCTACTTCAATTGTCGCTGGGTGATCAACGCCAAGGCATGATTTGCGGAGCTGAAGCTCCGACTGAAGTGTGTGCAGCTCGCCGACACTCGAGAAGAGGGTAGAGCCTGCAAAGGTCCTCTGAGAGGACGAGCCACGACGGAAAAATGCCTTTCCACCACCGTATGTTTTTCGGGCTGAGGACATGTTGACTGATTTAAAGAGAGAGAAGAAGAGAGAGAGGCTGTTACTGCTTTCGTCGAGTAGGAGTCTTCTCTCTGGCTAGTAAGATCAAGAATCTGTAACTCTGATGAAGAAAGCTTTGAGCTCGAAAAAGCGTTGACAGTTGGAAAACTTTTTCGAAAATTATATTAGAACGACTTCAGAAAAATCTTTCGAGCTACACTCTGAGCTCAGTTCTATTCTGTAACCACTTGGCCACTGGTTCGCTAGTAAACCTGAAGGCACCCTAGGCCTTACTCATCGCTCAGTCATGAGTCATGAGCGCCGAGCAGAGGAAACTTTAAGTGGGTTCGTGGAAAATTCACGGAAAACACAGGAAGCCGAGCTCACTCTTCTCAATTTCGGATCGCAGCGTCCAATACAACTCGAGAACTCGAGGGTCGAAGCGTCTGGCGAATGTAGAAATATAGAATCATCAATATTTCGTATTCCATCTCCTTCTTGTATAGCGTTTAGTCGAGTTGTTCGCAACCACCCATAGCAATAACGATAACAAAGATAGACATGGGCAAGAAATAAGAAAGGCACAGGTTCATTCTTCAGCTGTAGAAGATCTTAACGGTATTCCTCGGTTCCTCGGGCTTCATCTTCAATATGATGAAATACCAAAGGCATTAAGAGCTGGAGTAGAACTGAGGAACTCGCAACTCACAACTCAGGAGTATACAATTAACAGATTAACACGGGTCCTGCTGGGCCCCGAAGGGCCAGAATTACAGTACAAGCAGGCATAAATTCAAATTCAATGCAATGAAGTTTACACTTATACAAGAAGAAGAGCTACCCAGGCTGTGTTTGTTTGGTATGAACATAGAATTGTTTGTGTTGAAATTATACTCAGCCCTCAGCCCAATAGAAATGATAGAAATGAATTAGTTCTTTTTGGATAGTAACCAATTGCTGCTTCGCAATTTGCAACTCAGATAGCTTCACTGAGACTAGATGGGCATTCAAGCACATGGCGCCAGGAGCCGAATAACGAAACTACTGAAGTCTTTCGAATTCAAATATGAGAAAAAGTATTCAAAGGAGTTTTCATCGCACGTCACTGTCAGTCACGTCGAGTCGCTCCTCGGCGCTTCCGCAGAGCTCTGCTCATTTCGCCCCCAGGGCATCGCTTGAAGTGTGCACTACCCCCGGTGCATCTCCATTTCCCGCTGCTGCCGCTGTGCCACGCTGCGCAGCCATGATTGCGACGAATTCAGCGTAACCGCACACCAACACGCGAGCTTCGGGGCCCGCTGCCGCTGCCACCCGCGGCAAGAGCGTGGCTTGAAGGGTGGCGCATGCTTTGCGCTTCCCCTCGACGGCCACGGAGCGCCAGACTTCTTCTGACGGGCCCAATGAAGCACCGTCGCCCGCAGTGGTGTCGTGGGGTTCAGTGCTGTCCGCAGCACAGTAGCGCACCACTACGTCGGTTTCTTCGAAAGTGCAACGAGGCCCTTGGCACCTTGCGCGACGTTTGGCGAGGTAAATGTGCGGTAAGTCAGGCGGAGGCAAACCATGACCTAGAGCGGCTAGTTTCTCGTTGAGGGCACCCACTCCACCTTCACACTGACTTTTGTCCCATTTTTCAAAGCCGATGTTGTCGAGATCCCGGCGCGTCTTTACCTGAAAAAAAATGGCACATTAAAACCCGTTAAATTCAAACTGGATTCTAAATCTTAAAGGCTCACATTTTGATTTCAACCAAAAATGGCTGCTCTACGACGCGTACCTCAAGACCGCCGCCACCTCGAAATTTGATTCCAACTGCCGAAGAATGCGGCACATATTGATCAACGCGCTCCTCGACATCTACACCAGGCCCTAGCTCTTCCTTGAAAACCCGCTCAGTGAAACCTGGCACTGACTTGAAGAAAATGCGGTACTCCCACCCCATGATTTCTCAAGGGAGTAACGCTGCGTAGTAAAAACCTAGGATAGCATCGTTCGAGGTCATAGGCTTGAAATGGATTTGAATCACAGCGGATTCGAATAGGAATATTGCACTCTGTCGCACTGACACTAAAAATTCAACCCTCGACGGAATGCCGAGCTACTAAATCGATTGAAATTGACGAATGCCACTCACTTCAGCCTCGCTAATTACTTGCTTCTGCTCGTTTCACCTACTAGAATACTGCGTGATGTGATTGACAGAATAGATAAAGTTAGAGAACACTTGGCATCTTCTTGTGTCGGGGCGGCGGCTGAATTGTTCAAACTTGGCTCTGATAGCCCTCCTGTTGGGTCTAGTAGGAGTATTCAGAAGTCCGAAGTTTTCAGTCTCTTCTCTTATTCCGTCCTTTTATGATGGATGACATGTTCATGATGTCTGTCTAAAGTCTTCTAAAGCCTCGAGTCCTCGAGTCTTGAAAATGTTGAAAACTCGTGCTGTCACTCATCAATGTTTGAGTTTGAGGTTGTGTCCTGGTAGTAGGTAGTAGACGGTTTGACGCAAGAAGTTTGACGTCATTTTTTTCCTGTCAAAAATGACCAAGCTTAACTGATGCTTGCTTGTGGTATTTCGTTGTTGCCCACCGCCCGCTCCGCTCCATACTCCCACCTGTTTCTAGAGTGAGCTGCCTGCGGGTAAGCTTAGGAGCGTGCTATGGGCTACTCGATGATTGCATTGTGCTAGGATAATAATCATTACTTAGTTTTTCAGTATGGCAATGTTTTTGACTCTTCAATTCTTTCCTTTGCTTGGATTGCTCCACATGCAGGGAGAAACGACTAAACGCTTGCGCCATGGATGATCAGTATGGTGCCTCAGAGCTTCGGCAGCGCTACAACAAGGGTGGCACCCTCAACGACTCCGACCTTTCTGCGTCACAAATTCGTGCTCGGCACAACATCAAAGGCCGCGGTTCGTCTTTAGGGATTTTCTGCAACACGTCTTACATTGCCAAAGCACAAAAATAGCTCCTTAAAGTATTCTACAAAATCATGCACGGAAACTGCAATTGGATTGTACTGATGAGTGACGCATGTGGACATTTTCTGTGCCTTTCTTGAACATGTCTCTCTAACAGAATTTCAAGGTGGTGGTGGCGGCAACTCTACAATGATGATCGTGGTACGGTGCTCTACCCTGTCTGTTGCGGAATAACCCGATCGAGAACGCGCAATTTCTTCACATACCACGTGTCATTATCCAGAGTTTCCTTGGAGTATTGCATCTCATCTGCCGTAGTCTCCTCGTCATTTCTTCTCTCTCTCTACCTTTCCTCTCTCTCCATGTATTACAGGGTGGCGTCGTGTTCTGCATTGTCGTGGGCATCATCGCATTCCAAATGTCGCAATAAGAGAGAATGGAGAGGCGCCAATCAGGATGGCGTGAATTACACTACGCACATTCACCATGGGCTTCTATGCAAGCGCTTCTCGCATGATACAGAGGCAGCTGATTTAGGAACCACCAAAGGAAGTTCCAGACATAATTTTCAATCCACATTCGTCACTTGTTACTTCTGAAGGATGGGGCATTTGAGTGTAAGTGTAAGCAATCCTAGTTCGTCCGTTAGCCAGTAGCCGGTAGCACCGAAGTTATAAAAGCAAGTGCGGCGCAACGTGTAGAAGTTTATGGGCATGCCCATGCCTACTCCCTATCACCCGTAAACTAAGGAGCGCGCGCCCAGTTCTCCTAGAATACGCGAGTAATGGAGTAATGAGAAATGGAGAATGGGCTATATGCCGACCGACAACCGAATTAACCGGTAACCGGCCAGTCACCGGCCAGTGCCCTTTTGTCTTCAGAAGTACAACTGCAGAATGCGGCCGTAATTAAGTCTTCCACTGGAAAAACGATTGCGTGTAGCGAGCGCAACGTCTGATTCAAGATAAAAGGGAAGCTCTATGACCGTATGAGTCGCTCGGAGGCCTCCCGACTCTCTGGTCAAAACGTAAGAGGACGCAAAAAGTCCAAGCGAGCTGCGATTGAATGCGCCAGGATACATCAAATAAGATCTTGAAATTGCATTCGCCTAGCCAGCCGGAAGCCACTGGAGCTGCAAGACAGCAATTCCTTGGCTCATTAATCATCATCGATTGCGGTGGGTTACCGCAGAGTGGTGCCTGGCCGCTCCTCGCTCCTTTGCTTTCCGCAAAAGGGACACCGCGCCGTTTACGGGCTCTTCGACAACGGTGTTTAACTCGCTGCTCTTTCTTTTTCCTTCAATTGACGTCGCTGCACCAGCATCAGCAGAAGACAAAGTAGGCGTTGTAGCGCCGACAGCAGCGGCGCTGTCACCTCCACCTCCTCCTCCACCTCCACTACCTGTCACACTACCTCCTCCTCTTCCTCCTCTTTCTCGGTGCACCACCGAGCCAATGGCTGCATGCGCCGCAGCTCGCGCCGCCGCCGTGCCGCCTAGCCCGCGGCCCAAAGTAACCACGTCTACGCGACTGCTGCTGCTCTTAGATGACGTCATGGATGACGTCATAGCAGCGGCAGACGAGCTGTTGAGAGCGCCCGCGGCAGCGCTGGTGGTGCCATTGTCTTCTGATGGATCCGATGAAAACCTGTGAACAAGTGCACCAAAGCATGTTAACAGGGGTACAGTGGAAAAGAATAAAAAAAGAACGAGATGAAGAAGAGCACAGATGGCTCTAGAACTGCGCAACATTTTAGGTATTGAACTGAGGAAGATAAAGTAAAGCAAAATGAGAGATGTTCGCACAGACACGTATGCATGCACTGTTAATTGCCTTGCTTTGTCTAACGATGTATCGTGCATCTACACAGCAACAAGTTTCAAAAAAAAATCATGACTTAATTTTTATACCAGTGCCGATTGAGGACATGCACGCCCAAGTTCTGATCGCTGCTGAACTGAAGAGGCCCACCACAACGGTACTGGTCGGGCACTTCGAAGGAGCGATCCTTGACAGAGAGAAAAAAGCGAGAGAAAAGAAAGTAGGAGAGACTGAGCAGTAGCGACAACATACCTGTTTGAAGGTGCATTAGAAATCATTCAAATAGCACTCCGGAGACAAGAAAAAATTAAAGACTCCAAAGGAGGAAGCAGTATTAAGATTCGAGAAAATGAAGACTAAGGAAAAAAAAATCATTAACATCGAATTCTTTGTTTGGGTTAAACTCCTCTCTTGTGAGCACACACCTCAAAGGTGGAAGCGTGTGCGCCCAAGTGGTGAAACAAATTAGTGCTCCGCGTGTAAGCTCCATTGGGAGGAGCTCGGTAAGTCGGGTCCATCTTGAGGAAAAAAATAAAAGAAATAGAAGAAAATAAATAAGTAAGAAAGACAGGAAATAAGAGGGCAGCATTAAGAAAGGATATATCAAATCCACACACACAAAACCAACTGTTCAGGATGTTAGTACACCTTCCATCTTCCTCAAGAGGCACAAAGGTACCAATCGAACCCAGAGTTGCAATGACTTCAGTTTAATCAGTACTTTCCGTATTTCCATCTCCAGCTGTTCGTTCTTTTTTACCTGGTAAGGCGGGTACAGGTGCAAGCCAGCCCACTCGTAGGCCGCCAGGTCCGGAGGCGTCACGCAAGCTTCGCAGCCCGCGGGGTGGCGGTTTTCCAGCAAAAAGTCCAACAAAAAGCCACTTTTTTCTGGTCCTTCCGATTCTCCACGATGCTGTTGAGAGGAAAAGGAAGCAGCATCGGGTGACGATGACGATGATGATGACTCTTCATCGCCTTTGATGTTTCCGCTACTGACGCTGCCAGTGTTGCCGCTCTTCCTACTACTATTGTTCTTGTTGTCGCTGTCGCTGCTGCTGCTGCTGTTGCTGACGTCATTGTTGCTGTTCGTTTTGCTGTTACCAAGAGGAGCAACATTAGCGGTAGCAATTGCAGTTTGTGTGTCTAGTGAAGGCGTCAAAGGAGATAGAGGCGGCGGCGCAATGTCTCGAGCTCGAAGCACCAACCCGTTGAGGCCGTACGACACGAGCAGCGCATTGAACGGGTGGCTGAGAGGAGATGCAGAAGGAGCGTGCGATGCAGCTGCATTACTGGCAGCAGCAGCACCATGATCAGCAGGAGCAGCACTAGTAGCAACAGCAGCAGAAGATGCAGCAGTAGATGCAGCAGTAGTTGTTGCCGTAGTTGCCGCCGCTCGGATGTCAGCCAGCAACACTGGTAAAGCGCCACCACACAAGCACATGTCGTCTTCCACTAACATAACATATTCGGGAACAGTTGCAGCAGCTGGTGGTGGTGCATTGCTACCCGACGAAATTGGCATGGCGGCAGCAGCAGGCGAAGAGAAAGGAGAAGACAACGAAGAAGCTGAAGGCGATAGGTGCGACGGCGAGGATGATGAGTGTGCGAGGGCAGAGGCAGTGGCGAGAGCGGCAGCCACGTGCCAACTTTGAGTGCTGATCTGCCGCGCCACCGGGCTCGTGATGTAGTCCTGAGAGCAGAATTGGGAGTATGAGCATGAAGGTGCGAGATATTATCCATGAAGAAAACAAAACAGACTGGCCAAAAACAATGGAAAGATGAACACTCAGAAACATGGACATTCTAATGGAAGCATGCAGAGACACGCCAGGTTGCACTTCAACTGATCGAGATTTCATCACATACACGAAGGACAAGAAGAGGAGGAGGAGGAGAACAGATGAGAAAGCCAATAAAGCATATCACTCACCTCTGGCTCAGGCTGTTCGGCTAAAAAAGGATTGCTGAAGAAAGCAACTTTCGTGGTGGCCGACCCGCCTCGCTCTTTGTTGCGTTGCTTCGCTTCCGCGAACCTCGTGTGCATTTGCCCGGGAGCTGCGCTGTTCATAACAGTGACGCCTACATGTGCGAGATGACCTGCTCCTGCTGCGGAGGACGTTGACGGCGACGTCGATAAGTCGGCGATGGCCGTCTCCAGAGCACCAATCTGTATGCGCGCGCACATGTGTGTGTGTGTGTGACGAATTCGCCAAATAGAGAAAGTGTAAGAAGAAAGATACAAACCATTATGGAAAAGGAACGTTGAGTCCCAGAATCAATTCCAGCACTTTCTCAGACAAAAGATACAAAGATTGAATATATAACAGAAGGAAGCAACCATGACTAAATGAAGTAACGTCATCCTGCCCAACCCACCGTGTCCAGGAGAAACGGCGGATCTCCAGGGCGAGGATAAGTGAGCACCACAATCAGCAAAGAGATAGGATTTGGTTCTTTCACAGCAGCAACAGCATCAGTAGCCTTCCTAGAATGTACTTCTTTTTCGTCTTCGCCTGGTCTTTCTTCGCCACTAGTGCTAGCACCATCACTGCTGTCACCATCACCGCTGCCACCAAAGAAAAGGCCACGAAGTTGGCGCCCGCTCTCAAGCCACTTTAGGGCTGACTTGTCACTGTTGGGACTTTTACTATGGGCTTCTTCTTCTTGCCTCGCCTTTTCTGTCTTCTCCTCTTCTTGGTTCTCTTGCTCTAATAGCAGTGATTTAGCCAGGAAGGACGAAGACGATGAAGAAGGCCACCATTGAGCCACCTATTTCATAGAACAGAGAGAGGGAGAGAAAGAGGCAGGGAAGACAGAGAAGTAGAAAGGAGGGCGAGGGCATGCACGCACTCGTGAGAACGGGAGGAGGGAACAAGTATTCGACTGTCTAAGGCTACGCAAACCATCAAGCGGTGAAAAGAGAGCATTTCTCCGCTCACGAGACACACGAATTTCATGGAGTTGAGTAGGAACAAAGATCACAAGTGAATCAAGAGAAAGAATGAAAGAATAAAAATACAACAGCAAGAAGAAGAGCGAAATAGGGCATTTTAATATTATATCAACCTCTGGCTGAAGCGCCGCTGCTGCCCGCTGCCCTGCTGCCAAAAGCTTCTGCCGCCAGTAAGGCACGTCTTCGTTGCGCCGCCGTAATTCTTCCCACCTGAACCGTAAATAACCACACACATGTATGCGAGACATTGACGATTGAAGCTTGGGAGTCTACGTGAGTCTAGGAGTTTGAGCGGCGAAAAGAATGAGAATGACAAAAAAGGGGCGAGAAATGAAAGAGAGGGCGCGAAAAGTCAAAGGAAGAGCTTGACGAAACGGCAGACTAGTACTATCTTAAATGTCACCTGTGCGCAGCGCCCCACACTCGCCCTAAAGAAAACGACGCCACAGCCGGGCAAGCTAGAGCATCTTTCTCGTCGTTTCCTTGAGCTCCGTCATGAGATCTTCCTAGGGCTCTTACAGTCTTCGCTGCTTTTACAGTCCCATCCGAAGAAGAAGCGGGCTCAGGATCGGGCGTTGGGCCGCCTACTCCACCGTTGAGGTTTGCGGAGGAAGGAGGCAATTGCTGCTGCTCCAAAGAAGGAGCTAGAGGAAGGGAGTCCGAAATACTACCCCATGAATGGTAAGCGAGCGAGCTGGACCCCTCTTGAAGGGAGGAGTTGGCAAGATGTTGTTGGTGATCATTCGCAAGGAGATGCGTGAGTGGCAAAAGCGCGGTCTTGGGAACCACAGATGCTTGATCGTTAGAAGCTGCTACAAGAGCAGCACTAGTAACATTACCAGCTGCAGTACTATATCTCATGTCCGCGCCTGAATTTAATTGTGTTGTTGCTGTTGCTGCAGCAGTAGTAGCGGTAGTGGTTGGCAAGGCCACAACGCCCGCACCAGAGGCGGCAGCACGGCGCGCGGCCTGTTGACGCTTGAGAGCGCGTGTCTTGGCAGCGCTGGCAGCTGCCGCGACTCGCTGATCGTGCGCTGCTTGAGACGCAGCTGCTGCTCGGCCTTCTTCAACCACTTTGGCCTGTTGTGTCGGGATGGTGAGTGTACGTGGGCGTCAGTGTCAGCGTAGGCGTGGTGTTTTACACATAACATTTGCGCAAGGCAACGAGTGAGCACACGCAAATGAACACATGGTACAGAGGAAAGATAAGGAAAAAGGGTGTTAGGCAATAATCGAAGGAAACGAAAACGACATAAAGTAAAGCACAACTGCATTTAAAAATGTAAGCACCAATAAGAACGAAGAGTCATCGCTTAAGTGTGACCCTAATATAGACACTTGAACCCTGATCCAATACGAACTTGCATGGCGTCGAGAATAGCAACATCACCGTTGGCGCACTGGTCACTTAATCCCTCCTGGTAGGTGGTGTGCAGAAGCAGATACACACACGCGAGCAAGCTCAAACACATTGAACTTGAAACGTCACCAGTGAACAGTCTCAGGTTCAATCATACATCAACGCACGACCACGTCAGGATAAGTTCAGGAAATACGAAGACACACGCCCGCGAATCATGCATGCCCTAGACACAAGCAAAAATCACAGAAGACGAATAGCCGTGATGTCCTAGCTAGTCTTCCTAGTCTCATGTACTGCTCTGTACCTGTTCGCAGTACCAGCGCATCTTAGCGCCGCACAACGGGTACTGCTTCTGTACCGCGACATAGGCTTTCTGCAAGAGCGCATTCGACCACCCGCCGGCTTCACCGCTGACTTTGCCTGCAGCGCTATGCTGAGCACTATCAGTTATAATCTTCGTATCCATTCTGTGTACGGTGCCGTTGGTGCTAGAAACAGCTGAGGTAGCTCCAGCAGCAGTGGCCGCAGTGGTAGCACTTCGGCTGTGCAATCTCTCGGACGCTACCACCGGAAATGACGCAGAATCCATGTGCACGCGTGGAAGCGGCGAGAGCGGCAACAGCGCTGCATTATTGGTGGTGGCAGCATCTGCGGGCTTGTTGGAGTCTTCATCGAGACTCTTGTCATGGTGGTGGTCGCTGGTGTGTGTGAGCACTCGCCTCACACCCCCACCCCCACCACCGTGTGCGCCGCTGCCAGCTGCGCCATTCGCATCGTCGTAAACGCGGTCGCCTCCGTCGCCACTGCCTTGGCTGCCGCCACGGTGGCCTTCGTTGCCATCGCCACTGTTACCTGCTTGGTTGTTTGCTCGGTGTTCCTCAGCACCGCCGTCAGCGTCCCCGCTGTTGCTCCCACCACCACCACCACCACTAGCGCCAGCACCCCAAGGGTGCTGTGCACTGCCTTCATGACCGCCTCCGTTACCGCCACTGAGTTCGCTGGATACCTTTGAAGATGGCACTGGGTCAAGATCCCTCGCAGCTGATAGATCGGGTTGGTGGCGGGCTCCGGCCCGCAGGCTGGGCGTTTCTTTAGTTCCGCTTCCTTGAAGGAGAGCGTTTGAAGCTTCCGAGTTTCGCTTCTTGAGAAAGCCAACGAGAAACCAAAGCACGCCAGCTATCCACAGCCCAACGAGGCAAAGGCATGCCTGCGGTTGCAAGGAGGTAGATTGCAAGTGTTATTAGTGAGGTAAACACTCGGTCGATCATTATGTTAACGCTTCATACTGAGAGTGCGAGTGCTTCGTACAGAAGGTGGAGCATGAACGGTTTATAAAGAGGGCTTAATGGATTGGCAATGTAAAAATCCTAGAAGTTACAGCCGTAAAGTGTATGAGGCCAGTCACTAGCTAGCTGCATGGTACGCGGAAAGAAAAAGGAACTACTGAAAGGAATACAATCAGTCACACACATTGCGAAGTCGATTGGATTTGCGCTTCAGCCGCTTGGGCAATGTCCGCTGGTAGTCTTGCTGCCAAGTCATGTCGGCAGTAGAGCTAGTTTCTATGCCAGACCATGCATCTCGGCTCTCTCGTATGTCGTCCACGTATAGGGCGCGGCTACGTAGGCTCATGTTCCTTAGCCATAGCCACGACAGCCATTTTTTCAAATTGGGATTTGACGACGACAAGATAGAAAAATCGACCAATCAACCGACCAGTTTTATTAAGTGTGCCAGAGCGCACTTCATTGGCAAGTTATACAGCGAGGAGGAATTGGCCATCCGGTGCAGCCGCGCCGGATCCGGATCTCATCTGATGCGAAACAGGAAACCTGGAACCGGCA
>Ga0307931_1000393_pt1 | contig 26994 bp, 25 predicted proteins | sample OrgLakmetageno47_FD_201816 | JGI IMG/M metagenome (GOLD analysis project Ga0307931, IMG submission 201816) | Saline water microbial communities from Organic Lake, Antarctica - #47 | ecosystem: Environmental > Aquatic > Non-marine Saline and Alkaline > Saline | place: Antarctica: Organic Lake...
AACAAGGGTCGTCCTTGAGACGCATACAGCGCTTTATAGCAAGCTATAGTTTGGATTCTGATCTCATTGCGCTCCTTGTTTTTAATCTACTTTCCTCTCGAGATAAACTCATTTTAAGTATCGATAGAACGAACTGGAAGTTTGGACAAACGAACATTACTATTTTCATGCTCGGTGTTGTTTATAAAGGTGTTGCCTTTCCGTTATTGTTTACGATGCTTGATAAAAGAGGGAATTCTAATAGTCAAAAGCGGATTGATTTAATCAATAGATTTATACGTCTTTTTGGTAAGCACGTTATTGAATCTGTTGTTGCAGATAGAGAGTTTGTAGGTAAAGACTGGTTAACATTTTTAGACAGAAATGAGATTAGATATTACATTCGTATTCGCGATAATTTCAAGGTGTTTCTACCGCACAAAAACAAAGAAATTAAAGCATCTCACTTGTTTCATAGATTTAAAACCAATGAGTTTGTATATTATCATAAGGTTGTGCGAGTAAATGGAGAACTTTGCTATTTGTCAGGCTGTAAACTCAATCCAAAGACCTTAAAACAAGAATTTTTAATCATAGTCTCCTTTAATAAGCCTGAAAATGCACAACGAGATTATCAAAAACGATGGCAAATTGAGATGTGTTTTAAAGCAATGAAGTCTAGTGGATTTGATAGTGAAAAAACACATCTACAAGATATTCAAAGAATAGAAAAATTAATTTTACTTGTTATGATAGCCTTTGTGTGGTGTTATAAAATTGGCATATATCTGCACCAAATAAATCCAATTAAAATTAAGAAACAGGGTAGAAGAGCTAAAAGTATTTTTAAATATGGACTAACTTTTTTAGCGAATGTTCTATTAAACTCTGAAAATCAAAAGGATACTGATATATTTCGTTTTTTGTCATGTACTTAGATATAATAGTTAAATAAAAATAACACATATCTATCTTAGAACTTAGCCTTTTTCTTTGATATCCCTACTACCTGTTGGGGATTATAATCTAGCTTTAAAAATAGTGTCACAGCTAATCCATAGCGATATTCACCACTTCTTTGATCCTTATTACGCTTTAGCTATCGACTAATTACTGATTTGTCTTTGTTTATACTTTCTGGAATAACTTTCTGGCTACAGCCTGCTTTGAGCATCACAGATATTGTAAATCTTTGTTCGTTGGTGAGGTGATACCAAATTATATTTACGATGCCGTATGAATAAATTGAATTATTTTTTGATTGATTGATTGAAATCAAAAATAATTAGCATAGCCTTAGCTACGGTAATTATTTTTGATCAAAAGCAGGCGAAAAAAGCCTGTGCCGAATTCTTATCGGTAAAACGATTTATTGCGTCATTATAGGTCTAATTTGGTATGACTCATTGCAACTTCTTTTTTGGTGATTTGATACTGTAAAAATAACCTTTCCATCAAAACAGAAAGAGGAACATATTCCTCTTTCTGTTTTGAAAAAGTATCTATACTAATCAAATCTAAAAGTTGAATTTATTAGTTAAATTCAAGACGAATAAAGGTGACTCACCAATTTGTTTTAAGATGATGACAGGGGAATGCCTTAGCAGGAGTTCAGTAATAAAATGGCAAAAGCCTATAACGAAACAACACATTTTAAAACTCGATTAAGAACAAATCCAGAGGAAGCTTTTGAACAAACACTAACATTTACAAAAGAAGTAAATGCTGACGTAATCACCTTGATTGGGGATATTTTTAGTTTTCCTTCTGAAAGAGCATTAAAATAGGCTCTGTCAAAATTGAAGGATGTAGGTATTCCGTATATTTATAGCGCTAGAAATTATAATTGGCATTATGAAGGAATGAAAGGTACTTTGGAGTCTTTATGTGATACGTAGATTCAAAAGTGTTCACTGCCCCTTGTGTTAGGGCAACCACCAATTAATAGAAGCTTATAATATCAAAGGAATCAGATTTTCGGCTATTGATAATTCTACCTACCAAATTAATGAAGAGCGATCGATTTTTTTCAGATCAATTTGCTAGGGGAATGCCATTGGTTTTATTGGTTAATATTCCAATGCATGAACCTGTAAAAAACTTTTTATTTGGTTGCAAAAATCCAAATTGGGGAATGTCCACAGAACACAATTCTGAATTACAAAGAGGTCTTAAATGCTCAAAAGCGGACGTACTACAACAACGCTGAAATTTCACAAAAAAATTTTCACCACTCTAAATCTATCAGTCATTTTTCAGGATATGTCCGTCAAAATTCTATTGAAATAATTAAATGGAAACCTCAAATAGTTACTGATGATAACGCCAGTAGAGGTTATTTAGATATAGACTTTTTATTATTAATTACTGATGTTACATAGCAGTTTTATTAGCCGCTATTTGCCACAGGCGAAGGATTTTTATTCACAAAAGGAGGCAGATTATAACGATCGTGAGAAAAAATAATAGTCTTTCTAATGAAATTATAAAATTAAGTTAATTTATAATTTCATTTTATTAATTATTTGCCAAAAAATTATATATTAGGCTTTTTATATGAATAATCTAATCTCTTTTAAATTTTATTGAAAACGTAGATAGATTTTTATAATGGTTCAAAATTTGAATTCAAAGTTTAACAACTTTTCTTAAATATCAAAAATGTAAATTATATTATTATGGATGAAAATAAAAAAGAAAGGAATAAAATTTCTAGGAGGAAATTCATTGCGAATACAGCCATAGCCACTGCTGGAGTTATGATTGTCCCCAGGCACGTGCTTGGAGGTGTAGGTTTTACAGCCCCCAGTGACACTCTTAATATAGCTGGTATCGGTGTTGGAGGGGTTGGAAGATCAAACCTGTCAAATATTACCGGACAAAATATCGTTGCACTTTGTGATGTGGATTGGGATTATTCATCAAAAACTTTTAATGATTATCCTAATGCGAAAAAATATTCGGATTACCGTAGGATGCTTGAAGAAATGGGTAAGGACATAGATGCAGTTGTAATTGCAACTCCAGACCATACCCACGCACTTACTGCTGGAGCTTGTATGAGCATGGGAAAACATGTATACGTTCAGAAACCACTTACTCATTCAATTTATGAATCTAGGTATTTAACTGAAATGGCAAAAAACACTGGGGTTGCAACCCAAATGGGAAATCAAGGCCATTCAAATGAAGGAACAAGATTATTCGCAGAATGGATCCAAAATGGTGAAATTGGAGATCCAATTGAAGCACATGCTTGGACAAATCGTCCAATTTGGCCGCAAGGTCTGGAAAGACCTTTAGAACAACCACCAGTTCCTTCTACTTTAGATTGGGACCTCTTTCTTGGACCGGCTAAAAACAGACCTTATCACCAAGCATATACACCATGGAACTGGAGAGCTTGGTGGGATTTTGGGACAGGGGCATTAGGGGATATGGGATGCCATCTTATGGATCCAGTGTATTTTGCATTAAATCTTGGTAATCCTACCGCGTTTGAAGGGAGTTCGTCACAAGTAAACACAGAGAGTGCACCTATTGCAGAAGTAGTTACCTATTATTTTCCTGAAAGAAAAAGTCTTGATAAAATAAAAATGCCTGCCTTGAAATTCAATTGGTATGATGGCGGATTGTTGCCTGAAAGGCCTGCGGGAATGGAACCCGGTAAAATTATGGGTGACGGTGGCGGTGGTGCCATGGTTATTGGTACCAAAGGAACCATTATTTGTAGTACTTACGGTCTTGATCCATATATTATAGGAAGGGAAAACAATCCTCCACAAATCAAAAAAGTAATTCCACGCGTAGAAGTTAGCCATGAAATGGATTGGGTACGAGCTTGTAAAGAACCTAAAGCTAGCCGAGTAGAAGCAAGTTCCAACTTCGCTTATTCAGGACCTTTTAATGAAGTAGTTGTGATGGGTAATCTAGCCATTAGGTTGCAGGGTCTTAAGAAAAAACTAGATTGGGATGGTGAAAATATGAAGATTACAAATATTGGAGACAATGAGGAAGTCAAAATTGTGACTACTGATAAGTTTACAGTTATTAACGGCGATCCAAAATTTAATACTCAGTACGAAACAATAAATGCAAAGCAGGCTTCAGAAGAGTACATCAAACACAATTACAAGGAAGGCTGGAAATTATCTTAATCCTTTTTATGTATTGAAAATTTAATTTAACCAAAAACAGAAAATGAAAAAATATATTTTGATATCTAAGTTTACAAAGAAAATTTATTCATTACCAATTGCACTAATTTTCTTGGGATCCATACTTACCTCTTGTGGTGAAAAAAAGAAAAATTCTGAAGAAAATCAGGATGTCACGGTGACAGAAGTTGATTCTATAACAAAAATGAATGAACTTTCTCAAAATGAAAAAGATGAAGGCTGGAAGCTGTTGTTTAATGGAAAAACTACTGAAGGATGGAGGGGCTATAACAAAGATTCGTTTCCTTCTCATGGGTGGGTTGTCAAAGCTGGCGCTATAAAAGTACAGGGAACTGGTCTCGGTGAAGCTGGTGACGGTGGCGATATCATTTACAAAGAACAATTTAAGGATTTTGAACTGAAACTTGAATGGAAAGTATCAGAAGGAGGAAACAGTGGTATTTTTTATTTGGCACAAGAAATAGAAAGTGAACCTATTTATACCTCAGCAACCGAAATGCAAATTGTGGACAATGACAAACATCCTGATGCAAGGTTAGGTAAAGATGGAAATAGGCAGGCAGGTTCCTTATACGACCTTATTCCAGCTAAACCTCAAAACGCGAAGCCTGCAGGTGAGTGGAATAAGATTTCTATTCTTGTTTACCGTGGTACAGTTGTGCACAACCAAAATGGTGAAAATGTGCTGGAATATCATTTATGGACTGATGATTGGAAAAAAATGGTAGCAAATAGCAAGTTTAAGGACTGGGAAAACTTCTTAAATACAGGAGGGGATGATAAAAAAGGTTTTATTGGTTTGCAGGATCATGGGGATGATGTATGGTTTCGAAATATTAAAATTAAGAAGCTTTAAATTAATTTAAGAGCAATATTTCAAAACTTTGAAATATTTGTAGCTGAATTCAAATTAATAATGCAGCTCCTGGTTTAAATAATAAAGCTAAGTTCTAAGGTAGATATGTGTTATTTTTGTTTAACTATTATATAGATATGATACCTTCAGACTTTAGAGATTTTTTCGTTAGTAGTTCATCTATTATTTAGCAAGAGATAGTGTCATCCTTGCTATCACTGTCCTTGCAAGACTCAGAAGTGAGAGATGACAAAGATGTCAAAGCCATCACTTGCCCACAGTGTTCAGCAAATAGTATTCGCGCCAACGGAAAGCTCAAAAGTGTACAACGTTATGTTTGCAATGGTTGCAAGAAGAATTTTAGGGAGACTACGGGCAAATTTTGGTATAACATCAAAAAGAAAGACAAGATAAACAGGTATTTATATTGCTTGCTTTCAGGATATAGCATAAGGAAAAGTGCTAAAGAAACGAGTATATCCATTCAAACCTCTTTTGATTGACGTCATAAACTACTCACTTCATTTTCTAGTGTTTCAGTAGAAGAGTTTCAAGGTATCGTTGAAAGTGATGATTTATTTTTTAGCTATTCAGAAAAAGGGAATCTCTGTTTAGATAGAAAACCTAGGAAACGAGGCGAAAAAGCTACTAAAGCAGGTATAAGTGATGAAAAGGTAACTATAGTTGCCACATGTGATAGGTCTGGAAACAAAGATTTTAAAGTAGCCACAAGAGGTCGTATTAGCAAAAAGGATCTGGACAAAGTGCTTAAAGGGAAGCTGGATAAAGCCGATGTACTTTGTAGTGATAGTCATAGAAGTTATGGTGTATTTGCAAAAGCCAATACAATACCTCATAAAAAGTTCAACGCTTCAACAGGACAACAGATCGTGGATAAAGTTTATCATGTACAGAATGTCAATAATATGGATATGAGGTTAAGGAAGTTTATGGAATCCTTTAATGGCGTAGCCACTAAATATCTGCAGAATTACTTGAATTGGTTCTTAGTGCTTGATAAAATCAAAGATTCAACCAGTAAAATGACAACAGCTGCAGCTATTGCATTTGTTTCTAATAGCGCTTGGTTTGATTACAAACATCAACTGTTCAATATGCTTATTAGAACTTAGCCAAAATTAATTGATCCATTCTAGATATAGGAATTTATAATTAAACTTTTTTCTAGGTCTTAGATTTAGTTTCTCATGTATCTGTTTTACCCAGTAATAAGTGGTTTTTGCAAAGTCTGCTTTTTTAGGTAAGTAGTGTCTTATCAGTATATTTAGGTTTTCCTTCGAGCCCCTTTTCCGTGAGTAATGAGGTCTAGCGAAATAATAATCTATATGGACTGTATCCTAATTAGTAATTTATTTAAGCTAAGGCTAGTTTATACAAGGACTTCTTATCGAGCGCCGAAAGATTTGTTATTCTTAATAGGGACCCTGTATATGTTTATGGAAAATTTTTTAATGAATCAACCGTAGATCTCTACACTATTTATGTATGAACTTAGTGTATCCTTGTTCTTTGCCAGCATGGACCCCTATTCTTTTGCACTTGTTTTATTTCTTCGCGACCAGTATCAATCGACATAGCTCTGAGGTGATTTTGTGGAAATGCCCTTTAAAGTCGAGTTGACCAAGGTCTTAAGACTGGCCACCGTGCTATTAATATTCTGCACGTGATATTCTCCACCGATTAGCTATATTAAATAATCGGGAGGATTATTTTTGGATATGACGATTCATGACTTTGATGCGGAACGTTTTGTAGTAATCAAGGAGGTTGGCGAAGTCTATGCCAAAGGTGCTGTTTTAACAAACTCTGCTATTGGTGAAGGAGTCGATATTGATACTGCCATTGTAGTATTGACCTATATGGGCGGCACAATAGCAGTAATAGACAATAGTAGAGAGGCGGTCTATAGTTATGATTAGCGCATTGAAGTATTTGGTTCAAAAGGCATGGTCCTGGTCAACAACAATTTTAACGATTAACATCGCTTGTACACAAGTAAAGGAATTGTAGAGGCTCTGCCCCTACAATTTTTCTTGGAACGCTATCAAGATGCCTACAGAACAGAAATACAAGATTTTATAAAAACACCTTCAAACCGAATAAAAATCCGCGTTGATGGTAGCGATAGTCTTCAATCCTTGAAAATAGGCCTTGCTGCCATAAAATCATTAAAAGAAAATGAACCTGTAAAGATATCAGAGATTATTAAGTCCAAGAAAGTCACTTCACAATATAAAAAATAAATTTAAATGAAAAATCAAATAGTTTTCCTCTTCTTACAAATGTTGTTTTTATCATCACTTACATTCGCTCAAAAAGCCAAAAAAATGGATATCATGTCCTTCAATATAAGATATGACAATCCAGAGGATGGTAAACAGAATTGGCATCTGAGGAAGGAGAATGTGGTTCGTATGATTAATTTTTATGATTTAGATATCATTGGCATGCAAGAAGTTTTAGTCAATCAATTAGACTATCTAAAAACAAATCTAAGCGAATATAAAGCTGTTGGTGTTGGTCGAGAAGATGGTAAGGATAAAGGAGAGTTTGCCTCTATTTTTTATAAAAAAAATAGATTTAAGGTATTAGAAAGTGGTACATTCTGGTTAAGTGAAACTCCTGACAAAGTTAGCAAAGGTTGGGATGCTAATTTGGAAAGAATTGCTACGTGGGCAGTATTTAGGGATAAAAATACAAGTGAAGAATTCATCTTTATGAATACCCATTTTGACCATGTAGGAAAAATAGCCCAAGTTGAAAGTGCCAAATTACTGAAGCAAAAATCAATAGAATTAGCAGGGAAATTACCGTTAATTCTAACTGGTGATTTTAACCTTGTTCCCGAGTCAGAAGGTATTAGAACCTTAATTAGATCTGATGGAAAAAACACCTTAATCAATGCAAGTAGTGCAGCTACTTTCACTTATGGACCAAACTGGACTACCTGCGGTTTTGATAACAGGCCGTTCGAAGAACGAAAAGTGATAGATTATATATTTTTAAAAGGAATTAGTAACGTGACGAAATATGCGGTATTTTCTGAAATGTTAGAAGAAGTATTTTTATCCGATCACTGTCCAGTGTTTGCACAAATAACATTATAGTACACTCTTAAAACAATACAATTATCGAATTTTGAAGATTGGAAGTTGACTCCACCAACAAAAATATCTTCTCTTACTTAGTGAAATTATTGGTTATTAAACATTGTGAAATTAGGTTCATTGCCCATTTCGAAGATTAAGGAACTACTGCTCATAATCTGACTGTAGGGCATAAAAGGGGCAGCTAACATTTTTCCATCTAAAGTAACAAATTGAATGTATTTGTTTTAATCAGAAAGCTTATTTGCCATAATTGTAAATTCCTTAGGTTACCCATTTTTTTAGCAATCGCATTGTAATTTCTGAAAACTGAGGTGCACCAAGCAAGACCGTTGCACAATCCAACAATTTCGCTATAATCTCTTTTTTATCCTGATTATTTTTTATGTTTTGTCTAAAATCTTATTTTTAAGTTCTATTATACCAAATTAGACCTATAATGATGCAATAAATCGTTTCTTTTTCGCCTGCTTTTCATCAAAAATAATTACCGTAGCTAAGGCTATGCTAGTTATTTTTGATTTCAATCAATCAATCAAAAAATAATTTAATTTATTCATACGGCATTATAAATATAATTTGGTATTATTAACCCTTACAGTTACTTTTCTAACTATTTTTCTCTTAAATTTTAAAATTAGACGCAATTATCCCTAAACTTCGACACAAATTATAACACATGGCTTCCATAGGATTTTGGGTGTATATTTTTTCTATTCCTCGACATCTTGCTAATCCTACGTTAAACCATATCTTTATTCCTCCAAATGTAGGCTCTACTTTAAATCTTGTTTTGCCTATTAATCTATTGAACTTCTTTTCCCAATGTGTTAAAATTTTGTTCTTGTAAGCTTTTCTTAGAATTTGATTTTTTGATTTCGTTTTTTGAGTAGTTCTCCATTTTTTTTTGACTGATATCCTTTATCTGCTTTTAATAAGATACCTTTTGGTAAATCTATAACCACTGTTCCTAGCACGTCTTCTAAGTTGGCTATCTCATTTTTATTTACTGTAGTGGTTAAGACTCCTGTTACAAGTACTCCATTATCAGATACATGATATTATTTTAATGCCGAAAATGGTATTTCCCTCTTTTTTTTAGTCATGTTCCATCTTTGTCAATACTGGTAGCATACTGATTTTACCCTTACCTCTTCTTCCCTGCCATCTTGGGTTACCTTGTGATTGGTCTTTCCTTTTGGTCAAAGTAGTATATCGATTATGACTCCCTTTTTAACAATGATGTTATGAGCTTCGAATTGTGTGTTAATGATGCTGAATAGCTTCTCAAAAGTTTTAGTTTGGGTTAGTACAGTTCGAAACCTAATAAGTGTATTATGGTCTGGCGCAACTTCACCTATATTAATCCTGCAGAAATAATTGAAAGAGATACTGTCTGCTACCCATGTCTAATCCTTAACGAGACAATTAGGAATATTGTTTATTTTTTAAAAACATTATAGATTTTGATTTTGTCCCGTTAGGGACTTGCTATCAGTTAAAAAAGGTCAACGAAAGAAACAGCGTGCCTTTAGGTATGCTATGCCTCCCACTCGAGGCGGTTTTTCTCTTTTACAAGGTAAAGCCAAGCCCAATTTTAAATCTCACAAACTTGCTTGGCATTAATTAAAATTATATTTTTATGAAAAATTTAGAATTAACTCAGATGGAACACTTACAAGGGGGATTAGGATCCGGATTTCTCAATGGAGCTTGTAGCGGGATTGCTATAGCTTCTTTTGCATTTTTTGCTGGTGCTTTTACATTTGGAGCTGGAGCAGCAATAGTTTTAGGTGCGGCAGGAGCTGCTTGTGGAGCTTATGCTTTATTAGATTAATTTAAAATAAAAAATTATGAGAAAAATTAATAACCAAGAAAATCTTGCCAAAATAAATGCTGGAGAAGTTACCTGTGAAGAAACTACAGGAGCTGTTTATGGAGCAGGTGTAGTGATGATGATGATTCCAGGTTTACAAGTTTTTGGTTTCGGTATTTCTGCTATGGCTTTAGCTGCTGGATATAATTGTTAATATATCTATTATGATTAAAAAAGATTTTTTATTTTTTATTGTAATAGTCTTTTCTATTTTTATTTTACTTTATTTAAACAGTAAATGGATAAAAGTAGTTTACTTTACTTTATTTTCACTTTATTTCTTCTACTATGCTTATTTAATAAGAAATAAAAATAAAAAGTTATAACGTCTTTTAACCGCCTCCCACCCGAGGCGGTTTTTTTTTCTTTTACAAGGTAAAGCCAAGCCCAATTTTAAATCTCACAAACTTGCTTGGCATTAATTAAAATTATATTTTTATGAAAAATTTAGAATTAACTCTGATGGAGAATTTGAGTGGTGGTGAGCTTACTAGCGAAGAAATAGATACCTTTCTTGGTGTTGGTGGCTGCGTACTAACATTAGCATCTGGAATAGGTGTTATAGCGTTTGCATTTGGAGCTGGTAGCTGTGCTAGATATTTGTATAATTAATAAAAAAAAGATTATGAAAAAAATTAACGAAAAAAATATGATTGAAGTTTCTGGTGGTAGTATAACAACAGCTGGAATTGCTGCAGCTTCATGTGCTGGTATTGCTATTATATCAGGATTTGCTAGTTTTGGAATAGGACTTGCAATATTAGGTCCAACTTGTGTAGGTATGATTGGCGCTACAATATGGGATTAATCTTAAAAGTATCTCAAATATTTGCTATTTGAGATACTTTTATTTAACTAAGATAATGGATATAAAGATTGTCGATTTATTTAAATCATATGATAATAAAACTGTTATCAAAAGCATAAATTTAGAATTATTAAGCGGTGAAATATATTGTTTAGTAGGTAAAAATGGTGCTGGAAAATCTACTCTTTTTAATATTATAGCAGGTTTAGTAAATCAAGATAAAGGCAAAATTAAATTCGATAATAAGTCTTATAAAAATATTCCAAATAAAGTAAAACGTCATATCGGCTTTAAAGGTGATGTTTCAAGCTTAATCGAAGAATTAACAGCTTTTCAATATTTGAAATTGATAGGTCTTTTTTACAGAGTAAATAAAACTGATTTAAATTTAAGAATACCACAGATCATTGATTATTTTTTTGAAGAAGACAAACTTCATTCAAAAAAGATTTCTACATTTTCAACAGGAATGAAAAAAAGACTTGAAATATGTTCATGCTTAATTCACTTACCTGATTTTCTGATTTTAGACGAACCTTTTAATGGTTTAGATGTTGTGTATTCTGAAAAATTAATAGAGTTTCTCAAACAGTATAAATCAAAGTTCAAAACCATTTTAATATCATCTCATAATTTTGATTATGTGGAAAGATTAGATCCTAATTTATTATTCCTTGATGATAATACAATTAAATATAAGGGTACTATTTCTAATTTTTTAAATAATTCTAATTTATCGTTTCATGACAATTTATTGGAATCTTTAAAGTTCAAAAAAGAAAAATCTGATATTACATGGATGTAATAATTAACTTACTACAATTATATATTAAGAATACATTATTTAGCATAAAAAAATTAAGTTTAGTTGCTTTTTTAATTGTTGCTGGATGTTATAACGCTTTTTTGATAATCAATTTTGATAACATATCAAACGTAGATATTGATATTAGAGTTTTTGCTTTTCTATTATTTTTTTTTACTATTCTCAGAAAATTTTTCCCGAATCTAACTAATTACGTAGTAATTATCAAAGATTATTATCCTATCAATAGTCTTAGAAGATATTTAATTAATTTATTAAACGATTCCATATTCAGCTATTATTTCTTAGCTATTATTTTTTTCTTAAGCTCTTTTTTTTATTTAAAAGAAAAATTCCATATTAACAATCTCATTATAGTAATATTATCGTTAATATCAGCCTATATTTTAAGAAGGATTATTAGCACACTTATTTTTAAGAGATTAAATAAAAATTTTGTTCTCAAAGTAATAGTTATTGCATTGAATTGTATTATCATCATGTATTTTTGTATACATATTGCATCAATTTCTTTAATTCCAATTTTGGTTTTAGTTAATATATTCCTGTTTTCTTTTGGATATTATATAGAAGAGTTTGCGACTACATACAATCATAAAAAAATAAATTCACGTAAATTTTTTGAAAATGTCCATCTTCAATTGATTATACCAAATAAAAAAATCAGGTTTAGTTTTTTTGCTGCATTTATATTAAAGCTATTAATATTAACAATAATTTCGATAGGCTATATACAAAAAGGTGAATATAAATCTATATTTATAACTTTTCTATTTACATCCCCAGTACTCCTTTTTAATTATTTAATAAATAATTTCTTTGGTTTTTTTGATAAATATTGGCTGTCACTTCAAAAATCAGGACTCAGCGGGAAGGATATTTTCAAAAGCTATCTTAAAGTCCTAGTATTCTTCTTGTCTATAGATTTTATATTAACATTGATTTTTTGTTTAGTTAATTATAATTTATTTGTAGATGTTATGATAGTATATTTGGGTACTACTATACTTTTAATTCCTTTAGGCTTTTATTGGTCAGTGTTATTTCCTAAAAAAATACAAGGTAGTATGTTTAATACAAAATCAACTACAGCAATAATCCCTGTAATTTTAACATTTGCTATCTGCTGTACTCTTTTCTTGGTTCTTATTAATATTTGGTTTAGCTTAATTATTGTTGTTTATGCACTTATTTCTGTATCATGCATAATTAATTTAAACAACTTTTATGCAAAAAAAAATAAATCTATCTATTCCAAACTTAATTAATATTTAATCTAACTAACTTGTCAAGTACATTTAATCTTTATGCTAAGCGTACTAGTGATTAGCTCTAAATCTTAAAATCTTCCAAAGCTAATTTTTAAAGCTTTTAAATCTTTCAAACTTGCTTGGCAATAAATTAAAACTTATTTTCATAGAAAATTTAGAATTAACTCAGATGGAAATGCTTTACAGTGGTAGTTGTAGTAATACTACCAACGTAGTCAATGGTATAGGTATAGTTTCAGTCGCTTTAGGTGCTTTACTTATAACTACTACAGGTGGTTTGGCCTTGTTTGCGATTGGTGCTTTTGCAGGGCTTTATTCAATTGGAAATTGTATAGATTAATGGACAGATTTAGGAAATTTTACTTTTTATTACCTTCCTTTTTAATTTTATTAGCTCTAGTATGTTACTACTTAAAAGCAATAAATTTAACTGCCACAATTTCTTCAATTATTATAGGTGTATCAACGCTTCTTTTAATTTTAATCAACAAAAAGAATCTATGAATTCTCTAAAATGCTTTTTTACTGAAAATTAATCTTTTCCTAATTTACTAACATTTTTTACCTTTAAACTACAACCGCCTCACAGTCGAGGCGGTTGTAGTTTTTTTATTGGTACTAGGATTAATTTTAAATCACTTCCCAATTGTGCTTTCAAAAAGTTTTAATATTCTACGGTATTCATCTGTCCAACTGCTAGGCTGAGTAAAGCCATGTCCTTCGACTGGGTAGACTGCCATTTCCCAATTTTCTTTCTCTAATTCTATAAGGCGTTGTGACAGTCTTACCACATCTTGAAAATGAACATTGGTATCTACAACACCATGGGCGATCAACAGATGCCCTTCAAGACCTTCAGCAAAGTAGATAGGTGAAGACATTCGGTAAGCTTCTGGATCTAGGTGAGGCTCATTCAAAATGTTGGAGGTGTACCCATGGTTATAGTGAGCCCAGTCCGTTACAGATCTTAGCGCTGCTCCAGCGGCAAAAGTATCTGGTTCATTAAATAAAGCCATCAGAGTGATGAAGCCGCCATAGCTTCCTCCATACAACCCGATTTTCTCAGGATCTATACTGTAGTTATCTACTAGATACTTAGCCCCATCAACCTGGTCGGATAAATCTTTTCCTCCCATATGTCTATAAATTCCTGTTCTCCAATCTCTCCCATATCCTGCACTTCCTCTATAATCAATATCCAAAACCGTATATCCAAGATCGGTCAAAAGGTTATTGAACATATACTCTCTAAAATAACTCGACCACCATTTGTGAGCATTTTGAAGGTAACCTGCGCCGTGAACAAAAATTACCGCCGCTTTCTTATCGACATCTTCGTTTGGTGTATAAAGTCTAGCATAAGGCTTGGCGCCATCTTCAGCAGTAAACTGAATCAACTCTGCTGTTCTCCAATCGTAGCTTTGAAAAGCGTCAGACTGTCCTGAAGTAAGCTGTTCTAAAGAAGAATTCACTTTAGTGCGTTTTAGATAAAGTTCCTCTGGAGAATTGGAATCCGAAAACAACACCGCCATATACTTTTCATCTGGAGATAAGCTCACTGAGTGCTTACCTTCCATAGAGGTCAGTTGGATTTTTTCACCTCCCATGACCGGCATTTTATAAAAATGACGCTCTCCTGGATGCACTTCAGAAGACGTAAAAAACCATGAGTTTTGATCTAAAGACAATTGGGGATTAAAGATTTCATACTCGCCATCTGTCAGTTGAATTTGTTTGTTCTTCTTAACATCATGAACGTATAGATGTGAGTATCCTGTCACTTCAGACTGGTAATACACATGAGTATTATCTCCTAACCAACCCAATGTTCCTCCTCCGTAATAGCTCCCAATTCCTGGACCTGCAATCCAAGCTTCGTCGTGTTGTCTATCTAAAGTTTCCAAAGCTCCCGTGTCCAAATTCAAAAGGCTAATCCAACGGTCCTTATTGTCTTGAGCTCTCATAGACAAAACTGCCTGTTGATCTGTAGAAGAAAATTTTACATCAGAAAAACTGACTTCACGTTCCTTGTTTTCCCATTCTCGATCTGGATAATCCTTGGTATAACTAGGTAAATCTGTGAGGCCAGGCAGTGAGGAAACATCTATCTTGAAAACCGTGTCTTTTTCGATATGGTAAAGCCACAAGTCTCTTTGTTGAGTCTGGTCGCCTACTTTACTTCTCGCCTCCAAGGGTTTTGTATAGCCGGAAGCGTCTACATAATTTGGAACTTCTGTAGATTCTGATTCTGAAGGTTCGTAAGTTTGAAAGGCTAAAAACTTACCCGTTTCACTAATGTTGAAATTAAATGCTCTTTTTTTATCTAAATAAAAGGCGAATTTTTCATCCTCAAATAACTCTTTGTTTTTATCTCTGAGTTCGGAGTTTTCTTTTTGAGTACGAACTTCTTCAAGGAGACTTAAATTTTCATCTTCTAACCATTGATTTTTTTCAGATTTTTTGGAGGTTTTATCGTTAGAGCTTCCAGACTCTATGTTGGTTTTCTGCTGAATTTGCCCTAGATCAGCATCATAAATGAAGAGGTTGTTTCCTGAGATAAAGGCATACTTTGAAGTCGTTATAAACTTTGGACTCTGGATGCGTTCTCCAAGATCCAAGATGAGCTGGGCCGATTTCTTTTTCTTATCGTAGAGGTATAAATCTCCAGATTTCACGAAAAGCTTTTGAGTTTGTTTATCGTTATAATCCCCGTAAGCAGGAATTTTTGACTTACGCTCTGTAAGGCTTACTTTCTCGATGTTCGATTTGTTTTTCAACCTTATTTGATACAACGAGTCAGAAAGCTGTTGTTCTGGATTATAGTCGAAATAAATAATGTCCGACTCCTCGTTCCATTCTATATTAGAGGGAAACGTTCCAAACCATTGTGGATCTTGCATGATTTGGTTGACAGTCAGATCAGATTGGGCTTGACTCATCCAACTTGCTAGAAAAATGAAGATAAAAATGCGCAGTGGAAACTTCATAGAATTTATGTTTTGAGAATAGATCAAATATAAAAGCTTTTCAAGTAAAGCTTTAAGGGGAATTCTTATTAATTTTAAGCCTAGATTATATTCTTATGACTTCAAAACCCCATTTAAGTTTAACGCTCCTCTTGCTACTTGTTTTTAATTTGACTTACTCTCAAGAGAAAAAAGCCTTTTCCCTGTATACCCAAGAAGGAGAAAAAATCTCTTATGATACTATGCTGGACAGTTTAAGCAAAACCAATGTGGTTTTGTTTGGAGAGTATCATAATAATCCTATTTCCCATTGGTTACAATTTGGAGTTGTCTCCGATTTAAAAACCTCTAAAATCAACCTTGCCATCGGTGCTGAAATGTTTGAAACCGACACACAATCTGTTCTTAACTTGTATTTAAAAGATAGCCTTACAGAACCTAAGTTTAAAAAAGAGGCTAGAGTTTGGAGCAATTATTCCACAGATTATAAGCCATTGGTAGAGCTAGCAAAACGAGATTCTATCCCCTATATAGCGACCAATATCCCAAGACCTTATGCCACTAGTGTGTACAGAAATGGTGGATTTTCAGCTTTAGATAGCCTCCCCAAAAACGAGTTAAAGTGGATAGCACCATTGCCTATTCCTTTTGATATCAATTTAAGTTCATACCAAAATATGCTAGACATGATGGGAGGACATGGAGGTGAAGATATTGTAAAAGCCCAAGCCATAAAAGATGCGACTATGGCTCATTTTATATTAGAAAATTTAAAACCAAACCAAGTCTTTGTTCACCTTAACGGAAGCTACCATTCCAATTTTTTTGAAGGTATTTACTGGTACCTTAAAACCTATAGAGAAAACCTAAACATCTTGACACTCACCACGGTTGAACAAAAAAATGTGCATCAATTGAAAAATGAACACAAAGGTCTAGCGAATTTTATTATTGTTGTAGACGAAAACATGACCAAAACGTATTAAATAATGAACGATACTCTTAAGATCTCTTATATACAAACCGACTTAATTTGGGAAGATCCCAATGCAAACAGAGCTATTTTTGAAGAAAAAATAGCTTCTTGCCCAAAGGATACCGAGGTGATTATTTTACCCGAAATGTTTAACACGGGCTTTTCTATGAATGCTGAAGCCAACGCACAAGAAGTGCCAGACGTTTTGGAATGGATGAAAGCTCAATCTAAAAAACACCAAGCAGCGCTGACGGGAAGTGCCATGGTAAAAGAAAATGGAAAGTATTTCAACAGGATGTTCTTTGTAGAGCCTAATGGAAAAGTCTCAAAATACGATAAAAAGCACTTGTTTACTTTAGCAAGAGAACAGGAAACATATACACCTGGCAACGAAAGGTGTGTTGTGCATTACAAAGGTTGGAACATTTGTTTGATGGTTTGCTATGATTTGCGTTTTCCGGTCTGGGCTAGGAATAAAGATGATTATGAGGTCTTGATCTATGTTGCCAATTGGCCAGCAAAGCGAATCTCCGCGTGGGATACTTTATTAAAAGCCCGTGCTATTGAAAACATGAGCTATTGTATTGGCGTTAATATAATTGGAACCGACGGTAATAATTTTCCTTACGTAGGTCATTCTGCGGCCTATGATATATTGGGAGAACCCTTAAGCTCACACCTTCCAGAAGAAGAGGTCGTAGAAACTGTCATTTTAAAAAAATCTGACCTTGAAACGACTCGAGAAAAACTAGGCTTTTTAAAAGATAAAGATAGCTTTGAAATCACTACTGAGCTATAAACAGTATTCAAATTCGCAAAAGTGCTGAAACTCCTCTCCCTGAAATACCATTTCTTAAATTTACTCATCATCATGGGATTGTCAGCAAACCATAGAGCTTTCGTGCTTTACCGATGATAAGAAAGTTTAGACATTATAAAAAATCACTTTTACATCTGAAGGTTTAAGTTCAGTTTCGCACCTAAAGCCTTAAAAATTAGCATCACAGTTTAAAATGTCACGTTTCCCGTGCTGTTTTCAAGTCTTGAAATCTGTGATTTTTTTACACCCACTAATTCTCCCAATTGCTCTTGAATAAGGTTTCTTTTCTTTCGAGCAGTTTTGATCATATCTCCAATCAATTCAAGTTTTAACTCAAATTCATATTCTTCTCTTTCTTGAGTCCCCTTTTTCCAATTAAAAGGTTTTCAGATTGGTCTAAAGTATAATTTTTCATTCCTTTTTATTTTTAAAATATCACTCCGGACTTATTGGGGGCTAAACTATTAGATCAGCTATGGATATTCAGTTCAAAGTTGGATTAGAATTTAAGTTTTAAAAATAATGATGTGTATTCCGATTTCGTGAAAGCGAGATCACAAGTATTTTATAAGATATTAATAGTCTTGAAATGAATAGAAGTTTCTTCAAGAATTACCTTCTGATTGTTTAGTAGCCATAGAATCTTTAGGTTATTATCATTATAGACTCGCTCAATTTCTGATTAAGAATGCAGTAGTGGTTTCTACTATAAATCCCTTATCTATAAAGCGTTTTATACAGATGAAATTAGCTATGATGAAAGTTAGAATTCTGTGTTACCTAAATAAAGAAAAATCGATTAAAAAAATTGATGAATCAGTCTTATAGATCCATAAGCCTAGACTACTCGTGTTTCAAATTAATGAAGAAAAGAGTTGTTTTTTACTTCAGTTCTTTGTCGTGCTTAATGCTTTTTGATCACTTGCTCAATTTCAGTATTCGAAATGCTCCTTGAATAACCAAAACAAAAACGATTGTCCCAATAATCAAATCAGGTTTATTAGAACTCAAATAATTTACTAAAATTCCTGCTATAATTACTCCTAAGTTGATAATCACATCATTTGAGGTGAAAATCATACTCGCTTTCATATGTGCTTCTTCTTTACTTTTTGACTTTTGCAAAATGTAAAGACAAATTCCGTTTGCTATAAGTGCAAAAATCGAAACGATAATCATTGTTGAAAAATCAGGAAGTTCCTTGTCTCCAAAAAACCTCCTTAAAACTTCTACAAATCCAATAATCGCAAGTGTTATTTGAAAATATCCAGCAAGTTTTGCAATTCGTTTTTTCTTTATTAGAGTTCCGCCAACCGCAAACAAACTAATTCCGTACACAAAACTGTCCGCAAGCATATCCAAGCTATCAGCAACAAGTCCTATAGATTTTGAAATCAGTCCTGTTGTCATTTCGATAATAAAAAAGGCGAAATTGATTATAAGTACAGACCAAAGTAGTTTCTTTTGGTTTTGGTTTTTTTTAAAATCCGTTTGGTCGGTTATTTCCGTTGAAATTTTTTTCCCACCTAAGTTCAGTTCGATAACAGACTTTTCGATTTGGTCAATTTCTCCGGTGTGGAAAACGACCAATTTTCGGTTTGCAATATCAAAGTCTAAATTCGCAATACTCGAAATTCCGTCCAATTTCATTCGGATTAGATTTTCCTCTGACGGACAGTCCATTTTGGTAATTTGAAATATCGTTTTTTTCAATTAGTTTCTGAATTTTTCAGCATTAAGCAGTAGAGTACAGCCTGATTACTCCTTTTAAATTCACTGTACGACTATAATAAAACAATACGCGCCGCCTTCATCAAACACTTCGACAAGCCTGCCTGTCAAGGTACGACAGACAGGCTAAGTGCATGGCCATGCTTGAAGTTTTCCTTTACACGGCCTGCTCCGTTTTGTCGGGATTTAGTCGTTTTCATCTATAACCCCGCTATTCCTATGACTCCAGTAGATGATTACACTTCATACTACTGTTTATCCATGCAACATAACAGGGTTCGACAACATCGAAGCTCTCCCCAATCTACAGATACACTTATCGAAGCTACTACGGGTTCACACTTACGTATTACAGCTTGGTTATTTGAACATGCCCAGCTTTAGCAAAACCGTCATAAATTTAACTGTCGGCAGCTCTTCTAAATGAACAGCAAATTATTAAGGTAGGATTTACACCTACTGGAAAACCACAACTTCATAGCGCACCAACGATTTTGCTAAACTTTGTTTTAAAGCAGTTTAGGTTGTGCTGGCGAAAGTTTATTAATACTTAACCGTTACATTAAATCCTATACTTACAGCTCCCTTTTTTTGCCAATAATCTTGACTAGTCTTCTTGAAAATTACAGGACTCCCTAAAAACCCAGCGGAGAAAGACAGCCCAAATTCATCCCCTAAATTTTCAATCCACTCCAAAGAGACAAAGAAATCCTCATAGACTACAATGTCATAATCACGAAGATCAACAGTAAGTTTACCTTCTTTAATTTGACTAACAATTATGATGTTCTCTTTCAAAAGACTTTTATTGGGTAATCCATTTTTCAAATCATAAAAATTAAGCCTAAACTTAATAGTATCGTACTCATTTTTGACGATAGAGACATTGAAATTTTCAATGTAAGTTGGGCTTTTTTTAATTTTAATTTTTATGCCGATTTCATTACCTAAATTATTTGATGAGAATCCACCGCTAATTCTTTTAGAAGTTGTTTTATTCCCCAGAATTTTTTCCTTTAATTTTCTACTTGAAACAACAACCTCTTGCAAATCAGTGATTTCTTCTTCCAGTTGAATACTTGGATTATTGAGAATTATAGTTTTAAAATTAGATACTTTAAAAATCAGAGATCTATAACCGATCGATGAAATTTTCAATGTATCATTATCGTATTTTTCATTCAGTTCAATTTGAAAGCTTCCTTTATTATTAGAGACCGTTCCAATGCTTTTTTCAACAACCCCTATATTAACATAAGACAGAGTCTCTTTAGAATTCTTATCTACGATGCTTCCCTTATATGTTTCTTGGGAATATGATTTCGATGAAATAAGAAGAAGTAGTAATATAATTTTTCGCATTTTTTGATTTAGTTTCGGTAAAGGTTAGGTAATAGTTAGTACGGTAATTAAAAGTAATAAATTTTTGATTAAGCACTTATTCAAAACTTTTTATTTTGTTTTATCTTTTTTGTTCTAAACCCAAATTAAAAGATTTGGCGGACTTAGTTAACCGCATTAAAATTTGGTTTAATCACCAAAACCCATATTAACTATAGCCATTGTTGTGGTACTTTTTAATTATTAAATTCTTGGTCTATTTCCCCTAACATTTCTTTGAGTTCACTCAATTGCTTATCTAAACTATCAAGAAATATTTCCGCATCATCATTGCCATAAAGTTGTTTTTCCTTTTGCCATTGATTAAATCTATTTAAAATGTAATCAATTATTCTAAAAGCCTCAGAGACACCAATTGGTAAATTATTATTGTACCTTAAACTTAGGTTTTTCTTAATTTCTTGGATAGAATCTTGTACTCCAGAAACTCCCCATTCTCCTTGAAAATTTCTTTCTTTATCCCTGATCCCACGATAAATTAGTTGAATATTTCTATCTGTGCCAATTATCATTTCACTGAGTTGAACATTTTCATGCTCTCCTTTCTTCATTTCTATCTTTTTTTGAATTTCCTCTGTTACTAAAAGAAGGATTTTTTCAACAAATTCTAATTGCTTAGAAATAAATGTTTTTAAATCAACTTCAACTTTTCTGAATTTAGGTGTATAACCTGCGTAAGTAAAACGATATTTTGTTGTTGCTCCTTTAGTTATAAAGTAAAATTCAGTTTTTTTTCGATTAGTTGGGTGTCCAGCAATATCATTTCTAACATCCCTAATTTCTTTTTCAAAAGAGAATAAATCGAAGAAATCAGGTTGTTTTATATTACTATCTATCATGCATTTATATAAATGATAAAGTCCGCCCTGTTGCAGAAAAAATGATTGAAGCAGACCATAAAATAGTAGTGTACTTCTACCTTTGATTCCGTTTGTTTCTGAGTTTTCATATTCTTCGATGGCAATTTGGCTATCTTCTATGAGGTCGATTGAAGTAAAAGTTTGATTATACTTTAATTCATTTGGCACATTGTAGAAATTATGAAATAATGGCTCGTGTATTAGCCTGTTTAAATTATTGCATAATTCTAAAATCGTATTTTTCATTTAGTTGTTAAATCTTTTCTTAATGCACCACAACGGTTTGGCTATGGTGCGTATCCCGAAGGGTATGCACTATAGCCCTTGTTGTGTGTGGTTTTTTTTCAACTTCCTTCTTTAGTAATAAGTGTATTAATCAACTCGCTCAATAACGTTTTGAGGTTGTCAAGTACTTCAATTGATTCATCAGCTTGCTGTAGTACAAATTTCACGAATTGCTCCTTCTTTGAGATTTTAATCTTTTTAAGGTAAACTCTTGAGTCTTTTGGGAACTTGATTCTGTCAAGATAGTCTGATAAATTTTCCGTCATTTGATCCCAATTTTTAGGCAAATCAATAAACAATGGATTTCTGTACTCTAACCACCCCTGTTCATCAGCATAATTTAATAATTTGATTGGTAAAAGACTCTCTATTTCGATCTCTATTTGCAGGCCTATTTTGTAGAATTCAATAATGTTCGTTGAATGCTTTGCTTGAATAGTGCCAATTTTTACAGCTTCTTGCTGATTTGAAGAGTTAAGTTTTTTTATTGCATCATTTTTGGCTTTAATACCAGCTTCGTCAGAATCAAACAAACCAATTGCCTTGACTAATTGCCTTTCTGAATTTCGACTCAGCTGATGTCCCCAGATTACTAACTGTTGAGCTACCCAATTCGCCCCCGCATTTTTTTGACTTGCAATTATGAACTTGTCTTTAACGTCAATAAAATGGTGATTTAAGACAAAATTCAACAAGTCAACATCTGTTAAACCTTCAACGAAAAGAGTCGGTAGTAGTTGTTTTGTCAAATTATCAGAGGTCGCATTAACATTGGCTTCAGAAATGTGATTTAAAATTTTAATTAAAGGATTATACCACTTAGTATGTGTTGGCGAATATTCGATGAGACACCAGATATCTGAGAATCCGGGACATTCATCGACATACTGGGATAAGCCTATTACATATTTAGGCGTATTAATTTTCTTTGCCTTTCGGCTAATTTCACTTAAAAGTTGAAATCCACCATCCTTAAGTATTTTCTCGTCCTTTCCTTTTCTTACGGGTAAATATTGATCTAAAATTAGCAGGTCAACAGTATTCTCCTCTAGAAAGATCATTGCACCTTGGATATCCTCAGCCGTTCCAATATTAAGAGTTAAATTGGTTTCAATAAGAACCTTTGACACATCAGAAAGCTTATCGATGCTATCGTCTACGATTAAAACATTCATAATCTTTCTAAAGCTGATTTTAATTCATCCTCCCACTTTTTTTCACTAGAACTATATTTAACAAAACCCTTATAAAACTCTTTAAACTCTGATCGAAGATGTTTATCTAAGTCAACTAAATCAATAAATGATTTGCCAATTCCAAATTCGCTGAACATCGTAATTACTATAGTTGAAGTTAATCTTTCTTTCCTTTTCATCTCACGCATAATCGTCTCTCCACCAAACCTTTCAAATCCTTCCTGCTTTTTAACACCTTCTCTATCCCAAGTTGGTAAGCTCATGTCAAGTAATAGAATATCATAGGAATTACTCATAAGTTCTCTCAGCCCAGATCTAAAGGAATCTTTTGTAGTAATATCTACATTCGGATAGTTCGTTTGTAAAACTTTCAATACAGCCTCCATCTTGATAAGGTTGTCCTCTATAAATAATATTTTCTTAAGCATCGACTTGATAATTAAATGATATTTCAACTCTGAAAATTACTTCAAGAGTGTTTTCATTAACGTGGAAATCAAATGAATTCTTTCTTGATTTGATATCGTAAACGAGTAATTTTTTTATTTTTTCATACCCGCTTCCACGTTCCTTATTCACATATTGTTGATCAACTTCATCCTTCCATTTCTCTTTTATTTTTTCAAAAGTGGAATTAAGTTCTAATGAGTTAATTAAGTCATTATCGAAATTGTTTTTAACACTAAATATTAGATTGTCTTGGTCGTAGGTTACCGCAACAATAACTTCCAATTTATCATTGGATAGTTTACTATGAAGTCGAATATTTTCTATCAGATTAAGTAAAATGAAAATGAAATGCTTGTAGTTGTAAATAAGCAGCTTTTCATCTGCATCAATAATTGGTTGTATGGTTGTGTTTGGATGTTGAATGTTGCTAGACTCAAAGCTACATTCTATGATTGTCTTAACATCCATTGCGGCTTCAATAGTGCTATCGGCAACCACGAACCAATTAGATATATCTAATATTTCATTTTGAAATTCAACTTTGGAGTCGATGATGTTCTGGTTAAGTTCTACTAGATCATTTGATATTGAGGCTATTTCTTCTTCCAGCCCATCCAATTCTTCGTCTATTTTTTTTCTGAGTGTATTTGTAAGATATTCAGTGACATTTTTCAAATTAGACTCAGTATGCACTTTTAAAACTGAGAAAATATCTTCGACAAACTCATCATAGGGTATATCAATTATTCGGGATTTCTCGTACAATAATTTGAAAAAACTCTCTGAGAAATGATAATTAAAAAAGCCATGTTTTTTATTTGGATAGTTTTCTGATTTGAGTTGAATGTTTTCAACGACAAGAAATTGGATGATTTTGTCAATTTTTTTAGAGAATTCCTTTAGAAATTGCTGAATTTGATTTCTACTTTTTTCGTCAATATTAGCGTTCAACAAGTCATCCCAATAAGGCAGACTAGTATAAAGGCCATCATCGTCTTTTTTTGAAATTAGATGGTACTTGTCAAAAACACTTCTAATTTGATTTTCAAGCTCCCCGTGCCTGATTCTTGTGCTAAGCTCTCCGTCTAATCCATTCTTCTTATTGTATAAAAACCCATCAATTAACTCATTAACAAGTGACTTAAAGGAAAGAAAGGACGGGTTGGAAGTTAGGTTTTTTGTATCGACAAAAGCATCCAGAAAATTCTTCAATAAGGTTTTTGAATCATAACTCTCAAAATCAAAAGTTTCAGAGAATTCTGTTAATAGTCGATACCTCTGATAACTATTCTGAAAATTATTATCATGCGTTGACTCCAACATCTCCGATGTTAATCTAATTCTACCTGAATTGACTTCTTGCAGTAAAGATTGTACTTTTTCCTTCTGTGTTATAGTAGTTATCTCATCTATAAAATCCTCAGCGTTTGATGGATCATTCTGAATTAAGAATGATAAGATTTTTTTTCTCTCTGCAATGACATCTTCCTTTGAATCATAATCATAATAGAACTTTTCTAAAACCTCAATAGTGCACCCGTGTTCTAGAATAAATAGGTGCTTTTTCAAATCACTTTCATCAATTGGTATAGATGTCTCTGATGGCTTGTTAACGTTGAGGAATTCCAGCCACATTTCTATGGAGACAAAACAGTGATAGTTATCGAGATTATTCAGATGGAAAAAGAGCGCACTATCGACATGTCCAGAGATAGGATAGTTTCTTTCTATGATTGTTTCAAGGAGTGTTGCTGTATTTATACGTTTAATTAAGTTCTTGTTCTTAAAATAATTCGAGATGTACAAGCGAATAGCTTCATCAAATTGATCAGTGTTGGCATATGAATGAAACAAAACAAAAATTATCTCTTCAACAAAGCTGTTGTTTCTAATTTTTTCAAGATTAAACTTTGTTCCGATTCGAATACATTCATCAAAATTCTTTTGCTTGAATGCCCTTCTTAGTTGATAGAGATTAAACTTAAATTTGCTAATTACTGTGCTTAATTCCTTTTCATCGACAGCATGTCCAGCGATTAATTTGACGCAAACACTTGTGGTTAGCTTCTCGAAGCTTGGTTCACACTTTACATTATCTGATAGTAATAGGGTAATAGGATTCGGATAAATTGAATGAAAACTAATATTGTTCTGTATTACATTCTTTTGAGAGTAAATTCCAAGTGTGCTACTAATGAGTGCGAGTAGTTGTTTCGAAAATGAAAAGTTGGGTGTTAAAATGATTATTTTAAGAAGTTCCTCGGCTTTTTGAATCGACTCATTTTCTATGCTGTATGCGACAAATAGTTTTCTTAGCAGCTCATCAAAATTCTCCGAAATATTTGTAGGGATAAATGATTTTGCACTCTCGATAAGAGATTTTACATAAATCTCCCATAACTCTACTAAATTAGGAGATTCACTAAGTATAATAGGGATTTTCGAAATACACTTTTCGTAATTCCCACCTGAGTATTGTTCAAGAATTTCAATGTATTCTGAAGATTCAATTGTAACTTCTTTAATTCCACAAAACTCTTTTAAGCGATTAATTCTATCGTCTTCGATTTCTGATAACCCCTTTAATGTATCGATTGCTACTTGTTGAATAACTGATTCACTAGATGAAAGGAGTTCTGCTAAAAGGTTGAGTAAAGCAATATATCTATCAATAATTGAAGATGATGAATCAGCATAAATGAGAAAAGGGTATTGCTTATAATCTGAGATTAAATGATAAGACAACTTATAGTTTAAGTATTCGAAATCATATTGGCTTGCGGACCGTATTTCATTATTCAAAGAGCGATGGTAGTCAGAGGATGAAACACCCTGTTCAGATTTTTTACTGAAAATCTGATTAAAAAAAAGAGTATAAGAATTGGTTGAAGAGGCATTGGTCAGATTTGCGAACTTCCAATTCCCTTCCGTCCCATGTAGTTTTTCAGTTATGGAGTAGCGTATTTCCAGACCCCAATATGAAAAGCAAATATTTTCATCAATTTCATCTAGTAATTTCTCTGCATTTTGATTGTTACCTAGTAGTAGCTCCTTTTGAAGATCTCTTTCAAGTTTCAAGAAATTTTGAATTTCATTTTTTGAAAGTAAAATGCTTTCTAGAACCCAAGCGATTTCACCTTCTAAGTTATTAGAAAAAAAGCTTGTTCTTGATTCTCTTAATTCAGCGTATGATTTGGGTCTATGCTTACCCAGAATGTATGCTTTGGTAATTGGGTGTTTGTATGCCTTTCTAATTTCTTTTGGCTCTAGTTTAATACAGCTATTATATGTATATTTAGATTATGAACATAGATAATTTAAAAGAGGAAATACTATTATTATCCACTCTAGATCGTGATAATCTGTTAAAGGATATTACAGATTCAC
>Ga0307931_1000394_pt1 | contig 26985 bp, 16 predicted proteins | sample OrgLakmetageno47_FD_201816 | JGI IMG/M metagenome (GOLD analysis project Ga0307931, IMG submission 201816) | Saline water microbial communities from Organic Lake, Antarctica - #47 | ecosystem: Environmental > Aquatic > Non-marine Saline and Alkaline > Saline | place: Antarctica: Organic Lake...
ATCGTGCTGACAATGCTTGTAGCCGCCGCCAAAATAAATCAATCCTCCATTGTGCCTGCCTTTGATCAAACGAGAGTCCCACGGATAATTCAAGTACCAAGCGGTGCTGCAAATTCATAACGGAAGTATAGTCTGTAGTATAGCAGGTCCATAAGCCTTCTGTGTCATTTGGGTTTGTATTAGTTCGAGTTCGATAAGCCTCGTGGAGTTTAATGGTTGATAATTGGCTGTTGGCTGCTGGCTACTTAACACCTCCCGCATGCGCATGCGCCAGCAATACCAAATTTTCATGGTTGGTATGATAGAGGCGTTGTATCCGTTTCGCTTTGGCGCCTCATGAAATATATAATATAAAAAACGAATAAAATTTTGCATTCCGCATTCCGTTCATTCATCTCGCACTGAAGTTAAAGTCCCTTATATTGGGTATGCGCGTCACCAAAGGAAAACTAATCACTGATAGAGGCCACTTACTGTCTATCTCCTATCTCTCTGTATTCCGCGGTGTTGCTTGCCCTTCTGCCCTTGCCTTTGATCTGTTTCCCCGCTAGAGGAACGAATAACCGGATGCTTCGCTTCAAAATTGCAGCGCACCTCGGCAAGAATTATCCATCCTATGCAATCTAGTCTACAGCAAAGCGAGGTTTATGCGGGGAATTCGGCTATCACTAGTGGCCTATTGCTTAATTTCAATCGGTGCAACCTCCGGGGCTGCCGCTACTGACACAATCTGCCGCTTGATGGAGTGGTCGTACTGGAAGAGGACGTGCCCAGGAATTAATGCCCAGATAGTATGGTCACGGCCCAAGCCAACGTTCTCACCAGGGTGATACTTTTTTCCTCGCTACGAGAAAGAGAAAGCAAAACAGACGATACAGGTAGGTAAGGTCAATAATTTCAGGCCGCCATGAAACCTTACCAGCTATGCAAGACACACTATCAACTTGCTCGTGTTCATACCTGACGAATAATAATTGAGCCGGGTTTGACCACTTCACCCCCAAATTTCTTCACTCCAAGCCGCTTGCCAGGAGAGTCTCGGCCATTTTTGGTGGTGCCGCCAGCTTTCTTCGTGGCCCATCGCACCTGGCCAACCACGGGAAATGGGAGAGCAGCTACCCATGGAACTGCAGGCTTCAAGGCACCCCTAACTTGAGGCGCTATTGCAAGGAAATTCCTTAAGGAGGCCATGATGATAATCTACCCAAGCTTGTATGATCGGAGAGCTTCGACTTTAAACTCGGCCTACTCCTCGTCTCCTCGTCTGTCTTCTCGTTGGCGTTTGGTGTAGATAGAGAACCCTGCGAGTCGTGGCCAGCCTGGCCTGGTGCTCCGAGTAGTCGTCTACAGGGGGTCTTAGTTTTATCGTGGGTTTACTCAGTCACGTCAACGCTTCTCTCTCGCCTCGCTAACTCGCCGAATGGAAGCGCTAAGACTCACAGCAAATAATTTTAGGCTAGGGCAGCTTAGATCTTTGATAGGATCCGGGGCGTAGGCTGCTACGAAGTTTAATTGAGCATGGCGGTTGTAGACGTTGGCTCGAGTATTAACCTCAAGTGGCCAAGCGGCGACTCGCACCTTGATCTAACTGCCTCCGTACGCAACACTGAGGAGAGCAACAAGGCAAAGAATGGCAGCAAGTTCGTTTATACTCTTGATTGCTCAGACGGACAAACACGAAAGACTCGATTGCTACACTTAGATTGGGCAGTTGCTGATACTGGAAGGAAGCGCCGCCGAAACGGGAAAGATGAAGAGCCACAGACGTATGAAGTCTCAGCACCTACCCCAAATCAAGTAGACGATACAGGGACCCAAGAGACATCGTCGACGAAGCGCTCTCATTCTGATACGGGCGCCGAAGGTGAGACTAGCGGGGATACTGGTGATGTCGCTAGCGAAGCTGGCAAAGGTGCCAAAAGTGGCAAAGGCGGCAAAGGTGGCAAAGGAGGCAAGGGAGAGAAAGTGAAGAAGGCGCGTTGGACAGACGGGCGCAATGCCGACCGCACTCTTGTTAGCCGCTCCGTGTACGTGCGCCAAATTCCTTATGATGCCAGCGAGAAGGACATTCGCAAGCACTTCAAAGGATGCACGGGAGTTCGCCTCTTGCTTGACCTTCCGTCCATGAAGTCGCGCGGAATTGCATTCGTCGAGTTTCCGGACAAAGACGCAGCACAGGCAGCCCTTGGCCTACACGAGTCCCTCATCATGGGACGGCCTATTTCAGTTACGGTTTGCCTAGACCCAGACGAGGCGAAGTCTAGGGACAAGGCACGGCTGGAAGCAAAGAAAGCAGCGGAAGAGGCTGAAGGTTCCAGTGAGGCCAAGGAGAAAGACGATGACAAATCCAAGCCATCTAAAGCCAGTAGCGACCGGCTTGACTCTAAAGTCGTGGAAGAACTCATGGCCAATTGCATTCGCGCGAGTCATGGAAGCATAGTGGCAGCGGATTTCGACAGCCGTTCCATCGAGTTCATGCGCGTGCTTCCCGAGAAGACGCTGCGCGCTGCCCTCGCCGAGTTTGCAGATACTCCCATGGTAAAGGACAAAAAAGTGGCGAACAAAGCAAGCTACCTCATGGGCCTTCTCAAGCGCTTCCAGGCAGGAGCGCCTCGGCTCTCGAAGGCTGACAGCAGGAGCTCATCACACAGCTCGACCACACCAAACGACTCGAAGCGCAACCAGAGCGGCGAGGATGCCGGAGCAGTCCCGGCCACGAAAAGGATGTCCGTAGTGCTGACGTCATCAGCAGAAGTCGAAGCTTGCGTGGCCAACGCAGTGCTGCGGTCAGGCGGAAAGCTCACCCGCAAGGACTTCGACGCGCGGCACGTGAGCTTCATGCAGGAGCTCCCGCTGGCCGCAGTGGAGGCAGCGTGCCTCGATTTGGCTGGCACGAACCACCTCGAGGAGCTCCGCAACAAGGGGAGCTACTTCATGGGAATTTTGAGGCGGCACAGCAGCGGCGAAGCTAAAGATGAGTGGGCAGGCCAATGGGCCGAAGCAACGTTTGGAGGAAAAGGGGATGGTGGTAAAGGCAAGGGCGGCAAAGGCAAAGGCAAAGGCAAAGGAAAAGGGAAGGGAAAAGGGGAAGACGAGCGCGAGAGGAATGGAGTGTGCTTCGACTTTCAAAAGGGTGAATGCCAACGTGGACAGGCGTGCAGGTTTTCTCATTAACCTTCGTGCGGATTTGCTTGTCTTTTGGGGTTCTTTCAAATAATTTGTTGGGCTGCGGCTGTGCGCTCGATCGCTCGATCCGGATTGGTCTTGGTTTACTCCGATCTGCGATCTGTAACTGTAATGGGCCCCGACCCGAAGGTTTTGACTAGCCAGGGGTTTAGCAAGTAGAGGAAGCAAATACAAGGGATACAGCGCGGTCTACAAAATACGAAATTATCATGGTTTCTCGTTTCTCGTAAACGTCCTCGTTCTAGTCCTAGGGTTCGAAAATTTATATCCTCTAGGAGCTTCAGCTCCGTAGGAGGGCTCTACAAGATTTAATTGTCCGTACGTACGTCAACAATTCCGATCTTCAGAATTTGGATTCGTTGGATTTTTTTTTCATAGCTCGTCCGATCATCCGAAGATTGCGAAGCTTTCGTCTCAAACGCTTCGAGTTCTACGCTAACTTTGCGAAGCTAAACAAAAGGTTGCGAAGCTTTCGACCCAAACGCTTCGAGGTCTACGCGAACTTTGCGAGGCTCTCAACTCTAATGAGTGTGAAATTCGTGATTGCGAAGCATTCGTTTCAAACGCTCCGAGGCGTACGCTAACTTTACGAAGCTCTCAACTCTAATAAGAAATTTCACAGAGTGCGATTCGGAACACTTCGAGTCTGCGTGATCCATGAGGAGTTCTCAGCTCTAAATTTTACAAGTGTGAAGGTTGCGAAGCTTTAGTCTCAAACGCTCCGAAAGAGCTCTTCGTTTCGAACTCTTCCTAGGCTACACGAACTCGCGAAGCTTTCAACTCTAATTACATTTCACGGTGTGCAATTAATACAGGACTGCACTACGACCTTAGTAATGCACCAAGCGCCTCTGATGTTGCCTCTCCATCTCCACATTTTCAGTGGAGTCAATCGTGTCTGACCATTTGGAGAACTCAGAATTCCTCTGCTGCACGCATTTCCAGCTCCAAGTAGTCATCTTCCTCATCATTCGAAATACGACACTCAAATGACCCAAATACTCCTAGAGGAGTACATCTTTATCCCTGTACAGGCTACAGTTACAGAATAATGATGGAATGATGCACTGAAGCACGTACGTACGTACACAGAGATGCGTGGGCTAGGACAGCTTGACAGCTTGGAATCTCACTACAGCCCACGCTCATTCTATCTCTAGTCGGCTCACTTTTAGACTAGATAAATATATTGCTTTGCTTGCTAGCAACAAGCTTTTCAAGGCAGTTTTTGTTCTAAAGATTTAGGCGCCAATCGCAATACCAAAAGCCAGGTGTATTTCGATTTGCTGAATCAATAGATTAAATGCGATCATTGAGATGTGCGAGCATGGCAGTGCTCGGAATGTGCGCTAACTTTGCATGGGCACGAACGGCAGGGTCCCAAGGCACGAGCAGTGTCTTGCCTTGCCGATCAGGACTGATGAGTCGCGAGCAAATTCGTGGCGGGCAGGCCATGCGTGTGAACGACCGCCCAGACAGCGGCCTCCTCGCTACCTCGGGCTTTCGAGTGGCCTTTCAGGGCGAGCCTGGCGCGTACTCCGAGAAGGCTTGCCGAGAGCTCTTAGGGCAAGACGTGCAAACCATTGGCAAAGAGTCCTTCGAAGAGGCTTTCCAGGCCGTTGCTAGCCGCGAAGTGGATTACGCGCTGCTGCCAATTGAGAACAGCCTCGGCGGCAGCATCCACGCCAACTACGACCTGTTGTTGCGCTACAATCTTTTCATCGTCGGTGAGCACACCTTGCGAGTGCGGCACTGCTTACTCGCGCCACCAGGCACCAAGAAGTCGGAAGTGAAGACAGTGATGAGCCATCCCCAGGCCCTCGCTCAGTGCGACAACTACCTTCGGCAGCTCCGGTAAACACTCTCCCCGAACCAATGGCGGCCCTACAGGATCGCCTGTCTTTTCGCCTGTCCATTTTTTTTTTGTAAATTCTAAATCGCCTGATTGTTTTAGGGTAAAGAGAGAACCCAAGTATGATACGGCAGGCAGTGCGAAGTACATCAAAGAAGAGGGCCTCAAAGGTTGCGCTGCCATTGCTTCAGACCTGGCGGCTGAAATTTACGACATGGACGTTCTTGAAGCTGGCATTGAGGTTCATACTGTTTCACACGCGTTGGGTGTCGATTATTTGCTTGCGCACTCGAATTGAGGTTTCAGCTTATCCCTTTCTCGTCTAATAATCCGTGTCCTAATATCCCTGATTACGACCTTTCTCCTCCTCGTACAATAGGACGACGACGTCAATTACACGCGCTTCTTGCTGCTAGCTCGACAGCCAGTGTCCGCGCTTATTCCACCAAACATGAAAGCCAAGACAACGCTCGTGTTTCTGATCGACGACAAGGCGGGCTCTTTGTACCGCGCCCTCGCGTGCTTTGCGCTGCGGGACATTGATCTTGCCAAGTGCGAGTCACGGCCCACCTCAGTGCAGCTCCTCAACTACCTGGCCTTCAGCGAGTCGAGCCGAAAGAAGACCACCAATGACGCAGGCGCAGCGCAGCGCCGCTTCCGCTACTGCTTCTATTTGGACTACACGGCGTCGGAGTTAGACCCCGCAGCGCAGGCAGCCCTGTTTCACCTCCGCGAACAGTCGGACTTCGTGCGCGTGCTCGGGTCCTACCCCACGGACTCTCAGCTCGTGGGGCCCATCAAAGAAGCTTTACTCACCATCAAGCCTGCCAACGATCACACCAAGGCCAAGCGCTTAGCCGCCTCGCGCGCCCTGCTGACGTCAGCCGCTGCTTCTGGGAGCGACTCCAAATCATCAGAGGGAGTTCGAGAAGTGGCACCCGCGGCAACTGAGAAGCTGCGCGTCGGCATCGTTGGGTTTGGTAAGTTTGGACAGTACATGGCCAAGACGATGACCAAATATGCCGATGTGGTGGCAGTAGACAAAGACGATATGTCCAAACAGGCGAAAGAGCTCGGTGTGGAGTTTTTCCATGGTCACGATATGGCTGCCTTCATGAAACGGCCCCTCGATGTGATAATCTTGTCTGTCAGCATCCTCAGGTGCGACCCCCAAAATCCTGATATCCCCTTTATCTGTTCCCGTCAGAAATATATCATGCACCTTATCTTCTCTATCCTCATTTGGGTGGTCTCCTCTCTGTTGTGTCTAGTTTTGAAAGCGTGCTTCGGTCTATGGCGCCTTCAGACCTCCGTGGCAAACTCATCGTCGACGTGTGCACCATCAAGGGTGAGCCCAAGACTTTGCTCTCTGAGCTGGTCCCTGAGGACGCCGACATTCTTTGCACCCACCCCATGTTTGGGCCGGAGTCAGCTCCCTCGTCGTGGCAAGCTCAGCCGTTCGTTTACGAGCAAGTGCGGGTGTCCGACTACGCACGCGCTCACAAGTTCCTCAACATTTTCGAAGCCGAGCGTTGCGCCATGGTTGAGATGTCGGCTGAGCTTCACGACCAGTACGCCCTCGAGCCGCAGTTCGTCACACACCTCGTCGGCCGTGTTCTAGCTGAGCAACACCTGAAGTCCACGCCCATCGACACTGCGGGCTTCAAACACGCTCAGGCCTTAGCCAATAGCGCCGTCAACGACTCGTTCGACCTCTTCTTCGCGCTGTACAAGCACACGGAGGGCGCAGCAGAGCGGCTCGCCAGCGTTCGCGAAGCCGTCGCTCACGTTGAGAAGCAGCTCGCGGCCAAGGAGGCCTACTTAGCTGCTCAGGACGAATACAAGCGCGCCGAGCGGCACACCATGCTGAACGAATTTCGCGCGCTCATTCGTGATGCATCTCACGAGGAGGACGCGGCAGCTGCAGCAAAAAGCCAGGCTTCTGCAAAGCCTAAGCCAGTAATGCCAGTTGCGCCAAAAGCGCCAGTCACGACGAAGCCCAAGGACGGTTCTATGTAATTCTAAAGCTTCTCAAAGAAGGGTTGCGATTTGACTGTGGTGATAGCTGTACTTAATTGTAGTTTATGAGAAGTAGAAACGGAACTCGAGCTCGAGCTCGAGCAATTTTGGAATTTTGCCATTTGCTATTGCTTTTTAGTTTTTTGTTTTTAGCTACAGCCTACAGACAGCTGACGGTACACAGGCCACGGAAATTACAGAACGCATTTGTTTTACAGAATTGAGAGCACCAAGGATTCTTATCGCTTGTGCCCTGTATCGAAGACAGATATTACGGGAAGTGCGAAGTGCAAGTAGAGAACGTAAAATAAGAAATAAGCGCAGATTGGAAATGGCCAAGTTTATCAAAGTCCCCCCTGTAACTTTCGCTCGTAAACCCGCACTCAACATCCACGCCATCCAGTCACACCAGAAAAACAACAGGAGGCAGCGCGAGGACACCAGCACAGTCTTGCATTCGGCGAACGTTGTGGACGAGATATAGCTATGTTCCTCTTACGGCGAAATGTGTCGCAACCATCAGCTATGGTTCAGCTGGTGAGGCCTGTTAGACAAAGGTATTTATCTGCAGCTGCGGAGTCTGCTGAGGTTGAAGGGGCTGCTGAGCCAAGGCGTAGCTTGACAGCTCAAGTCCGCACAGTTGAAGGCACGCCAAAGTCCAGGGCTCTACGTAAATCAGGATCAGTGCCGGGTGTCCTCTATGGTCCTGGCAGCACGCCAGTGAATATTCAGGTGAGAAGGGCTTTTTGTAGTCGGGTTACAACCTACACGTTGTTGGCTCATTTCCTACAACTCGTTCAGGTGGACCTCAAAGAACTCCGCACTCAGCTCCGCATGTGCGGCGAATCTTTCACCAATCAAACAATGGACTTGAAACTGGGGGATGAGACTCATCTCGTAGTGCCACGGCAGGTTCAAATTCACCCAGGTTCGTAGATGTTAGCCGTTACCCACCTACCTTGCACTACTTACATTGCTCCCTTCTCCCTTGTGCCGTTGGCTCGCTGCAGCATCGGAACGGATTATGAACACAAACTTCATTAAATATACGCCTGGAATGGCCGTTGAGATTCCATTGCGCACCATCAACGAGGACCTCTGCGTGCCCATCAAACGCGGCGCTTTCTTCCTCCAGGTCTCACGCAAACTCAAATGCCAAGCGCTGGACCCAAACATCCCACCATTCCTAGCTGTTGACCTCGAAGGAATCCCTAACAAAACAATTATGCGGCATGATAGCATCATTTTCCCACCGAACGTGAAGTCCCTGAATACGGACAAAAATTTCTCCGTGGGAACAGTTGTCGGGAAACGCATGTAAGGCGATATGCGTTAATTGTGTTGTGCGCGAGTAAGGTTGAGGTGGGCGATGGTTCGAAACGCACCTCGAACTCTAGTTCTTACAGCCCCCGCGTGGATGCGCTTTCAGCTTACTCCACTTGCGGTCATCTGGGTCTCTTCAGTAAGCACAAACACCAGACACTAGCACCTGTGCTAGTGCTAGTTGCTAGTAGGCGAGTAGGTCATAGGTCTGGGTTATGGTTATGGGTTACTGGGTTCAGCATTGTGCGTTATAATAAATGCACTGGGCACGAACTCAACTAGGGAGATGGGATGTTCCCTGCGTTCCTTGGTCTTCGTTAGGCATCGCGGGGTTGAATTCGAAGTCCTCTAAAATCGAGTACTCAAAGAAGAAAAGAAAAAGAAGACAAAGGCATCAGGCACCTGCCGACTGCCGAACTCAAATTCTCCATCGCCGACCCGAGCTAAAAATCATGGGGAGTTATCGAATTTGCTTTCAGCTTCAAGGGTAGCCCTCATTTCGGCGTAATCCTTGCAGCCCGTCTTAGGTGCCGCTAGTGCGGTCCATTGTGCTTGCATCCACGCCACGGTTTCTTCGGAGGGCTCGACCGCTGGGGTCTCACTGGCCTGCGTCACTTTGGCTACAGGTGGCAGAGGAGGCGCGTCATAGCGGTTGTGCTTGATTTGCTCGTCATAAAACCACCCTTCACTAAATTTGGCGTCATTGGACGCCATCCAAGTTTTACTGCTGAGCCGCACGACTTCGTCCACTAGCGCGGCATCTGGCTTCTCCAGAGCCATGAAGTTGGCCACCTCGCGCACGGTGTTTGGCAAGTCCGCTAGCATGGACTCGAAGCAAAGCAACTTCACCGAAGGCTGCTTACGAGCTAAGTAAAACTCAGTCATATACTCCCAGTAATTGCCTCCCCAGATCGAATCGATGGCCCAGAGGGGGCATTTCGCGAAATTGTCTACGTTTGTAAGCCACTCTGCGGGGAAAGGGGGGCCGTTGGGCAGTGACATGAACTTGCCCGTAAAAAAATTGAAGAGACTAATCAAGGTTTTTACAGGGTCTCGCACGGTGCACAAGTATTTGCAGCCTTCTTGAACTGCTGACAGACGCGCGTGAGACTTGAACAACCGCGGCTCGGCCATCTGACAAAAATTGAAAACAACAAGACGCACACGCGCATGCGTAGAAACAAGTACGACTCAGTCGAACGCAAATTGAACGTCTACCAAATTGGAATCAGCTCAAGAGGGCAGACATTTTACCTGGTCAGCAGCTAGGTCTTGATTCACTTCCCACGCAAAATCTATCCACGGCATAACCTGTGTGATTTCTTCAAAGTCCTGCGAAAGCATAGAGCATATTTGTGCCATGTGCATGGAAGACTGGGGGAATGATTTTGTCTACATTTTTGCTCTAGAGACATCAGGACTCACGGTATGCCCCTTTGTTCGAAGCTGATGAGTGATTTGTTGACACCACGTAGTTCCCGTTTTGTGGAAAGTGAGAACAATCACATCAGTTGGACGAGGCTTGAAAGATTTGGAAACGGTAACGGAGTAACTGCCAACCTGTCACCGGTAGGAAGGGTACTTACTCGTAAGTCAAACAATTCAACCAAAACCCATCAATAAGTGCTCGTACACTATAGCCCTACGAACCATTTGTACATACCGGCATTGGATACGCCACATTCCGCCGACCAAATAGTGCGCGAATTTCACGAGTCGATGTTTTAAGCTCCTCTGGCTAATTACATAAATGTGGACCACAAAGACAAGAAGAGGGCCAAAAGGCTATGAAAGATCCTTAATATTATGGCTAGAGAAAAACCGATGAGCGATAATTCGTCTACCACATTTAATCAAGATGGAAAGAATCAAAAATGATCACCCATTGCCTGCATGTACAACCAACATACGTCCGAATAAGCTTCCCACTTACCAATGCCTCGATTTCTGTGTCGTCTAGCTCCAGTGCCCAAGGTTTCGCCCACTTCCACGCAGCCACCGCTAGAGCGTTAGGCTTTACCGGTGAATTTTTGAATGTTGGAGCAACGCCGTAGACAAGAGATGGCTCGGCCTCCGCTTCCTCGATCACAGTAAATTCGGCCCCGCCATTCGGTGAGCCAAGCTTCATCCGAGCGAGAAGGATCTTTTCTTTACTGCCATCGTCAAAATTGATAGTATGCAGAGAACCCCCAGTGAGAACCTTTGAGAAATCCTCTACTTTTCCTGGCCCTTTGCCGGTAACATCGATACGCGCGCCCACTAGAGATGCCATTACCCCAAAGTAAACAAAGATACTTCCCACAGTTCTCGAAAGAAAGCTGTATCGATGTACTTATATCGATGTATCGACCTATCGACGCAACGTATCGACACGTCGTCACATTTTGAACTGTTTTTGTTGTTGGTTGTTGGTTCGTTCCCTTCTTGGTTTGATTGTTGAATGTTGAATGTCCATTATTCAGTACCTACGTAAAGTTCTGTCTGGGAGGCTGGAAGTGTCCGTGGCTCCCACCATGCTACAAATTAGAAACCGGTGTAGCAATGGAAGTGCACCTCCAGCGGCATCTCATATACCCCATTCCAGGAAGTATTTTACCAGCTATCTCCCACTGGCGATAGCAGCGACGCAGCGACAGATACCAATAGCTCAATAGGCGATTTGCAAAAGGTCGCCCGGCCTCCTGGATCAATGGTCAAAACGCAAGAGAAAATCACTGTCCTCTTTGCGATTATAACTCCCGCGAAACGCATGCGTGTACTCTCCTGCTCGCAGCATTGGCTTCTGTATCAATTGGGTTCGTATTAGTTCGAGTTCGAGTTTGTCCAGATTAGAATTGAGTGATTTCCAGTGGAAATGAAACACAAGCCGGTGGCTGAATGCGTAGATAAACAGGAAAGGAGTATGAAATATTTACCGACGTGCATATGCCTCTATGAGAGCAGCAAGTGTGGTCCAAAATCCAAAAGGAGGGGCGCTTCTAAAGTCTGATCTGACTCGTACCATACTGTATTAGTGCATACATCTCATTTGTGGGTTTGTGGGGACTCGCTCTTTTCAGCATCGCGTAGAGAGAGTAGAGCTACGCAAGGTGTGTGCCAGGTGGCCGCAGCTCCTACGAGTGCTCAATGTCAACCCGGCTGAAACTTAGAGCTATCAATGTGCCCGTTTTCTCAGCTGATTTTTTCATTCTTTATTTAAGCGGTGTTGTGGTCGATATTTAGTGAAAGAATGATTCGGATATAGGAGACATGGATGTCTCGGTTCTATGATTTTGATTCTAACTATTGTCCCGCTTCGTTCTCCCTTTCACCTAACTCCCTTTCTCCTTGTTGCAGATGGGAACAGCGACAAGTAGCCCGGAGGTTGGCGGCGATCCTTTTGAAGATGAGGACGCTGAATTGGACGACGAATCCCAAGGTGTGTTCGCTGCGTGTGTGGAAGCTCCTACCGCGGGCACACTCTAACTCATTCCTTTTCCTGTTCCTTGACGCGGCTGCTATGCACATAACGCAATTATTCACCAGAATCAGGCCCAGAAGAATCTCTGCCGTCTTTAACTGGCCTAGAGGGAGCTCGTCAGGGAAATTCGGCAATGGTTGTTAGCAACGGGCGAAGTAGCGGTGAGAGCGCTGTGGTTGTGGCATCGCCGTTAGAGGCTGTCGGCACAAGCGGAGCCGGGTCTACAGCGCTCGCATCCCAGCGGCCCTCAGAAGAATCTTTGCTGCGCGTGGTATCCTCGCTTGATGCGTCCGACTTGTCTGCCCAGCTCACGGCCGCAGCGCGGCTCCGGCGGCTGCTGTCCGCTGACGATCCACCCATCAAAGAGGCTGTAGGGCGCGGCGCAGTGCCGAGGCTCGTTGAGCTCTTGCGCCGCGATTCTAGCCCGAGGCTCCAGCTTGAAGCAGCTTGGGCGCTCACAAACATTGCCAGCGGCGCGCCGGAGCATGTGCGGGCAGTAGTCGACGGCGGAGCCCTCACGCCGCTTTGCCATTTGCTGCGCGCCTCGGATTCAGCGGTGCGAGAGCAGGCAGCTTGGGCTTTAGGGAACATCGCTGGAGACGGCGCCAAAATGCGAGACAAAGTTCTGGCTGCGGGTGCCCTGGAGCCGCTGGTCCGCACTTTGCGAGACGCGGGCGCAGCAGCCCTTGCGGCGGGCAAGGAAGGAGCGGCGGAAGCAGAAAGCGACCGCCTCGCTCTCGCCACGTCCGACCCCGACGGAGGCGCGGCGGGCACACCGGGGTCGCTTCCCATGGCTGCCCTCCGCACGTGCGTCTGGGCGCTGTCGAACTTGGTGCGCGGGAAGCCAGCACCGCAGCTCAAAGCCGTGGCCTCAGCACTGCCGGTGCTCGCGGAGCTTACGAACGTCGACGACGAAGAAGTCCTAACTGACGTGTGCTGGGCCCTGTCTTACCTCGGAGAACGAGCAGAGGGTGTCGACGCAGTGATTGAAACTGGAGTCTGCAGCCGCCTTGCCGGCCTGCTGTCAGCTTCTAGCGCTTCGGTGCAGAAGTCGGCGCTCCATGCTGTGGGCAACATTGTCGCGGGGTCGCAGTCTCAGGCTCAGGCCGCGCTCGACGGCGGCGCGTTGCCTTTGCTCACCAAACTCCTTAGCTCGCGCGACGCAGAGGTGCAGCGACTGGCAGCATGGGCCATTAGCAATGTTACTGCGGGCAGTAGCGACCAAATTGAGGCGATGATTGACCTCGCTGCTGTGCCACCGCTGCTGGCGTTGCTTCGGTCGCCGAGTCGAGCCGTCCGCAAGGAAGCGGCGTTCGCCCTAGTTAATGTCACTACCAGTCCTTGGCCGCAACACACGCAAAGGCTCGTAGAACAAGGCGTCATTGCACCCCTGTGTGAACTCCTGTCGCCCACCGAGCCAGCAGACATCGTGACAGTGACCCTCGAAGGCTTGCAGAACATCATGAAGGTGGGCGAGGCCGTGGACGACAGCAGTGGTTTGCCAGTGGTCGCAGGCAGTGTGCGCCCGGGGCCAGCCATTTGCACCATCGTTGGCGCCGTGGTTGCCGCCAACGGAAAAGCGCGCATGGAGGCGTTGCTGGAGCATCATCGCGCAGGCCCCATTCACGCCATTGCTTCGGTGCTGCTTCACTCCTACATCCAAGCCTTCGAGGGCCTGTCCCTGAACGGCCAGCAGCAGCTGCCCACCGCGGCGTCTGTCTTAGCCCTCGCAGCGCCGCTGCTGTCGCCGCAGGGCGTAAAACTCAGCGCCATGGGCAACCCTGTGGATACTGGCACGTCAGCGAAGGGGCGCCGCAACAAGGGCCGTGCTTCGAGCGGTAGCGGAGATGACGCTCTTCCCATCGAGCCTGCGGTGTTGGCGCTGCCTGCTGGGGCGAGCAGCGGCAAGGGCAAAAGCGCGAGCGGTCAGGCTGCGTCCAAAGCCACCGCACAAGCTGGTGCCCTGCGCGCTGCCAAGGGCGTTAGCGCGGCGGTGGCGACTGAGGCGCCGCCTTCCTCGTCTGCGGCTTCGGCGCCCGAGAAGACTCCGCCAGCGTTAACCAACGGACAGCGTGTAGAGTTCATGGTTACCATCAAAAACTTCACTGCGCGGCGGAACCGAGGGCATCCAGCAGGCCAGTATTCGGAAATCTTCGACGGCAAGAAAGCGGGACGGTGGAGGCTTCTCAGCTACACGCACGGCACAGTAGCGGGCAAAGACGGAGAATGGCTAAGCTTATACGTGTCGTCTGCGGATGTAGACGAGCTCGCTTGCAAATATCGCTGGTCTCGTACGGTGGATTACTCCATTACGCTCGTGCACCCATCGGCTAACGGACCTAGCGGCAAAAAGAATCGAGCGGGCGGCGAGGGCAAAGGCGACGACGCAACAGCTGCGAATGCTTCACTCTCGGTGACCCGGCGGCACACGTCGGTGGTGTTTCGAGGGGTTCACAACGACTACGAGTGGGGCTGCCGGGACTTCTTGCCGTCGGATCAAGTGGTGGACCAAGGCTTCCTCTTGCACGACTCCCTCCTGGTGCGAGTCGAAGTCGAGCTGCGCGAAGATGGCCCCGGCCAGCCCTTGTCGGTGCTCACGCCGCTCGAGCTCAAAGCCCACCTGGCGTGGGCTGCGGAAAATGGCTTACCACGCGCCTGCCTCGCCTGCCTCACCACTTTTGCGGCCAACAATGGAGCCTCGACCGAGGCCAAGGGAGTAAAAACGTCCGACCATGGAGCACTCACCACTCACTTGGCCACTAGCGCGAACGGGCTCATCACCTCGACGTGTTCGGAGGAGTGGGGCACCCCCCTCCACCTGGCCTGCATAGGGTGGCGCCCGGGGAACGCGCACGTGGTGTCCCTCTTGCTCGACTGCGGCGCGCCGGTGGATGCGCTCAACAAGCACGGCGAAACGCCTTTGGTGCTCGCTGCGCGCGAAGGTGGGCAAACCGCGGTGGTCGACGTGCTCTTAGCTCGCAGCGGGAACCCTTGCCTCTGCTCCAAAGGGGGCTGGTCTCCGATGAGCGCTGCTGCGAGCCGCGGCCGGGATGACGTAGTTCGCCTTCTCGCTCAGCGAGGAGCCCCACTGGAAGAGGTATGGCCGCCGTTGTCTGCGCTGCTCGAAGCAGCCAAAGCTGGCCATGCGTTGACGGCACTCACGCTTCTCGAGAGTGGCGCGGACCCGGAAGTGCAAGACGAAAAAGGCAACACGGCGCTGTGGATCCTGCTGGAGAAGAACATGACCGAGGCCGCGCTCACAATGGTGCAGCGGCATCACGCCTCGGTAGCGCAGTGCTCGCGCGAGCGGTCCAAAGTGCAGCGAGCCAAACTCTTGCTCAAGCACGCCCAGCGCCGCGGGAAAAGCCTGGGCAGTGGCAAAGGCGGCGGGTCTGGGGACAGCACCCACGAGCAAGGAGGTCAAGACGAGCTGGATGACCGTCTCTTGGAAGGCGATTTAGACGACGGGCTAGACGTGGCACTCGATGCAGAAGCGGCAGCGCTCGACCTGGTGAAAGAGCTGGAAGAGGAAGAAAACAACAAGGCGAGCAAGTCTTCCAAGAACCGCAAGAAAAAAGAAAAGCTCAAGCAAAAGAAGCAAGAAAAGCAATCGGAAGTGGACTCGAAAAAGAAGGACCTGGAATCGGAGAAGCAGCAGCGGGAAGCCGCCCGAAAGCGCGACGACGACGAAAAGCGCAACCGCGAACGCCGGGAGCAAGAGGAGTCGGAACGCATTCGGCGTGAGTCCGCCAAGCTAGAGTGGCAGCGCGCACGCGAAGAGGAGCGGCAGCGAGCCGACGCCGATTTGGTGAATGAAATGCGGGAAATCGAGCGACAAAACGCGCGCGATGGCGGCAGTGGCAGCGCCAGCAACGGCAGCAGCTCTAGCAACAGTGGCAACTCAGCCGCATCGTCAGCAGAACCAGCCATGAGCAGCGCGCGGTCGAAGAAGCGCCGCAACGCAGGCACCGGGGAAGAGGCCAACAACGGTAAAAACAACGGAGCGCGCAACGTGATGCAGCCTGCTGTTGCTGCGACTGCTAAACCCACGGCAGCTGCCAAGCCCGCACCTGTCCAGCAACAAGAGCAGACACAGCAAAGCAAGCAACCGCAACAACAGCAGCAGTCGCAGCAACAGCAGCAGCAGCAGCAGCAGCTGACTCAGCGAAAGGCCCAACCTGCCAAGCACAGTGCGGTTGCGCCGAGTAAGCCTGAAGCAGCAACGAGCGGCTCGAAGTCATCTCCATGGGGTGCACCGGTGCCCCCGACGTCACAGGGTAGCAGCTCCGCTCCTTCCTCGGCTTTGTCAAGCCTGACGTCGCCTTTCCACATGCCTGCACAACCTTCACCAGCTGCTGCTGCGGTGCAGGATTCAAAGCTTCTGGGCATGGGGCACTTCGGCGGCGAGCGTTTGGTTCAACCGTCATCGGGTCCTTTCGGCGCACCGTTATCATCGAATGACACCCTCAATGACTCCATCTCGAGCAGTGGCTGGGATCGCCCTCCTCCTGTCTCGCACGACCCGCCCGTTTCCCTCAAGGCACCTGAAGCTTCGCAGCCGCTGCCGAACCCATCAAGTGGAGCCTCCTCGCTGGCGGTGCCCCTGGCAGCACCTGAAGCGTTGTCGCAGCTCGGGCAGCTCGGCAGCCTTCTTAGCCGTCGGCTCGACACAACTCGGCTGAACCAAATCGTGCCCGTTTTAACCAGTCGATCTTTGGACTACGGGTCGTTCCTCATGATGTCGGAGGCTGAAATCATGGCGCTGGGGCTTCCGCGAGACACTGCGGCAGCTTTACTTGATGTTCAGGAGGAAGAAGTGCTCTCGGGTGTAGGTGGTATGGGCTTCATGGACTCCCTCGATGATGACGAAGGCGGCGGCAGCAGCAGCCGCGGCATGGAGCTCAATGGCATGGACTTCTTGCTTGGCGATGACGACGAAGTGCCGCCACCGCAGCCATCAGTGGAGGCTCTGCAGCCGTTAGCACCGCCCGCATCATCTTCACCTTCTTTAGCAGCAATGGCGCCTCCTGGGTCTGACCTCACAGCCGCGGCAGCTGACGGCGGGTCACTGCCGGAGTCTCCAGCGCTGGCGGTGATGCGTTATGAAGCAGTGCGTGGGATGATGGCACAAATGAAGGACATTGAAGACCGGCTAGCGGCTGCTGCGCACGCGGAGGCTGGAAGAGCGGCGGCTGCGAGCGAAAGGAAGCGCGCTGAAGATGCGGACCAGGACTTCCGCGGTTTCGTCTTCGTGTGCTCCTCGGACACGGCCGCGGAAGCGCTTGAAACGGGCTTGTTAGGGCTGCCGGGTAGCCACTGCGACGACTTAGCGGACGCGATTGAGGACCAAACCCCCATCTTTCTCTTCAACTTCTCCGACGGGACCTTGCACGGGGCGTGGGTCGCCGATGGGCGGCCGGGCATGAACCTCAACCCGGCGGCTTTTTCCTCGCCCAACCGGAACTCGAGCCGCTTCCCTGCGCAGCTGCGCGTGAAAGTGGCGGACCCTGCGCTGTACCCCCACATCGCGCTTCAACTGGACAATGAAAACCTTTCCTTCACCTCGAAGCTCGCCGGCCACTGGAGCTGGTTTGGCGTGCCTGGCCCCATTTCCAAGGCGCACACCCGCGCCATTCTCGAAAAGATGCACGACCGCGTGACCGAAGCCTCCAAGCTCGATGCCAGGAGCGCTCCACTAGCCCCACCGGCGACGCCGCCGTTGCGCAGCAGCAACGCGGGCCGCAACGAGGGCTGCTCGCTCGCTGCTGCCTTGGTTTCTGACTGCGTGTTGCGGGAAGGACGAAGCAGGCTGGGAAGCGACCAATCATCGTTGTTGCCATCGCCTATGGACCCGTTGTTGTCGTCAACTGCACGTCCAGAAGAAGTGGCGCGAGTAGCCAGGGCGGAGCTTTTGCGAAATGTCATCGCCAAGGCGGGCCTCAGCTCCCTCTGCCGCGACTTGAGTGAGAAACTGGACAATGCTGCTCAGCAAGCAGCACGTTGTTGGGTGAATGCGCGCGACCGGGTCAACAAATTTGCGAGGGAGGAAGCAGAGCTCCAGCCGCACACCCCTGTAGCCGAGGAGGCCTTTCGGGTGGCGTCAGTGGCGGGGCCAGGGGTTTCCGACGCCGTCGGAGTTGTCGAAGTGTGCTGGAACCCGTCGCCAGCGCTCCAGGCGGCCTCTCACGCAGCCCAGACCGAGGATCCCGGGGCGAAGCCATGGTCAGCTGCTGCGAGCGGAGCGCCCTCTGCCGAAGCGTCCCTGATGCGCGCCCTGCCCCCGCAGTACAGCACCTTCGTGTCGATGCAAACCTTCCGGAGCTTGTCTCAGGTCTACACCGAGCGAGGCCACGCGCCGCACCTCTTCGTGCCCAGGCTCTTCGAGCTCGCGCTCTTGCACGAAACGCTGGCCGCATGCACCACCCCCTCGGGTGGGGGCTTCGGAGCTTTTGAGCTGGCCCTTCCAGAGAGCTTGCTGAACGAAGCTCAAATGCACTTCAGGGCCACGCAAGTGTTCACCGCTGCGCTCTTCGCTCGGCCGGGTGGGCACCTACTGCTGGGCACCGCGATGCCGTTGCAGGCAGACGGGTGCTGGGGCTCGTCAGGGGCCTTTCCGGACGCGCAGCTCGACACCGGCTCGTTCCTTCTTCACCTGCCCATGTGCTGGACCCACGACGCCACTGCGCCCTTGAACCCGCCCCCGGACTCGCCGTTGCGCCATTTCCAAAGGCCTCTGGTTCGCGGCTTTGCCACTGCGGCTTCGTCGGGCCAGCCCCTGAGTTTCTTGCTTGTGGCGTCGCTGCCGCGGCGAGAGGACGGTGCGCCCAAGAGCACTTCGCCGGACGAGGCCGCGTCCCTCACCGTAGACCCTTCCTTGCGACCTTTCCTCCGCATCGCGCGAGTAGTGCCCCGCGCGCAAGCTTCGTACGAATGCCGACGCTTGGTTTCCGTCGCGTCAGGCCCCAGTAGCAACACCGAGGTGGCAGCCTTAGCCTTGGCCGTTGAGTCTGTTTGCCACCACCACAGCGATCAGATGTCAGGTTGGGCTGACGATGGTTGCGATGCCATGTTCTGCGTCCTACAAAACGACGCCGGATCGCGGGCTTGGCCAATCACAGACGACTCCATCACGGCCCTCACACGGGCACTCGCTGAAGCAGCCTGTGCAACCGAAGGCGGCCGAGGCGCTGGCAGCGGGCTTGGGAGTGCATTCGACGCGCCTCACTCGGCCATGGGCTTCGGTGATATCGGCGAGGACTTTGGAAGCGAGCTCCAGGGGAAAGCTGGTGGTGTTTCATGGGCCAGGGTAGCAGCGGGTAAGAAATAAACGAGCGCCGATCGCCACGTCGATTCACGGACATTCAATGAGGTTAAACAGCTCCCTTGGGTGATTTGCTTCTTGGATATCATGCGTTATCGTTATCAGGGGTGTTGCCTATTTCCGTTCTATCTGTTCTGTAGCTAATTTACTAATTCAGATTAAAAACGTCCCTACTGCCTACTGCCCACTGAAGATTTCTGGTCTCTAGTGCCAATCCCAATCCCAATTCCCGATCAGCGATCAGTCTTCGAGTCTTCGAGTCTTCGAGTCATCAGTCTTCGAGCCTTCGAGTCTTCGAGTCTTCGCGTCTTCGCGTCGTCGAGTTTTCGTTTTTTTGCACGGAAAAGAAAGCAAAAGCGAGGGCAGCGAGAGTAGAAGTTCTACCTAGAAGGAGGAAGAAGGCGGAAGGAAGTGGGTGGAATCGCGGGCATAACCGTGGTATGATGCGCTTCGTCTTCTGTTGGGAATTGGTTCTACGGCCATCGCCATCGTCGCCATCGTTGGAGATGGAGATGGAGATGGGAGTAAGAGAAGAAGCTAAGTTTGATGTTTAATAACACCAGGGAGCACTCAGCACACAGCCCGGACGGGCTTGTTCGAAAGGACTCATCAATACGCAGCCCTCTGCTGTTTGTTGGTCTTTCTATGGCATTCAAAAAAGTCGTCTGTTTCTCTCTTTTCAGTTGCTTCGAGAGCTGGCCACTCGCTTCTTGTTGACATAGGGTTCCTAGAAAGCACAATGGGATACTCCCCAATGCCAATAGCAACTTAATAAAAGGGACATTAATATGATATCAACAAACAGATATCGCGCATTTAGATTAGATTAAGTAGATTAGATAATACTCCCCAATTGCTAGAAAACAACAGCAAATAGCATAAAACTGCGTTTTGGTGAATCCTCCAGAACAAGTCTGACTGGTGTCATTTGCCCCGGAGAACGAGCGAACACGAATGTTTGATGCGCAATATTCAATTCAGACGCCCTCTTCCCAGTAAGTACGTGGGCATGTGCTGAAGTGCTGAACTACTTTATTCTCTAGCGGCAATTTGCTGTATTTACGTCTTGGAATGCGCATTTCGATTCGAAGGGTTTCTTATATTAGAGAAGTCATCCTTGCCATTAGACAAGAGCTTGCTTTAGCTCTACTGTAGCATTTAGCGTGTCGCTGTGTCGTGTGTCGCTTCAGAACAGTACATATTGCTGTTCGTGTTGTGTGTTGTTGGTTGTTGGCTTTGTATCTGTAAATAAGTAACTTATAATAGATCAACGTAGAGTTGATGTTTTATGCGACCACGACCAAAAACCGCCTACCAAAGAAAAATGTCTGTCCGTCACATCACATTTTTATCTGGGTACATATGTACTGACACCTTACGTATGTTCTGACACGTTATCACGTCACTGACATCAACCATGTTCTGACACGTTGTCACGTCACTGACATCAACTACGTTGATCGTGGCGCGGCGGCGCGCGCCGCTGCAGTAGGATTAGGGTCACAGTCGAAACATCAAAACGAAACCAAATCAGAAACAAACATGGTTTTCGCGCCGGTTTTGTTTCTCCGAAACAAACTTCGACCTGCGTCCGGGCGTTTCCCCGTTTCGCGAAACGAAACGAAGGTACAGATCGCTCGGTTTGTTTCGATGTCTTCGCTTAATCCGTGTTTTTGTATCGTCCCATGGGCCCCCTACGGGAATGCTTTGGTAAGAGGCGGGGTTGTCCTACGTGACTTAAAAAAGGCCAGCTCGAAAACTGGTTAACTCTTGATGTGAATCAACCCTCAAAATATCCTTCTTGATCTCTTCTGAAATCCCCTCGAGGGGTTTTGAAAAAAAATGTAGTGGATTTACGGAACTCCCCCCGAGGGGGTCTCGGCTGAAGTCCGTTTCGTTTCGGCTTGCTGTACAGAAGCATGATAAGTATTTTGCGTTTGTTTCACCTCGAGAAACGAAACGTCCCCGATATTCCAATCTCTCGGTGTGTTTCATTTCGAAACTACTAGAAGAACAGAGCCCCTAAAAACCGGGGTTTCGTTTCATCTCACTTTTTTGGTTTCGACTGTTTCCCTAAGTAGGATAGGAACAGCCAAACTAGCTCCCCATTAGTCTAAGTCCACACACGCAATGCATGCTGAAAGTGCATGAGACTAGCTATTGACTTCAATTGAAGATTAATCATTCTCAGGCTGCTGATGACTTATCCAGATGATGTATGATAATTTTTCAGCTTTGAGACAAACATTGATGAAGTAGTGTCGGGCTTTTTCATTCATGGCATCACAAGTGACAGCAGCAGGCGCAACAGAGCGCACTGTGTATCTTATTCGCCACGCTGAGTCACGGTATAATGAAGCCAAGAAGGCTTGGAATCTAAGGGGCTTAGTTGGCGAGCGTGATCATTCCCTCTCCAGCACTGGAGTTGCCCAGTGTGCTCGATTACGCTCAGCCTTGCAGACTGCCGCAGCAAGTGGTGACTCTGACGCCATAGCAATACTTTCACGAAAGAAAACTCTTTCGAGCCCGCTCTGCCGTGCGATACTAACTGCTCATCTTGCGCTGCCACATTCCGGTTCAGCTTCCCCTGAAATCGTGGCAATTCCTCAAGCCCGAGAACAGTGCATGATGCCCGTTTTTGCTAGAGACTCGGTCGGGACTCCCCGAGACGCCATTAATGCAAATGTTGCGTCAGAGTTATCCGCTGCGAATGATTCAATAGAAATGTACCTGGCTGCCAACGAAGACGCCGGATCTGTCCACCATCTTATGAAAGCTCCAGTCGTCGACTTGTCCAAAATAGAAGAAGAGGCGTGGTGGAGAGTAGGGGAGACCGGAGCATCCACATCTGACCGCCTTCAAGAGTTGCTCGCCTTTCTATTCAATAAAACACAAGGCATTGAAATGACTGGGCATGGCGCAATCGTTCTCGTCGCTCACAGTCGAATTATTCGTTCATTATTTCGAATGTTTTCGAATGAATCCCAATTTTCCGAAAAGCTTGTCGAAAACTGTGCTGTTATACGGCTGGCGCTCTCTTCTCGCACACAGTTGAATAAGGCGGACGACATCGCTGGAGTTCATATCACGAGTGCAGAATTCCTATTCAATTCTGGGTTTAGATAGTTACCGGAAGAAGAAAGCACGCACTACTCCAAGGCGCTGGATTTAGCATTTACTGCTGCCTTCGGAATTCGACCGCGACCGCACAGCCAGGTGAAATCAATTCTCACTTTAATTCGCACTTTAAGCAGCGTTAATTCATCTGAGAATATCAGGAATAGGAAATATCACGGTTATGTTACTGAAAATTTCACTATTACTGTAACTTTCAGTTGCTTGGTTCTTGGACCACCTGCTCCCAACTCCCAAGAACCAGTGTAGTACAGTAGTACGTGCAGGGTACAGTAATAAGCAACATCTGAAACTCAGAGAAATCATTGTAAGACTCAGCGCGTTCAAGGCGTGGAGATCACGAACCACAAAAGCAAATCCACTGCAAATTTCTCTATTACTAAAAATACATATCTATCATCCATTGGAGTCTCCATTAAAATTTATTTATTACGCAGCATAAATCAAGTTTCCCTCGCTACGCCTTCAGGCTTATAGCTTCGTGGCTGGTGTGCAAATCAGCGAACTCATTTTCAGGTGATTTCGAGTTTCTTTCTTTTTTTTTTTTCCCTGGAATCCAATCAAGTCAAGTATCAACTTGAAATAAAATGCCGCTCCAATCACTTCCATGGCCACGCGGGCATGTGCGCTTAATGAGCTGCATTCCAAGTACGAGCTTCGTTGCTTCGTATTTCTGCCTGCTAGCCCTCAAATTCCGGCCCTTCGGAGCCCTCGAGCAATAAAAATTGTCGTTATGTAAGCCACGGGGCCAAGCGTTATAGTGCGAACTCAAACAAAATTCAAAAGGGAACTAACGAACCTTGGTTTTGGTTTTACACTGAAAGTTATACTTCGAAAAGAAATGCGATTAAATCTTATGCTATATGTGTCAGCCGTTATCAAAGCACTCGCGGTTCGTGGTTCCCGGTTCCTTGGTTTGGAGCTGGTCACCTAGTGGTCACCTTCATATTTATGCTAGCCGTGTATCAAATGTATCAAACTCGAACACTCGAACTTGCGAAATCGGGTAGCTGAAAGGGTAATTAGCTCAACCCCCACTTTCATGCTAGCAAATTCCATGCCATTTGCCATCGGCGGAAAGAATGGGGCCTCGATGCATATCTTCAGTTTTCCAAGCCTGGAGCACAAGCTTCTACGTTTTTTTTTTTTTTCACTGTAATAAGTACTGAGTATGACATCGACGTCGACGTGTAAATTGACGTAATTCGGTCAATTTTATGACTTATTTTCGCTAGACCGATAATTTCCGACACTCGAAACACTCAACCACTCAACACTTCTTGCTGGACAGACCATATCCCACATCATAAATAACAGAGTCCTATGAAGCTGAGCTAGCTGGACCTCTACGCTTCAATAATCGAGATGTCGTGGTTTACTTCAAAGAAAGAGAAGTTTGTGGAAGTACGCTCGAGTTTTTTTCGCAAGTTAGACGACAAAAAAGCATCCACAGAGTCCGCGCCCGTAACAGAGAAGGACTTGCAAATTCCAGGTGCGGCACCATCGTCGAGTCTAACCAAGTCTCGACACACACGCACACCACCATTGATGCGTACATTTATTCGTGCTCTAGTTGCTTCAAAACGAAATAACTTTTATTATTGAATGATGTATGATCTCTAGCGCCCGAGCCTGCTCCGGATGCCGCTGCCGCCACCCCAGCCGTCGAGTCTGCGGGTCATCGGACAGACCGAGCAGCCGACAAGCTGGCGACTGCGCTAGCTGCCAAGTATCAATTTGAGTTAAACTCATCGCGTTCTCACAAGGCTAATGTACACGCGCTCCTCTCGCGCGAGCTGCATGACCTGACTCGACAGGCGCTCGCATTTCGTACCGCGCGCTTGCCCCCGCGTGTGCTCTGCCGCCTCAACGCGTTCATTGCCAATTTGTGCGCTGCTGTGCCAGAAAGCCCGCTGCCGTCCGCATTAAGTCGGCTCAGTGTTAGCACAAGAAGTGCAGATTTACCGGCATGGGATGATGGCGAGGACAACGCCATGATGCTGGCGCAGGTGAGCGAGGAGGACCTGAAGAAGCGGCTGGAGTGCTATATTAGCGCGCTATGGGCCACTGCGAACGCGGCCACTCAAGCGGAGCTCGCTAAGGAGGCCTATAAAGGAAACCCTAAGGTGATTCAATCTTATCTAGTATACTTAGGAGCTTGGCGAAACCAGGCATCTTCAATTTATGTTTTAGATTAGGTGCAACGCCTTGTTGTGTTTAGTTTTTGACTCTTTTTTTTTTTTGGCATTTGTAGGCAGCTGCAGCTGCTGATCGAGAAGCCGCAGAAGCACTTGCGGCTGCCAATGAAAGAGCAGACTCATCGCGCTTAGAGGCAACGGTAGATTCGTTTGTAAACGTATGCGTGGCACAGGCTGCTCTGGTGCCCAACATGACGCTGTTGCAGAACATCAGGCCGCGGCACCTCCTAACGCCATTGGTGGAGAGCTTGTCCAGGGAAATTCTGGGAGTGCCGGACGTGGACTCAAATACGCGCGAAAAGATTGCAGAGTTAGTGACCACCTACGAAAGGCAGCATTCTTTCTTCCAAACGGCAGAAGCGAACGCGAAGCGCGTGCTGGTGCCTGCGCTTCGGGAGCTTCTGGTGTGGTTGCGCCAAAACGAAGACTCTCTGGTGGCCAACTCGGCCACTGAGGGCATGCTGGCGGTCATTCCGGATGACTTGAGGCACAAGCTCAAGACTCAAGTGTACTATTCCGCCGACCATTTCTTCGAAGTGTTCAATGAGCTGCGGCCGAGGCTCGCGAAGCTGCCCATCCCGCTCCACCCGCTGCTCGAAGACACCACAATGGACGCCGCCCAGGCCATGAAGGACATGCACCGAGAACGCCTCACGCTCAACGGGCCCGAAGTTGCGCCCGCAGACATTCCTCGCTTACTATCCGACCTCATTCACGGACTTCTTGAAAGTAGCTTGGCTCTCGCTGATGGCGCTGCTGTTGCCGCTAGAGAGGGAAGCCAAGGCGTGAATGGACAGGCGTCGCAAGCAGCCAATGATGTGCCGACATCTCCCGGGAGCAGGAATGGTACGGAGGGAGAGGTTTCAACGCCGCCTCACGCGTCGTTAACGAGCCCCACGCTGCCAACTGCACCTCGGCACGCGCGGGCGCATGTGGCGCTGTCGGAGCATCTGGTGATGCGGACCATCAATGCTGCGAGCCGAACCACTTCGGGCGGCGATGCATTCTTCATCGTTCAGGTTCATTCGCTGATTGATGACACCTCGCTTACTGCTGACTGCCTTAGTTCTACGACTTCTTTCGCTCACATGATTTACTATTACCTTTTTGTATATACATTTGGCGTGGCAATCCAGTCCCCTGTTCTTGTGGAGTGACTGCTCACTCTGATATATCGCCTTCTTTGCTGTATTCAGGACCTATACGGCGGCGATGGCGTGTTGGTGAAGCAGTCAGCTGTTACGGCACCACCCATTGAAATAATCGTAGATGCCACTGGGATAACCGTGCGAAGCCAGGATTCGTACGAGATCTACCACGAGCAGGAGGTTGCGGAAGCTGAGGAGGCGTTCCCGCTCATGATCATGCATACCGCCATGATTGAAAACATACCATTACCAGAGCCAGCTATCATCCGAAAATATATGTCGCGAAGAGAGTAAGTTCTTGCCGTGCTCCTTAGCCCAGTTTTATTATCAGAGCCATCATCATTTCAAACTTTGTTTTTGCCTAGTCTTGGATTTCGTGGTGACATGAGTCGAGGAGCAGACGACAGCGACGTGGAGGCACTGGCGTCGCTTGACCCCGTAGTCGTGCGCCGTTTCTTGAGCTTAGACGCCGTGCGCCCCAAGCGCCCGAGGTAGCTGCATGCCGACTCAGCGCTCAAGTTCAAGGCACAGCCCCGTTGAGGGCAGGTGGTGCTCTCGTGCGCTTCACTTTTCGAGTTAATCTTCGAGTTCCCATTGCCAATTGTTGAGACTTTAATCCGCCAATCGCCAAGTCGCAAGTCGGGATTCGAATTAAGTACCCTATGTATTAATTGTTGTTTGGCCTCCCGACTCACTGGTCAAAACGTAAGAGGACTTAACGCTATCCTCTTTACGATTTTGACTTGCGCGCAAATGATTTTGATGAGTGGATCGCCATTGCCAAGGACAAGTCGAAGTGGAGACAGCTGGCTCACTCCATTCCCTCCTGATGCCTGATGGCTGAAGGACACCTCGAGAATAAATGATTACAATTGCATTACGCAAAAGGGCACTGAGGACACTCAGCCCAGTCAGACTGGTGGTTCTGAGTTCTGAAGGTTACATTTTTCTGTTGCTATATGCCACAGTGGTGTTTCTTAGTATTTTTGGGGAGTATTAACTAGACTAGACTAGCAACGCACGCGCGTACACTTCTGCCCGCAGCATTGGCTTCTGTGTCATTTGGGTTTGTATTAGTTCGAGTTCGAGTTCTGGTTGTTCGTGGTTCGTGTCCGCCCTTTCTTTGTACTGCACCACAGTACTACAGTGTTGCAGTTCTGATGGTCTGTTGTACATGTACATGTTATAGATATGAGATGTGGAGTACTACAAATAAACGGTTAGCTGCCGTGGCGTTGATGGAAGATTTATGGGTTTAGCTCTATGATAGGGAGGGGCCGCTAGGCCACAAGCGGCCCGCTAGCATGTTCTTGTTTGTACTTTTGAGGGGGGGCTTTTCTATT
>Ga0307931_1000398_pt1 | contig 26877 bp, 24 predicted proteins | sample OrgLakmetageno47_FD_201816 | JGI IMG/M metagenome (GOLD analysis project Ga0307931, IMG submission 201816) | Saline water microbial communities from Organic Lake, Antarctica - #47 | ecosystem: Environmental > Aquatic > Non-marine Saline and Alkaline > Saline | place: Antarctica: Organic Lake...
GGCCAATGCCCCTCTCCCTCGTGAATCATTCCGCACTTGCTTTGTTTGCGCAACGCACGCGCATTCCCACTTCTGCCCGCAGCATTGGCTTCTGTGCCATTTGGGTTTGTATTAGTTCGAGTTCGAATTTCTTTCTAGGCGAAAAATACAAATACAGAAGGCCCAGATCAAACAGGAACCAACAATCAAGCACCAGAACCAGCATCAGGCTTGTGGAAATATATATACAGTCAAAACATTGCGTTGACGAGCCGAAAATCGGTGTCATGAGTGTTTTCGAGTTTTTTGTTGGCTTCGTGATCTTCCTTTTGACAGGTAACGTCGTCTACCGGAGCAGGCGCCAGCTGTCATCTTGGGACAAAATTGCTGCTTTCAGCTCAAATCTGCACTCGTAGCGGGAAACACAAGTGCGGTCAGCTTACGCTGCTCGTTAGAACGCGCGCCCCTGGGCTTCAGTCTGCCCAGCGCGACATGGTCTTCCTCGCCACGCGCTCTCGCTCCGGCACCGGCTCGAGTTGAAGTTGAGGCTCGTTGGCGTCCCAGGGGTCCACCCGGTCGGCGAAGAGCGCGCGCACGTTGAGGAGCCGCAAGTCTTCTAAGCTGTTCACTTGTAAGTCGGCGACGGACAGGTCGCTGGGGCGGTAGGCACTGATGAAAGGACGCGGAGGACGAAGTCGAAAAATGAGATACGGTCAATACAAAGAGAAAGAGAAGATTTAAAAAAAAGAATAATCAGAAAATAGCCTCTGTGCAAAAAAAGACATAGCTTCCTGATCACAGTCAGCAACAACAGCTCCGACGCTTCAATCTTTATTGTTACCTGCTCTGCCGCACCGCCACTCCGCGCATGTCCGCCTCGTGCGCCGCCATCATCGCCGCTGGGCCGCAGTCAAACACCGCGCACTTGCACGGCGGCCGCTCCAGCGCCAAGCTAGCGCCCAGGTACAGCTGAGGCATGCGCCCACGGCCGGACTCTGCGCACACCAGCGCCACCGGTTGGCCGTTGCCGAAACCTCTCGAGGTGACGATGCCGTTGCTTGCGGACGACGGCGACGACGATGCGAAGGCACCGAAGCCAATGTCGTCCTCTTCGTCTTCTTGCGCTGGTGCTTGTGGCTCCGGCGGTGGCGCCACTTCGAAGTAGTCTTCCCAGAGCCCCGCCGCTTGCAAGGCTGCGCGCACCGTGGCCAAAGGGTACGACGACACCACGGCGCAGGGCACCGACGCGCTGCGCAACACGTCGACCCATTGGGTGAACCCGGGCATGACCCGGGTGTCCCGCAGCGCCCGCGCCACGTTGGCCGCCACCTGCTCGTCGCTCGTCGTGTCCGCCGACCACCGGTTCCTGGTTTTGGGCCTTTCGACCGTCGTCGCCGTGGCGACGCCGGTGGCTGCAGCCGACCGTCGAGGCGGCCGCGTGATGATGTGCTCGCTGCCAGCTTCCTCCCGTCCGCCTCTGCTACCGGGGAGTTCGTCCACCTCAATTCCCCACCTCGACGCTCCGCTCAAGGTGCTCGGCGTCGCAAGCACTGCTCCTAAAGGTTCCGTGCTGCTCGAGCCGCTCTTTGCTTCCTCCTGAGCCTTGGCGATTTGCGCAAACGCTCGCTGCTGCACTTGCGCGTGCACCAAGCTGTACTTTTCCACGTCGGCCGTGGCGGCAGCGCTCCCGTCCCGCACGGGGTTCACCCAATCGAAGCACTTCCGGATGGCTTCGTCCGGCGGCAAACCGTTGCTTTGCTTGAGCGCCGTGTCGTCGGGGGTAGGCAAGGCTGCCTTGGACGGTAAAGTACCCGATAACCCACTAGTGCTCGCTCCACTTCCTGCTGCTGCTGTGGCCAAGGCCTCAACTGCTGGAGACGCTGCAAACTCAGCCGCGACTGCGCCCCAGAGCGCGCGTTTTAAAGGCAACAAGTCGAGCACGACGCCATCTAGCTGAAAGACGGCGCCGTAGCTGGAAAAAGAGCGACGCCGAAAAAGAACAAAAACAAACAAGAAGAAAACAAGCAATGAGGAGCTTGCCTCAGTTGGAGTAAGATTAGGTACTGTACGCGCGAATCGTTTCACGTCAATGATCGTAAAACCACACCTTGCATCGGGGTTCATAACGTTGCGGTTGCGCTGAATGCTGTCGGGAGCAAAGAGGTCCGTTAAGGTGTCCACCCGGAGGTCGCGGGCCGTGTCGCTCTGAAGGTCAGCAATGCGCTTGCGCTTCCACGTGTCCTGTGTGCCACAACCGATCAATCAGGGGTTTAAAAAAAAACAGGGATTATTCTTTGTCTACACGCACCAGCTAGCCGAATAACACGAGATATCAGGTTGACATGCAAATGAACCGGGGAGATAAAAGGAGCCGAAATAGATTCACATGTAAATGCAGGTGCAGCGACAATTGCGCAAGGATAATGAAACCGCAAAGGTGCTGTAAAAGAAAACTGCCAGCGGCTTCTCTTTTCCTTAAATGCTCTGAGCTTCTAAACTTGTGCAGTATGGAAGGATGCAGCAGGCCCTCACCGAACTTAGGATAGAAAGAACGTACCTCATATTCTGGCTCAGCACGAAAGGCAGTAGGCCCACGTGTTGCTATAACTGACAGCAGCTGCGGATTGCGACGGCGAACCATGCGTTTGGTTGTTGTCCAGCGAGGCGGGGCCGAAAAAGCCTCAACAGAGCCTCTTGAGTTGAGAGAGGTTAGGCCACCTGCCGCTGGAGCGACATAGACAAGGGTTGGAGGATGAGAGAACGATTTAAAAAATGAGCATTCTCGCACGATGTGCATTTTCAAGCTACCGGCGAAGACGAACAAAGCCAGAACATGCCGTGCTCCGGGGGGCATCATGGTATTCATTGAGTTGAGGACGGAGCCGGATATGGAATTTTAACCGAATTACGTTCACGTTCACCCGAAAAAATGGGTGCCACGACTTCATTTTCAAGAACCATATTAGGGAATTGTTTGCTGGAAAGAAGTAAGTTCTGTGATGGACGGACGGCGCGTCGACGTGTCGATGTTGGGAATTGGCGTGTCGACGATTGACCTTGTTGTCCTTGTTGTTGATGTGCGAATTTTTGTACACAGCTTCCTACAATCGTGCTTCATATGATGCAGCATTGCAGTCGAACAGAATTGAATTAGATTATCACTGGTTGCCGAGTCTTCTCCATGTATGTTTCTTGCGTCTGTGTCTGTGCACTCGTGCAACCTTCTTGTGAATACAAAAGATGTTTAAACGTACATTCGAGTTCAGTCAACCGCCCATGTTTCCCGGAACACACCTTTCGACAAACATGTTTACAATATCTTGGATCATGTGTTCTTGTTCTTAGTTCAGATGCTGCCATTTTGTGAAGAGAAAGAAATGCAGCGAAGCTTTGGCTTGCACTGGATGCTCATTTTTGTTCTTTTGAATCCGCTCTTGATTTCGGGATATATAACAAGGCCATCAACTCCTTGTGGGCTCGATTTCGGGTTCAAAGTTCATAAAAAATCATCTACGAGGTCGACTTCCGAAAATTGTGCTTTCCGCCCGACTGGTAATCGGGCGCAATTTTTGGACAATTGTCTTGATGATGTCGAGGGCATCGATGGTTTTGACTTTTTCGAAGAGATTGGGCTTGAAAACATCGTCAAATATAAGAAAGACAATGAAGGTAAAATCGAATATCTCTGGAAGAGAGCCGCCAAGCAGTTTAGAATCACAGCGCTTCGAGCGAAAAGTGAGGTGAGAAAATCTGCTGAAGCTCGCAGTTGGCTTGCTTCAACCTTTAGCGACTTCGCAACGCTTCTTGGTTTTGGCCTATTCACGTCCGCTTTGCCTTTTTCACTCGACAAGAAAACATCTGATGAGCTGCATGTCGCAATTTTTGGTGCTCTAATCAATGCAACCACCGAAGTTCTCGAACATAAAGGTAAATCATTTACAGCCTCGGAGGCAAAACCGGAGAAGATTACCAACTTCGTGGTGCGTAATGCGCTGGTGCCTGCAGCATTGCACCGTGTTGTTACAATAGCAACTGACATAATCGTTCAAGATGCAAAAAGTGTTGAAAGTTATGCAACCATCGAATTGAAAGATGTTATTGACAAAGTCTTACCTTGTTTGCAGCACCTCTTTCCATTTCTTCACATCTGATTCACTTGAGCTAAATTGACTAACATTTACAAACAAAGTGACGATGAAACTCATGTTCGAAGTATGGCCGCCGCATGATGATTGAATAATTATAAAAAATGCTCGGCAAAACTATAATTCAATTTTATCTCGGTTTATGTTCCCGGATCTCCTGGAATCTTATGTATTATGAACTAAGTTTAGATAGAAGCCGAACCAACGAGTACGGAGAAATTACCCTTGTATAATTCAGTAAGAAGAAAGCTTAAACTTCAGAATAATCATGTATGGGCTCTGAATCCTTTCGCATATAGAACTCGCATCATACACTCACGCACGAATCCTACTTCGGATTTTGTTGGACGTGAAAGGTGTTATAAATGGAAACCCGCCGCCATTTTGCGTTATTCATTAGCTTAGATGTTAAATGCAGTTCGTGGTATTCATTGAGTTGAGGACGGAGCCGGATATGGAATTTTAACCGAATTACGTTCACGTTCACCCGAAAAAATGGGTGCCACGACTTCATTTTCAAGAACCATATTAGGGAATTGTTTGCTGGAAAGAAGTAAGTTCTGTGATGGACGGACGGCGCGTCGACGTGTCGATGTTGGGAATTGGCGTGTCGACGATTGACCTTGTTGTCCTTGTTGTTGATGTGCGAATTTTTGTACACAGCTTCCTACAATCGTGCTTCATATGATGCAGCATTGCAGTCGAACAGAATTGAATTAGATTATCACTGGTTGCCGAGTCTTCTCCATGTATGTTTCTTGCGTCTGTGTCTGTGCACTCGTGCAACCTTCTTGTGAATACAAAAGATGTTTAAACGTACATTCGAGTTCAGTCAACCGCCCATGTTTCCCGGAACACACCTTTCGACAAACATGTTTACAATATCTTGGATCATGTGTTCTTGTTCTTAGTTCAGATGCTGCCATTTTGTGAAGAGAAAGAAATGCAGCGAAGCTTTGGCTTGCACTGGATGCTCATTTTTGTTCTTTTGAATCCGCTCTTGATTTCGGGATATATAACAAGGCCATCAACTCCTTGTGGGCTCGATTTCGGGTTCAAAGTTCATAAAAAATCATCTACGAGGTCGACTTCCGAAAATTGTGCTTTCCGCCCGACTGGTAATCGGGCGCAATTTTTGGACAATTGTCTTGATGATGTCGAGGGCATCGATGGTTTTGACTTTTTCGAAGAGATTGGGCTTGAAAACATCGTCAAATATAAGAAAGACAATGAAGGTAAAATCGAATATCTCTGGAAGAGAGCCGCCAAGCAGTTTAGAATCACAGCGCTTCGAGCGAAAAGTGAGGTGAGAAAATCTGCTGAAGCTCGCAGTTGGCTTGCTTCAACCTTTAGCGACTTCGCAACGCTTCTTGGTTTTGGCCTATTCACGTCCGCTTTGCCTTTTTCACTCGACAAGAAAACATCTGATGAGCTGCATGTCGCAATTTTTGGTGCTCTAATCAATGCAACCACCGAAGTTCTCGAACATAAAGGTAAATCATTTACAGCCTCGGAGGCAAAACCGGAGAAGATTACCAACTTCGTGGTGCGTAATGCGCTGGTGCCTGCAGCATTGCACCGTGTTGTTACAATAGCAACTGACATAATCGTTCAAGATGCAAAAAGTGTTGAAAGTTATGCAACCATCGAATTGAAAGATGTTATTGACAAAGTCTTACCTTGTTTGCAGCACCTCTTTCCATTTCTTCACATCTGATTCACTTGAGCTAAATTGACTAACATTTACAAACAAAGTGACGATGAAACTCATGTTCGAAGTATGGCCGCCGCATGATGATTGAATAATTATAAAAAATGCTCGGCAAAACTATAATTCAATTTTATCTCGGTTTATGTTCCCGGATCTCCTGGAATCTTATGTATTATGAACTAAGTTTAGATAGAAGCCGAACCAACGAGTACGGAGAAATTACCCTTGTATAATTCAGTAAGAAGAAAGCTTAAACTTCAGAATAATCATGTATGGGCTCTGAATCCTTTCGCATATAGAACTCGCATCATACACTCACGCACGAATCCTACTTCGGATTTTGTTGGACGTGAAAGGTGTTATAAATGGAAACCCGCCGCCATTTTGCGTTATTCATTAGCTTAGATGTTAAATGCAGTTCGTTCTCAATTACCTTCGTTCGTTTCGTCCGTCAACGGAGTTAGCTGTACAAGGGGCAAGAGACACAGATTTGGTTCGTACCAGCGATCGAACAGGACGCAAGAGGGATATGTTATTAATTAGCTTAATCGTACAATACGAATGATATTACGATTATTACGTACATACATAAGTGCGCAACTGTACAGTACAGATCTGTATACAGCCAGTTGCGGGTGATAAAAAAGCAGGAATTACAATTTCATTACGCAAAAAGACACTCAGCCCAGACAGACTTGTTCTGAAGGTTACATTTTTCTGTTGCTATTAGTCACAATGGTGTTTCTTTGTATTTTTGGGGAGTATTAACTAGACAAGACTAGAAAACGGCCGACCCCCTCGTTTCTTAAGCAACAATTTCTTGGATTCCCGTGTGCGCACCCCTCTGTTTCTTAGGCGATTGGCAGACAGGCAGGGCAGGAAGGCTTTCGTTTCTTAAAACCGGAGAAACACCCCTCAGTTTCTTTTATAAATCAGAAGGAACACCAAATTTTACCCCTCAAATTCTTAATGTGAGTGTTTACCGCCACTACTGGCTGTACTTCCACGGTAATGCGGTACAGTTGCCAGTACTACGTACGGTATACAGATAGTACTGTACTAACAGGAGTGCGCGTGTGGAAAAGAATGTTGTGATGAGAGGATGAGAGAGTGCTGCAGCACTCCTCATCATTCGTATTCGTAAACCTACGTCGCAAGCTTTCTCCGGTCGAATACTCTTGGGTAGGAGGGTAGGATTCTTTGTCACAGGCGAAATGAGTTTTCACGTGTGAGCTCTAGATTTACCTTGCGACAAGGCGTCCTCGCATGTTAGCCACTGTTGGCCTGCGCGCCTAGAGACTTGGCCATTCGTATTTGATCCCGCTCTATTTAGCTCCATGGCATTTCTATTTAAAACGGATTTCAGGAAGGTGCTGGACCCACACCACGATTTTCGCCATTTTGAGTAGCTTTGAAGGACATCCCGATCGAGCCATTGGCGAAGCTTTCATCAGATTGTGCATCGATAGCGCGTAAGGTAACATAAAGATAATCGATTTTGTTGCGGGGGGCGGGGTTCGCCTCGGTCCGTTATCGTGCGGTATATGAGGGGGCGTGGGGTATATTCGACCGGAGAAAGCTTGCGACGTAGGTTTACGAATACGAATGATGAGGAGTGGTGCTGCAGCAGGTCAGTATCAATCAACTCATCACCGAAGAACAAAATTTCTGATTTCTCACAAGTCAAAACGCGAAAACCATTGATCCATCACCCTAGAATGTCTCTGTCATGTAAAAGTTAGTTAAACTTATCTCCGAATGATGTGTAAGCTTCGTGTTCGCTTAGATTATTTTTCGGTCCGTTTGCAGCTCATTAGAACAATTGGATAAATCTATTTTGTTATCGACAAGACGGAGTACAGAAACATGGTCGAGTTACAGCTTCAAATAGTTCGCAAAACTTGCAATCAAAATTTGGGGTTGACAATTCTTGCAGTAAAAGATAGAAATGAACATGCAGTTTTAGTAGGAGAAGTGACTCCAAGAAGTTGCTCTGCACTCGGGGGGCTCAGGGTAAGATACTTCCTCTATACCCTATATCATAGTTGCCTCCGTTTCACCTGTTTTGGCCTCGAATTCGATTCTTCCATTTAAATTCAAAATTGCTGCAAGATCATAGTACTTGTCAATTATTAATTTGTGTGACAGTCGAGTCGATACCACTGTCTTAATGTTGCAACATCGCCTTCGCGTAGGCCGGAGATATCTTGCTGTCAGCCAGTGGCCACGCGCTATTTCCGAACCCTGGCCTGGAGTCTGTCGTGGCAACAATGAGGAATTTGCCAATTAATTTTAGTGTCACTGTCAAGAGGGAATCAGCGTGCGAAGATTTAGTTAGTGCTGCCGTTGTGGCAACTTGCAGCACTGGCAAAAGTAGCAGCGACAGTAGCAGCAGTATTTTGCCCAAAGCTCTGTCAGGTCGAGAACTTCGCGAGGAAAGCGGTATATCTAGCAAGCAACGAACTAACTTACTCTGTGGTGGTAGCAACCTTACTTCGAAGGATGGAAGCTACAAGAAAGCACTGCATAGTATAGGTGTGAGCCAATCTGTAATGGGAAGCTGTTGTCCACCTCGGTTAAATAAAGAGCATAAAGGCAACAAAACAACGGAGTTATTTGAGGCGATGTCAACACCAACAAAGAACAATCATGACCACATGATAGATACGTCACTTTATGACGGAGTCGATGAGCCGAACAACGTGCAGTCTGACGCGCATCAATTAGCTAAGTCATGGAGCGCAACAATGGGAATCAATGAATCGTTGTTTGACGGCGATACTGATAGTAGTCGTAACAGCGATGACATTAGTCCGAACAGCGACAGTGGTGGTTGCAGTGGTGGCAACAGCGATAAAAGAAGCAGTGATTCCGTCGGTGTCTGGCACAGCAGCAGCGACATCGTCAACAGTATTCCGTCGCCTGCATGGGCAACTATTGGTGCAGCCAACGCTAATGACACTGAGGTTTGAGGACATTCATAACCTCAGTCTGAAAAATATGTGATTTTTTGGAGCTTTCCCCTGACCCCACTTTCTTTTTCCGCCCTATACTTCGTGACTCAATCGGCATATCAATTACTTTTTGATCTCTCAGTTACTCAATGCTTTTGTTACTTTCTAATGCAACAGGTTTTACTTTATGCCCTACTTGTCCTTCTTGAATTAAATGGTAGTCCAAGAAAAATCGACGCATTTACTAGCACGGTAATGTTCTTATCTCTGCTTGATCTCAACTCCCCCAACCATATCCAATGAAATTTTTCATCCTCAGAAGACTCAGTACTTTCTATTCAACTTCCACCTAAAATTGAATGCATTTGATGATACTTGGCTTCTTGTGCGTTTTTTACCTCTTGATCTCTATTTCATCGAATTGCGTATCATACCATCATTGCGTCCTGGCTATCTTCAGTATATACATGTTGCTACATGCCTGTAACATCTTGTTCTGTCTTCAGATTGACCATTGTATGGAAAAACATCAGCAAGAATGTCGAAGGGCGCAAAGGCATCAGCCCAATTGCCATAAAAGTAATAACAAGAGAGAAAATGACAACGGAAGTTCACGGTTTACTGGTGCTTGGTGGTCTGTAATTACGGACAGTAATGGTAATGGCTACAATAGTGCTTCTCTAGCAGATGCGCCTCTCTCGCCCAAGGTATACGCGCTTTCTTCCTCTTGTAAATTCCCGTTGAACTATTTTTGTCTTAAAGCGCCTAAGTTCTTTTGATATTATCTGTACTCATTGGCCTACGAGTACTGTATCTACAAGACAGTTATCAGTTTAGATGTCGTTTCTCATTGTTCACGATTCCTTGTCATCAGGTGTTGTCCATCCTCGATCGAGCCTTGCGCCCTGTGAAACAAGTCGGCTCTGCCGAATCTCCTCTAGACTCTGACAGCAAGGGCAAGAAGGACAGCAGCAAAAGCAGCATTGTTGTTAGTACCAGCTCTGCTCAAAAGCAGAAAACAAATATATACAACAGTAGTTAATTTAGTAAAGACTCAGCTTCTTTAAATAATACATTTAAACAGCTCTATTTGTCTGGTATTACGGAAGTAATGCTGATATTTCAACGCTGCACCTACTGAATAGGTGGCCGCAGCAGCGACTGCGGCAGCACCTCTTGAAAGGGGAAGAGGCGAACATGCGAAAGAAGCCACATTGCCAGTAAGAGCGCAAGCAGGAGCTTCAGAAGCAACAGGACCACCATCAGGGCAAGAATCAGCTTGGCATACGCATGTAGCTCAACTCACGGCTGCAGCCTACGCCATTCAAGCATTTCCAGGCCGAGGTGGAGGCTTCCGTTATGCACCTACTGAAAAAGCGACTAAGATAGATGATACGGTCCCAGGCAATTTTGCTCAAGCAAACACTAAGGGTGACGATGATGCTCCTGATATTGCAATTGTTGAGTATCAGCTTGGATGGCGCGACCTCAACGAGTACTTGAGCTATTATGCTGCAGAACGTTACCTCACCGGTGGAGTTGCGAACCGAAGTGGCCCTCCTTGGGCACGTCGAATGTCTCAGATACCTTCAGCTTCCAACCACTCTCCATTGCAGCTTCGTGCCCATGCATGTGCTGCTCGCATAGCTACTCTACTGTGGGAACATAGCGATAGTTTGTGGCGATTGCTGAGCCGCGGCGACCGCTTTCAAGGTTTTCGTTCTGTAGTTTGGCATCCATGTACTTCACTTTCAATCATCTTTTGATTGATGTATCTTTGTTGCTTTCTTTCTCTTACGTTTTTTTGCCTGTGCGCATACGTCCAAACGATCCTACAGTGCTGCCTCTTTGGGAGTACTACAACGCCGATGCTCACGACACCTGCGCAAGTCTTGCCCCAATCTTGAAAGTGCCTGCAAAGCACTTGGTTGCTATCAACGCTTGGAGGTTTACTGTTGTTGTGGACACAATGATGCTAATTTTCGTATTGACTTATAGCAGAAGACTCAAAATATTCCTCAAGAATGTGCAACGCAGTTGGATTCATAGAAGGACATGACTACTTTCTTTCATTCTCTGTGCTTTCCTTCCATTTTCGGATGTTGTCCTACAGGTACCCCGGCATGAAGAGGACTTCACGCATTAGGCCAGGTAGTCGGATCGACTACCAGCCTCACCGAGATTCCCTAGACCTGCGATTCCTTGGCAGCTACGCGTATACTTTAGCCCAGCAGGTATTGCTACGTAGTGCTTTACTTTGTGTTATCGTTTGCTTTAGATGCATTGCTTCTTTTGCCACAGTTCAATCATAACCTCCACGTACTTCTAGAACTGTAGATCCATAGCAAACTTTCTAACCTTGTACGTTGATTGATAGGTTTCAGCCTACATGCCGCGCGCTGCCGCATTTTTTGGCATAAATGACGTTTCTGAGCATTCAACAGTTGTTCAAGATTCAAGAGGAGGGCGAGAAACACATGCTGAGACTGATAACAGTGCAAGCTTCTACAACGGGCGCGGTTGGGTTGGGCGGCAAGACGGTTTGTTCCAGGATGATGTAGCAGCACGTCGGCACAAGGTTTGAGTTCATGACATGTTTCTCGCAGCATAGATTTCTTGTTTGTGCACTCACTGATCAGCAATTCTTTCCTACCTTTTGCTTGTCTTCATTATTTTGGAGATTCTCCTCATCCTCTTCAAAATCCATACGCATTTTTCCTCTACCTCTTATCCCCCAACCAGGCGAGCCGTAGTGTCCTTCGCGCTACTCACGTTAATGCTGCTAAGGATGTGGCCAATGGTGTCGCACAAGAAGATAGCCCCACTCGAGCAGACTTCCTGGCGGCGCGGCAGGGTGGACGAAAATGGCGTGCTTGGGAGCTAGAGGCTTTACAAGGGGCCGTACAGGCTTTCCGGTGGGAGTGAGGGACTTCAAAGCATTGCGTTCACATGGAAATTATTGCATTGACGATAGAGTTTGTTTCCTTTCTTGTTTTTGACAGTGGCGTCCATTCTATGCTTGCCTCTGAATGAACGCGAACAATTCGATTGTTTTTTTGTGTGTATATACATGTGGTTTTTACGTACAAGGTCCCGGCGGCGGCGCAACCTCGACCAGGTGGCTGCTCGAAGTGGGCACGAGGGCGATGGCACTCAGCTCGATAAAGCTGAAGACGACCACTGCAATGATAATGAGCAGCGACTTCCCTTGGCTCTGGCATGTGATAACACAAACATTTCTGCTACATCCGTTGCTCTTGATGTACGCGCACCATGCGATTCCAATAGCATTGAGGAGAAGAGTCCAACCACTAATGAGTGTTTCTTGCGCTTCAAGAATCTGCCCTTGAAATCTCAAAAAACTCTAGCAGATACTAGTAGTTTGGAATACGGAAAACGGACTCCCAACGAAGAGAGTAATCCGAAGGTAACTGCCTTAATGCTGCCAGGGAAATCTTTTGATCGCCAACGTGATGGTGTCGTCCCCGGTTTAGCGAACCCAAACCAAGGTCCTCGGCACCGCCTTCTCACTGCTGGGGCTATTTTGTCCAATAAAGTTCAGTCTCTCATTGAAAATTCGTCCACCTCAGCGGCAGCGGCAGCGGTAACAGACGCTGCATGCTCGTCTACATCATCAAATGTATCCTTGTCGGCGTCATCAAGTGTGCACGATACCTTAAAGTACGCCCACGGCAACACTGGTACTTCCAGAGGCGCTGCGTCGGACTTGTTGTTACCACTTAACGATGTTAGTGATGTCGCTTATCCAACAAAGCGCACGTGGGAAGCACTAGCTGCATCATCACATGCGCCGTCTCACGCGCGAGCAAGGGAAGTTTGGCGATGCATGCAACGCAGCGAATCAGATGTGCCTGTGAACAACAATGGTGCAACGCCGATTGATCTTACCGAGGCACAGCCTAATCGTACTTCGAAACCATCGCAAGCAGTGTCACGAGAGGTCTCACAACTGCCATTGCCTAGTGCTGTGCTGCAGCCGCTGGTGTCATCAGCGGTGGATTTCAACGCGAATGGCACTTGTAAAGTGTGGCGCCTTACCCCCGTGACGGTTCGTTTCTTCTTTGAAACCTTCCGTATTAGTACCTCCTATAGATATATCTGCGTTTGCCGCTAGGAAAACGTAGATAATCACGAAAGAAAAAGTTTGAGCATTTATGAAAGTGTTGATCCTCACTTTGCTGCACCTTCTTTATCCACGTGTGATAGTAATCCACTCACCTCGGTGCTTTGTCAACCAGGTTTGGCCAAGTTCTAAGTATACAACTTCTTCGTCGACTTTCCAGCTTGCGCCCGGTGCCAATTTCAGATACAATGCCAAACGCACAGAGGTTTCCACCGACGTTTACTTGCATGATCTTCCTTTAGAATTAGCAACTTGGCTTCATGTTCACTTGCTACAGGCACCTTATGAATAGAATTGAGACACATTGATTGCGCTGTTTCCAGGAAATTCTGATAGGAGGGCGGTGTCGGCCAGTCACATTCTACCGCTTAAGCCTTGGTGCTCACGGCATGGGTGCGCCATGGGCAACTTCTTCGAATGAAGCCTGGGTTCATGATTTACCGCCTTTTGAAGGAAAAGCATCCCCACTATCATCTCCCTCATCTTCTTCCGCATCTGCGAAGGGCCCGTTTTCCGCATATTTGGCAGACAAACTAGTGCTACAAACTTTGTCCGAGGTAACATCAAGCTATAGTACGCGGGTCAATTTAATCTTTATGGTGAGTGGGTTGGTGAATCTGGACGTGGAGAGGGTTGTATCATGGCGTATGACTTTCTCTCCTCGCGGCCGTAGATACATAGATGTCTGTGCAGATACTTCAATTGCTGTTGCTGCCATGACTTCCCTCTCTATCCTCCTGTGTCGTTTCGACATCATGACAATATCTTATAGGACGTCAACGTAGCAGAAGTTGGAGGCGCTGAGTGGGAAGACTTCGCCGCAGCTGCTGGATTAGGCCTTGAATTTACGGGTGGGGAGTGCCAGGACGCATGGGAGCAACTTTGGCATGACGACTCTGCACCAGGCTTCGAGGTGAGGCTCGCGAAAGATCTTTATCTCTCTTCTTTTCTTTTTTGCTCTTCGCAATACCTTTTTTGATTGACTTGCCTACCACATTATGGTTCATTTTGGCTGTTTTATTCTTCCCATGTACATAGTGCGTCGTCTTTAATAGGTGTACACATCGCAAGGGCTGAAGCATTCTTCTGCGAAGTGTGGCCAGGTTTGTTGTATTTCCTGGATCTATATACTATAATCTTTGCTTTGAACAAAAATTATGCCCTCACTGTGTTTATTTGATATTTTCTTCATTGTTACTTTTTCAATCCTTTATCATTATTTCTTTCTTCGCTCTTGCTTGAAAAAGCAGACCGCTCAAAAACGCTCTCGCCTTCAGGGCGAATTCATACACCATTATGAACAAGAAGATGGCGAAGAAAAAGAAGAGCAGTCTGTTGCGTCCTGGAAACGTTACAAATGCCCCGTGCTAGGATGCTCGAAAAGATACTTGATCAAACGGTAAGCAAATGTATTATGTTCTTTCGTCACAAATTTATTGTATTTCTGTAGTACGCCATCCTCCGACCTCCGACTACCAGCTAACTTTTTCAAAGAACATAAAGCCAAAATTTTATCTTACTAATAAATTGCTTTTGCTATAATTTAGTCACTGGCTGAATTGAGCTTGAGAGAGTCATGCAGATCTTAGACTGATGTTTTTCAATCATTGATATATTTCATTGCGGTGTATTCTGTGGTACGATGCGACAAATTTCGAGCAGTGTGTGTGCGATACACTCGGACCGGAAATGCATCAAGGATTTTCAATCATCCACTAGATCCTCTACTCATACGTCACGGAAACGTGCAGCACTAGCAGCTGCAGCACAGGAACATGCACCAGATGAGGTTTTATCTATCTTCTTATCTTGAGGCACTTTTCTGAACTTTATCTTTTATCATTTTTTTTGCCAATTCTTGAGTGATACTTGGCGTTATGGATTATTGGATGTGCAGGGTCTATCCCGGATAAATTTCTGTGACGTTTGCGGCAGCAACACCGAAGAAGATAAGCTTCTCATTTGCGAAAATTGTGTTACGGGATGGTCTTCCTCTGAAGATGAAGAAGTGAAACCTGATCAATTGGATAGATATAGAAAGCAATTGACGCAGCATGAGAAGTTGCGATGTTTTGGATCCGCTCACACTTTTTGCATTGGGCTTCAAGGCGTACCCAAGGAGGACTGGTATTGCTCAAAATGCACGTCTACCAAAACTCATCAGGTGGATTAAAAACAAAATTACTGAGTTCTCGCAACTCGTGTTCTAAGAACAGCTTTAAGCTTAAAACACAAACCATACTTCAACTCAATCCTAACATGTTGCGTGTCTTTTTGAATAAGATGATACTTCGAAATTTAATCTCGGACAATGAATATTATTTTATTCACATTTTTATTTCTTTTGCCCAATTGATTGTGTCAGGAAAAAGTTGCGAGGAGTAATAAGCGATACTATAATGCTCGCCCTACTATCAATCTGCAACTTGCTGACTGCGCTGCTGATCTTCCAAGTGGAGCAGGAGATAAAGAAATTTATCCCACGAGTGATGCTGATCTTAGGAACTTCCACATCGATCCACAAGATCGAGCTCTGGTTGGGAAAACTTGGATCGACCGAGAAGACAACGGTGCAAAATTTACGTTGAAGTCAATAGAATGGTCTCGCGTCGATAGTCAGGATGGCGTACGAACTCCAATGCTCATCGGAGATTACGGGGAGGTGGGCATCAGTGGCAAGACGTACTGGTCGGACATGAGGGAAATTCGCGAGTGGATCAAGGAGAGCGCAAATGATGAGGAAGGCAAAGTTGATAACACATTTGCAAGTAAAGATACAAGAAAAGACAATGATGCAGTGTCTGACTCAATGAAATATGGTGATGATGCCGAAAATTGTAGGCAGAACGAAAGCATGCACGCTAATCAAGGAAGAAGGAAGTATACACGATGTGCGGTTTCACAAGCTTGGCAGGTAAAGGTTTAAAATTAATTTGTTGACCATATTTGGGCATATCTTGCGTATTTGTCATCCTCGTATACAGCTTAGTGCATATTTCCTATTATCAATTCGTAACCACTGGTTTGCTTCTTGTTTACATTACATTTATCGAAGCAGGAAGCTAATAGCGTGGTGGTTTGCGACGATAGTGGAAAGGTTTGCGTACGAAATCTCTGTCACATCATCATAGAATAATATGTTTTCTTTTCAAACATACAGTGCTCATTCGGCGTGTACGTTCTGGATTTTATCAAAGCACTTTTCGACCTTAGTGTTATTGCATGCGTGCACAGGTCTTACTGGAATGCAGCAATCAAAGGCAATGTGCAGCTTACTTAGGCATATGTCCATCAACGGTGAGACTGCAAACATGTATACCTAAAGCCACTGTATCAAAAGCAGTCGTTCATGTTTTCATTTTGTGCGTCCGTGGTGCAGGTGAGTTGTTGCGTCTCAGGTAAAACCAAACGTGTCAACGGCTACCGGATCTTTTCGAGCCGGTCTAACAACATGTATCCACCAGCTGACGATGCACGTAGTTCTGCGAAATTATCATCATCGGCTGCTACGAATAAGACCCATGGTTCACCGAATGCCACAGAAGTCAGCCGTAAGCCTCACAGCTCCCGGATTGTACCCTCTAGTAGGAAAAAGGCCGTTGTACTCTTGGACGACACTGGCAGGGTGATCGAGGCCTTCAGTTCACAACATGAGGCGAGCCTTAAGCTCGGCCTCTCTCCGTCGGAAGTATCTTATGCAGTTCGCGGCAGCCGCTTATTAGCAAAGGTCAGTTAATTTGGAGCGCAATTTTGTGCTCCCCAGTTGCAACACACGTACCTACTCTGTATGTCTCCCTTGTCAACTTTGTTGCGCAGTTGGGGAGCAACCGACTCCATTTAGAATTACCGCCTGGTAGTGTGTATCCTGCTGCTGACAAAGATAATACTGGTTTGAATCAGCACTCCACCTCCTTGAAGGTATTAATCGTGATCGGTTGTCAAGCCTTCATCTGTGTGTAACGTTAGTGTGGAGTACACGACTAAATAAAACGTTTTTCTTTTCTTTTATTTCATCTTTATAGGATAACATGGGAGCAACGCATATTCGTCGTGCTGAAGGCGCTGTTGTAGACTCACAGCTTTCAGGAGCTACCTCGTGTGCTGAAGCTAGAAATGGTGCAAAAATCATCGAAATTGTAGATAGCGACGCGACTGAACTCGAATCTGAAGACGGAGAGTCTGTTGGGAAAGGTGGCGAATCAGATACGACATTAATCGACATTGATCACGTTGGCGACGACGACAGCGACAATGATTGGTTGAATGATGTTATTGCAACGGTTAAGGCTGATGCCGAGCGCGCTTATCATGGCAGTAGCGACATAATGCTGCAGCGTAAATTATCACAAGCCGTGCCACATCCTCTACAGGTGAAGCATGCGACACGTTTGAAGTAGTCTCGCGAGCGTTCCATGGATCACTCACTATGTAAACAAATGTTGACTTCGTTTGTCTTTTTCTTTTCTTCCTTACTTTCATGGTTCGTATTTTGCTTTTTTGCATCTTGGAAGGACAAGGTTGATAATGGTAATGAGTGCACCGAAGAAAAAACATTAAGTGATGACGACCATGCGGTGCGAGATGATGTTGAGTCTATCACCACGAAATGGTCGTGTGAGCAACTCCGCCGCGAAAAGCGGAGGGCAGATGAAGCAGCACATGCAACATATGCAGTCAGTGACAGCAGGCTGCGTAAACGACACCGACACGAGAAAGGGCAGAGCGACAAAATTGCGCAAGAAAGCGATTTAACTTGCGAAAGACTGCACAAGCGAAAAGCGTACGCGGAGCACCCGTTCAAAGAAGCAGAGCTGGTAAAATGTGATGAGGCGAGGCATCCGCAAGTTTCAGTCAGACTGGATCCACAACTTGTTGCTGATTTTTTTAATGCTGACTCAAAGGTAGTGGGCACGAGTGTATTGGGAATAGTCGACAGCGACGGAACTCGGACGCAGGAGCCATCGAAAATTAATCGACAGTTTTTGATCTGACTACAATGCAAAAGCGTTGCCGTTCGTTACCCTGAGCATTTTAAAACTCTTTTGGGAAAGACCTCCCAAATCCTGAGGGCACATAAGACATCTTGATTAAGAGTCTCAATCTTTCGTCGGAAATGCATTGCACTCAGAGCTACATACGGTGGGTTTGGCTACCGCCCCACTGATCTCTCTTTACTCTTCCTAATGCTATTCTTTGGATTATATTCCTGTAGGTGATGTGCTCTGAAATACTTCCCACCTTTGATTGAGTTGCCACCACTTGCAATAATGATAACAAGATGTATCGTGTTCTGAGATATGACCTCACAGTAATCCGTTTTCAATGTTTAACGCGCAATCCTCATGCTCGTACTTATACGGAGGCCTATGCGATAACGAGGTGACCAGGCAATGAGATATTTGAAGTATGAGGGCGAACGATCACGAAAGTGGGTTAAGGTTGCGGGTTATTCAAGAAGATAATTGAGATCATTCGTTACGGCAGAGGGCAGTGCTTACGTATATTCCGGCAGCACTAAGAATTGTTCCGACATATATCTAATTCCAGTTACAGCTGTCATACTTATGGCTTATGGGCCACGCGTTTATGCACCCAAATAAAAAACTTAGAGCTTAGAGCACAGGAATCAGCAAGAGCTATAAGACGTGGCATTTATTACGTCAAACACTAGCCCTGGAGAATTGGCGAACTCAGCTCCTCGAGGACGCAAGAACTGATTTCACAGACGAGTCAAATGAGCTACTACTCTCGAAGGACGAAAAACCCAATTCCGGCTCTTAGCTCGTAGAAAAGATTCTTCGATTTAGTCAGCTGGCTTATTAGCGAAAGTACTTATCTGTGAATGCATCCAGATCCAAACCCACTTCTACTTGTTGAAAAACATGAGATCGATCAAGACCTGAAAAGCGGCATTTCTTTTCTTTTCTATCTCAAAGACCAGCGCATCAGAATTGGCGTATTCATCTCCTGGTAGACGCGCGAATCGACTTCATGGATGAGCCGATTGAGCTGCTTTCAAAAGACGACGAACCCAAAGAGTTGGAACGCGTCGCACTCGTTGCCCCGGAGCCATCGCGGAAAGACAGCGTTTTCGCTTTTCTAGGCACAAACGGCTCCATGTAGCTGTGGTTGAAGCTCCCCCCGGTCTTCTGGAGAGTGTTGGGCACGGCATAAGCACCCGGTCCAGGGATTTCTTTAGCCTGCAGAATGGCCCACTCCACGTCACTCTTGGGAGCTCCTTGGTTGAAGTGAAACCCACCCGACAGCGTCGTTGGAAGCGTCCAGTCGCCTCCTGGCGCAGGAATCTCTTTCGACCGGAGAATTTTCCACTCCAAGTCACTGGAAGGCGCCGAAAAAAAAGAAGAAAAGGAGAATACTTGAGAATACTTGAAAATACAAAGACAGTGGTGTTGAAATGAGATCAACATAGCCCTTGGTTATAAAGCACCAACAGAAAACGAGGCACGACGAACCTTTTGGGGTTTCCCTTGTTGAAGTTTCCACCGTGCAAGTCTAAGGTGGACGGCAAAACTCGCGCTCCACCTGCGGAGTAAGCACCCTTGGCGGCAAGTTTCGCGGGTTCGTCGAATTTGCGTGTCACGGGCGTGGTCGAGAACTTGCCTCCTGGCGTAGCTAGGCCACCGCGCGAACGGTCGTCGTACGCGCCCGGCCCTGAGCAACAACCACGTTGAAGGAAATGTAGTAGGAGATGAGAAAAGATATCAAAAGCGCAGTCTGGCAAGGAAAACAATTCAGGCAGAGTGCTAGATAGCGCACAAAAGGCGAGCCGGTGTGGAAGTTTACCAGGTTTGTGCGCTGCTTCCAGGAGGGTGTGGTCGAGGGCGGAGCCGCGCTGGCTGGCCATGAACTTGCCGCCAGGAGTGACGCGCGGACCGGTGGTCGCACCCCACATTGGCCGCACCTGAACACGAAGTAACGTAGAAAAAGAGAAGCTGAGAAGAGACGTATCGATGAAAGCGGCTTTTAATCTCTCTGATCATTAGGAACGAGAGAGACGAATAAGGTGCGAGGAATTTAGAGATAATTTCAGATAAGAAACAATACAATCATGTCTCTTCCTTTTACCTCGTAAGAGCCCATACCAGGCACTTGCGCAGCTCGCATCATGGTCTAAATGGCAGAAAAAGAAGATGAATCAAAACAGGGTTATAGCACCACCGAAATATTTATTTTGTAGTACGTTTGCTTACAACACAAAATGCAAGGCAGTTCGAAGAAAAATTCTGACGCCAAGGTCCTCTCACAAAGCTGCTCATTACCAACAAGAACAACAAGAAAAGATAAAAAGCGCCGTTTTCAGTACCCAATCGATGTCCGTCTTGGGCACTGCGTTCGAGAACTTCCCTCCTGCGGGGGGCGCCGTAGCGGCCGCGACGGAGTAATGCCCCGGGCCGGGCCCCGGCACGCCCGCCAACTCCAGCGATGCTTCCGAGGGGTAAAACCTCAGCGCGCCCGGCCCGACGCTGCCGTGGTTGGGGCCGGGCGGCAGGGGGAGCTTCTCGTAGGCTCCGGCGTCGTGGCCGTAGCTGCCCAGTTTCGCGGTGGCGAGGCGCTGCCGCAGGTTCCTAGCCCCCTCAGCGTCTCCGCTCATCCATCGCGCCGCGCTGGCTTGATGGCCCAGCCGAGACGCCAATAAAACCCCAGAAGCGCGCCCACTGCCGCCTCCGTCCCAGGCACAAGCTGACTCGGCTAGGTTGGCCGCTGCTGTCAAGAAATCTACGGAATCGTTCCTTTGAGGCGTCTTACTGCTATTATTGCTACCACTCTCATTGTCTCCACCATCACGGCTCGCTACTCCATACTCAGCAGCGGCTCTTGCTTCGGCTGCGTCACCACGTCGCTGAAATTCGGCGGTGCGTGCTTGAGCTTCAGAAGCACCGTCGAAGGTACGGGCCAAAAAGAGCTCACGGTGCGGCGAAGCAGGAGAAGCTGTTGTTGGTGAGGCCTGTTTCCCGCCGTTGCTGCCGTCGCTGTTTTTGTTCGGATTGTTCGCCGCCGATGCTGCGGCAATGGCCTCTAGGGCAGGATCTCGAGCCATGGTGACTACCGCTGGTACAGGAAGATGGCTGCGAGGGCGGTACTCGATGTCGCGCGCGTACGCCGACCTCGTGGTGGTTTGGTTGGCATGTTGCGCTGCTTTCGCCCCTGTGAGGGCTACCTGTTCCAGCGCCAAGGCTTCTCGCCGCACCCATGTCGCTGGCGAGGACGGACCCCCGTCACTGGAGGAGCTAGAACCAGCGGCGATTGCAGCGTCTGCGATGGCAGCTGCTGCAGGGCGACTCAACATGTGCGGGGAGCTGTCGTTGCCATTACGCATCAAAGGTGGCACCCCGCCCATTGCGACGAGGGAGCTTGCGGCGCCCGCCGACACTTCAAAGAACCGGCGCGCTTCGCTCCAGTGCCCTTTGCGCGCGCTGATGTGACCCAGGAGCTTGCTGGCTGCCCATGCACGAGCCCAGTCCTCGGGTTCAGTAGTGGTAGCAGTCGATGGCTTGGCATCGCCACTACTGCTGCTGCTGTCGCTGTTGTTATTGATGCTGTGGTTTGACGAGGCAACGGAGGCTGGATCAGAGAGCAAGAGTGCAGCTGAGGCTGCATGGCTTGCTTTTCGAAGCTCGCCACACGATTCGTGAAGTTTGGCTACCTCAAGCAAAGCATCGGCTGCCGAATTGCGGTCATTCAGCGTGCTCGCAACCTGGATAGCGCACACGCAACAGAGGCTGAAAAAGGTTGCAACAATACGAGAGACTCGGTTCGAAGGGATTCTTGACACACCACACAGACTAAATTTTAGCTTTAGTTTACCTGTGCGCACCCTTCCCATGCATTGATTGCCACTGCAGCTCGTGCAGTAGACGACTGCCCGCTGCCACGAGCTGCAATCAGCGTGCACGCTGCTCCATGCCCTGCACACGCTGCTAAGAGCACACGGTGAATGCTCTGGTGCCCAACTGAAGCTGTTTCAGCTGTAGTAGCAGCATTCTTCGGCAATGCTGCACGCGCTAGTGCCCTAGCTTCTTCGAAAAGCAGAGACGCAGCCACTACCACCGAATCTCTTGACGTCATGAGATTTTGCGCCTCTACCAACTTCGATCTTGCGGTGCGGACAGCTGAGTCCTCCGTCGAACCGTCCGCAACAATGGAGTCATCAGCGACTGCAGGAGTGATCTCCGAGTCAATTCTTCCTCCTTCTGGTCGAGTTATATCGCTCTTTCGGCCGCGATCGGAGCCTCGAGGTGGGGGCCGCCGGATCGGAGAGCACATCTGAGACCATGCTATGCTAGCCATAAGCCCGGAAGGGTAAAGTAGGCCACTCCACGTACTGCAAAAAGGAACTGCAGTACAATGTGATGTGCAATGCGCTTGTTGACACGAGCTGGAAAGCTAGCGCCCGGAACGCGGCAACACTCAACACTCAACGCCGCAAATGTTCCCACTTTTTCCCACTACTACTCGACCTCCTCGTCTTCTGACTTCTTTTTTTGTCCGTGAAAAATATCACATCAGCGCATTCATTCATGATCTCGGGAACTCGGGCATCTTGCTCGCTTGGCATCTTTTGGAAGCTGAAGTAGGAGCAGCGCTACATAGAGCGCTGGTGCATGCTGTGGGCTGAGGGGATCTCTCGACCAGTTTTCTCTTATAATCTTCTTTTGAAACCATCTTCCAACATGGGTAATTCCTCGTCGACGATATCTCAGTCGCGTGATGACCTATACGGCAATGACTCGAACAACTGCCGCGAAGAAGTCCGAGACGGGCTTTTCTACCGCCACTGGCCAACTACTGTGACGCCACCACGCGCGATCGCCTTTGTCTTCCACGGTTTGCACGAGCACAGTGGGCGCTACTCGGATTTCGCTCTTGGACTCGTTAGCCGAGGCATTGTAAGTCCTTTTCCCCGTTCAGACACAGGTAGTGTAGGTACTAGTAGCTTGCAAAGTAATGGTTCATTTGCGTAGAGACGCTGCCTAGACTCACCATTTCATAATTCCCAATCACATCTTTATCATCAGTGATGATGTGTGCTATATTTCACGCGCTGGGCTTTTGCTTGCTCGTTGCTTTCTTCAGGCAGTGTACTCGTTCGACTACACCGGCCACGGCCGTACTCCGTCGTATTTAACGCATCCCGGGGACGTGGGCACAGCCGGCTGGAATGGCCTCGTGACTGCAGCGGCGGCGCTCATAGAGCGGGAGGTGGGCGCTTACGGAGAAGATGCACCATGCCCGCCAGTGCTTGTGTTTGGCCACAGTCTGGGTTCGATGGTCGCTTTCCTGGCAGTGGATCTTTTATGCCAACGCGCCACCGCAGCCGCTTGTAAGCTAGCAGACGACGACGCAAGCAAGCGCAGTGCTGCAGTCGCGGCTGCTTGCGAGCCGACCGCAGTGGCGCTGAGTGGCTTGCCGCTGCGGCCAGGCCCCGCCGTGGCAGCCCCGTTCCGGCTGGAATGCTTGAACTGCGTGCCGCTGCACTGCGGCTACGTAGCCCGTGGCTTAGGGGCTTGCATGGAAGCTCTGGCGCCGCGCGCGCCCAACAGTCCAGTGAAAGTAAGCTGCTTGACGCATGACGAAGCACGGTTGGCCATCGTGGCGCGTGACTTCTACCATCACAAGGTTTGCATGCACCTTTCTCATAAATACTAGTTTGGAGTTACAGTAGTTGTGCACTCCTTGCCTGTTCTACCTGTGTCTTCAAGTAAACATTGACACCCCCCTCTCAAAATTTCAAACATTCTGAATTCTTAGCGCCAGCTATCCCCAATCTTACTTCCTTTCTATTCCTTCGGCTTTAATTCCTATCCTGCTAGGGTGACGTGTGCAACCGCACCGGCCACCAGTCGCTGCGCGCTTGCAAAGCTGTCGAGGACGCGGCTCGTCGAGGCGACTGGGGTTTGGTCAATGGCAGCATTACTACTAGCAACGCGCTCGGGACGGCTTCGAAGGGCGATGGTGCAGAAATGGTGGTTACTTCTAGCCAGCCTGGCAGCAAGAGCAATGGTGCTGTTGGGTCAGGGCGCTTCCCGCTTTTTTTGGTGCATGGAAGTGAAGATACTTTGGCTTACCCTTCAGCCCCGGAACGGCTTTTAACGGCACTGGCACAAAATTCCAGGAGCGGCAGTGGAACTACTAGCGGTGGCGATGGAAACAATAGCGGCAAAGCAGAAATGAATGCCCAATTGAAAGTGTACCCAGGCTTGTTTCACGAACTCTTACAGGAAGCACCGGCTGACCGAGAGCAAGTAGCCAATGACATTTACGCATTCTTCGACGCGAGTTTAAGCGCCGTTGGGAGCAGCGAAGTGAATAAGGAGTAGTTAGGCTGAACATATGTTTCATTGAGGTATTATGATTCGCCTATCTGTATCTCAAGTCCTAAGTTGAAATGCAATGCAGTTGTTGAGCGAGGTATTCCTTAAATTATAATCGGCCAAGGACCAAGCAACGAAACTTGCCTTTTAAAGATTTAAAGCTACGGATGTGCGTTCGGTGATTCACAAGAAAGAACTTCGGTCCCTCGCACGTATATGTATGCTTCGCGGGTTCTTCTTTTTTAGGCATACGCGGCAAGCGATAAGCGATAGCGCCGCATTTCATTTGGGGAGGGCGGAGTTGCAGAGTCTTCCTTTGTCTTTAACCATTAACTTTAAGCTACAACTGTAACTGTAACTGTTTAACTATTGTCTATTGTTCTATAAACAAAATTTTGATGTGTTGGTCAGGGCTAGAAGAAGCAAACCAGTATCGGTATATCCATGTATATAAGAATCCCAATTGCGCTATAAACCAAATCGATGTCTGTAGCCGGTTCGAATACCGTGGCCTAAAGCAAACAGCAAATGAGAAGCGAGATACAGGGAGCCCCAATCAAGAAAATCGAGCTGCGAACTCGCGCAAAGCGAAACGATGCGCTTCGGCGGTGCCCGCTGCCAGAGTGCCTTCGACGGCTGCCACAGCGGAGCTGTATTGCCGTGCCAAGTGCGAAACCTCCACAGCCCGCACAGCCACTGCCGGCGCTGCTGATGGAGCACCTGTGGTGGTGGTCGCAACGCCGGAGGTCGGAACATACATACCGGTGCCGCTTGCAGAAGCCCGAGGAAACAGGCATTCGATTACTTCTACAGTGCAGGCCTCGGTTCGGGTATCCATGTTGCCGCTGCTCACGCCATCCTTACTGCTGATGTCATTGTTGCTCCCTATTCTGCTCTCGTGGGATTCATCGTTCCTAGAGCAGTCTTCGCAAAACGCGGGGAGTCCCGCGGGCGGTATCCACACGAACGCATCGTTTTCGGAGGGCTGCAGAGTGACTGCTGGGCACGACGACGACGACGGCAAAGGAGCCTGCGTGCTGTCGCTAGGACTAGCAGTAGTATTGGCGAGGTGTGCAACGAAAAAGACGACCAAGTGGTGAGCGCCGATGGTTCCTGCGGCGAAGCAGTCCGCAGGCGACGTCGGGTAGAAGGACTCCCTGAAAAAAAAAAAAAACAAAGAAAAAAACACCGGAAAGAACAGGGAAGTAATTAGGGCTACTATGCAAGGAACCTTTGATCGAATAATGCTACGCATGCTTGCGAGCAAAAAAGGTGAGATTATCATGAGACGTGAAGTAACTTTTCCACTTCTGAAGGTTCTTTTCCTTACGCTGATATGCAATTACCAGAGGCAAAGCGGCTCCAAATCGTCAGGCGACACTACCAAGCCGGTTTCTTCTTCCAGTTCTCGCTGCGCGCACGCTACTAGACTTTCTCCAGCGTCCACTCCACCGCCAGGGAGCACCCATGCCCCCGGAAAGGTACGCAAATCGCGACGCCTGCGCGTAAGCAGCACACTGCCTCCTTCTCCTCCTCCTCCTCCTCGTGGCTCTTCGGGATGCAGTGCGAGCACGCACGCCGATGCACGGCAGTACGGATACTTGGTAGGCAACTTCATGAGCCCAGCCCCATCGCTATGCCAAGCTGCCGAGTTCTCAAGCGGTAGAAGTTTGCTGCGCCATAACACATTAGGAGATGGAGTGTACCCTTGAAGTCTTGTGGATGAAGTTGGTTGCATTTGTGCTGCTGATGCGACAGCTGAGCCAGTATCCATGGCTAAAGAGACACTATCGGTAGCAGTTGCACTTACTTCAGTGCGCTCAAGCAAAAATGTTCCATCCAGTTGCTCAGCAACGGTTACGCCCTCGAGGCGGTGCCCACCCGACACTTGCGCACAATCCGCAGTTGGGTTGACCGCAAGAGCCGAGAAGAAACTTGCTCCCGTTCGTACTGCCTCAGGCGCGCCGCCCTGATGCCTTGTAACTAACACGCGCGGCTGCGGTGGCGGTAGAGGTGGAGGTAAATCAGCTGCACTGCTCGAATACCGCCGTTTGTAGCTTGCAACAGAGCGACGCCGCTGGCTCAGTGCGTGGCCTATCACAACGAACCCTACGGCGACTGCCGCCAGCGTCCAATAATGGGGATGGGTTGACATGCTAACAGTAATACTTTGAATCTGAAGTGTCGCTTCTTCGCGCAGGATGTTCCTTCGAGTGTCGCTTAGTTGTTTGAATATTCCTTAACCTACTGCAATGGTAAAAAGTCTTTCTTGACCACCTCCTGCAGTTCGAGCCTATGAATAGTCTGGCTAGTTTATAACAAGCTAAACAATATACTGTAGCATATCTCACTGCCTCCAAGAAATAGTCACGACATAGTTGTTCTTGTGTTTTGTTTAGCCCTGCCACCAGCTGTCAAACACCCTCTAGCGAGCACGATGCTGCGAAGTAACTTAGGAGTGGCATTTTCTACAGAGTCGTGGATGAGAGTAATATGAGACGCCCGATGAACCAAGTCTGAAAGTATGAGAGGCACGAAATCCTTTTTGTACTGTATTAGGACAATTTTCTGCCCAGTTTTTGCGCCAAACACCCCTCATCGGCTCATCATC
>Ga0307931_1000399_pt1 | contig 26871 bp, 14 predicted proteins | sample OrgLakmetageno47_FD_201816 | JGI IMG/M metagenome (GOLD analysis project Ga0307931, IMG submission 201816) | Saline water microbial communities from Organic Lake, Antarctica - #47 | ecosystem: Environmental > Aquatic > Non-marine Saline and Alkaline > Saline | place: Antarctica: Organic Lake...
GCAATCTTCGATGCCAGTTTCAAGGTATTGGATGGCCTGAGACACTGATGTCATTTGTTTTTCTAAGCTAACCACTTTTGCTACTTTGGCCTTGAGAGTTCCACGATTAGCTGAAGAGGACCGGGCATTCATTTCAGATGACTTAGCTGAGGCCTCTTTCAGCGCCCGTAGTTCGTCACGGTACGCATTTTCTTCTGCTTTCAACGCATTTACTTCTTTCTTGATGCTCTTCACCGTAGTCTTATCGAAATCTGATCCCTTCCCATCCTTCAAGCCAGCGCTATTTTGACTTTTAGCTGCTTTGTCGGCCGCTTTGACTGCTGCACTGTCAAGCGACGCCACGGATGCTTGAAGCGCCTTGATATTGGCAGTTGTGATAGAGATGGTATGTGTCAATTTCTGTGCGGCAGACCTGTCTTCGTGACGCTTTTGGGCAAGATTGTCTGCTTGTGCCGCTGCTACAGCTTCAGCTCTTGCTGCAGCATTCTTTTCAGTAAGAAGTGCCTCAAGCTCTACTTTCAATGTTTCTATTTCTTCGAGCAGAGTTGCCATCGCCGCATCACTCACCTTCAAGAGATTCCAAGGGCAAACAATTGCCGCAGAATCTGATGCCAGGCAGGTTTTATCAATAGCCAAAAGCCTTTCTTCTACTTCAACGTCTTTTGGCCGCACAGCTTCACGAAGCATATCTTCTTCTTCTGCCAATGAGTCTAAGGCAGACTCTGCGGCCTCAGCTTCAGCCTGTGCACTATGCAGCAGAGAGTGCATCGAATCGCAACTTTGACCACCTTGTTCTTCCTGTGCTACAGCCTTGGCAGCTCTTCTTGCGCGATCTGCAGCCTGGGCTTGGTCTGCTGCCGCAGCTGAGAGCGCAGCAGCTGCGGCTTCACGAGCCGCGCGAGCTTTCATTTCAACCAAGGATGCTGCTTGGAGTTTGGCTACATGATCCTCCGCACGATAGCATTCAAGCTCCGAGGCCTTGTCCACAGCGACACGTAGGGATGAGATGGCCTCGGACACGTCACTTTGGCGCAATTTTGTTAAGTGCTCAAGCTTAGTCTTGAGTTCGCCCGCGGCCTTGATGCGGTGACTGTTACTCTTACCACAGCCACCGCCAACTAAGCGCCCGTACGAGTGTTGATTTCCATTCTTAGTCACTATGCGGCACTTCGCTCCATGTTTTGATGCCAAGAGAGTTCTAGCAGACTCATCGTCAGCCGCAAGGATCCAGTTCGAGAGCATTTTGGCGACTGTGGCACTGATTGCGGTGTCATCTTTGTCCCAGGAGAAGAGTTCGCTGGGATCGGAGCACCCAGAAGTTGGGCACGATATTAGCACCTTTTTAATGAATTCGGCGCGGCGCTTTACGAGCGTTCCAGTGGGCCTATCAATTCGATCGTGTGGCCAGACGCGCACACCTCGACCGTGTTTTTTGGCAGCATTTACAAAAGCGAGAGCATCTTGAGTAGTGTTCGTGATTCGCACTCCTATGTGCGGGCTCAAGATCGCATCAAGCGAGGCGGCTACGGAGTTTCCTTCACCATCTTTGACGGCAACGCCTTGGAATAGATATTTGCCCGGGGCATTATACTCATCACCTGCGGGCAGCCAACACCTAAGCTCAGCACTTAATGTCATACACACTGTCTCTAGTTTGTTAATGCTCGAGTGCTCAAGGCGGGCTCGTTCTTCACAATCGCGCAGCATAGCCTCAAGATCACTTCGGGTCGGCAGCTGTTCACTTGAGGGCTGCCCCTTTTGTGACGGGTCAAAACGCTGCCAGCACGTTTTGATGCTTCTCTCCAGAGCTTCGCACGCGTCAATTGTTGCATCGTGCTTGATTCTAACAGCTTTCAACTCTTTAGACGCGTCATCCAGTTGACTCTGCGCATCCCTGAAAGCGTTCTTGCACCCATTCCAGGCCTCGGTTGACAGTGAAGCTTCAGTCAATGCAACTGATTCCATTTCCTGTAGCACTTCCAGAGATTCGTCGCTGTCATTTGCTCGAAATTCGCGAGACTTTGCCGTCGACACTGCATTTCTGAGAGATTGTGCGCGACTCTCAAGACTGGCCTTCTTTGCCACGTGCCTTTAATATTATTCACGATGATATTGGTTGATAAGCGCACAAGGAAGTACTTAATACTCATAGAAATCAACCAAAAGTAATACAGGAGTACCTTTCGATTGAAGTGGCATGCTCCGGAAGCGATGCTCTGTAGGCATCCACGAGCTTGTAAGCATGCTCGAGCTCACAGAGGCTGGTTTTGGCAGCTGATACCCCGGCCGCTAAGTTGCGCAAGGTCTCTTTCGAGGCCAACTGACTAGGGTCATGTAGAGCTTCATCGTTGGATATGGCGCTTGCCTCGAGTGAGGCAGCTTCTGCCTGCGACGCTGCAAGGGCTTGCATAAGCTTTGCGAGCTCCATCTTCGAGGCCGCTGCTTGTTCGGCATAAGCTTTTGACTCGGCACACGCGAGTTTGGACTCAAGCTCTTGTCTTCGGACCGGGATCTCATTAGTAAGTTTGAGCTGTAGGAGCTCTCGACGTTCTCCCATTGTAACTGATGCCCTATCGGTTTCGACCTCGGCCTGCAGTCGGGACAAGTCGGCAGATACTGCGTCCAGTGCGAGTTTGAACTCAGAACACTGCTTAAGCGCTTCTTCGCGCCGAGAATTGAAGAGTTTGGTGCCGCTGACTTGGCTCAAGGCATCAAACAGCTCAGATGGCGACAAGCACACCTTTTTATTTATCTCTGATTGAGATATTCGCCACACCGCTTGCCCGCCTACCTTTAAGTTAAGATGCTGGCTGACAGCATCCTCAAACCGGTGCCTTGGCGTGCGCGCACCATTAATAAGGTAGTATCGGCAACCATCCACAATTTGAGACCCGAGCCTAATTCAAATTGATTAAAATGCCATTTTAAGTAATGAAGTAGATGTGTTGTATACCATTTCGTGATGTACCTCACTTCATTCGCCATTTACCTCAGAACTCCGGGCGCCTTCTTCTTTGTAGAGCTTGCTTGGGCTGAAGTGTCGTGCCTGGTAAGCACTTCAAACGCCGCCAGTTCAAACTGCAGTTCCACTTCTACTTTTCGCCCAGGGATTGCAGATAAGTCAGACGTAGTTTTGACACGGAGGTTTGCTGGAACTTCGCCCAATGCAAACGAAACAGCATCCAGAAGGTTTGACTTGCCAGCCCTGAATGAAAATGCACGGAGGAAGGCAGTCAAAGGTTTGCTTGTTGCGTGTGCGCTGAGCTACCCTGAAAGCGGACAAAGAATCCCATATTTCCAAGCAGAAAATCTGCACAAATGCAAAGCTGGATTTAATTTTGTCGCTGCGCACATGATAGACGAATAGATCAACTATCTGACTTACTTCGAACTGAGAATCCACTCACCCGTTTTCGCCCGCGACCACATTAACCCCGTGCCCAATCGGAACACTGACGCGTTCCCGAAAGCTTTTGAAATTGTCTACAGTCACAAAGCGAAGCATAGAGATGCGTGCTGGTTCGTTTGCGGAGCTCAAAGGGCTATTATGAACTTATGATGCTTCTGTATTTTACAATTCTTCCTCCATGATTCAAAAACAAAAAATTCAAATTCAATTCGCATGCATGTTCTGGATCCTGGATACACTACTACTCATACAGGGTAGCTTGATTTCGAGAGAGCCCCTCGTAGGGAGAAGATTTTGTCGTGATGTCGCGTCGTGTTACAGATACTTTGGAGCAATGATTAGTAGGAGTTAATAGTTCGGAGCCAGAGAATGTAATAGAGCTAGTCGACAAGCAACCTTTCATAGAAACGCCCCGTCAATTCGCCACAAATAGATTTAGCATATGAAAATATCCATAGTACGCGCTGTTGTTGTATGTAATTTGCGTGAAACAACCGAGCTGGTTTATCAATAAGTTTATTCGTCGTATAGGATTCTACTAAAAACTGGAAACAGCAAGAAAAAGTTGTTCAATTGTCGAACTGAGAGGGAAATGCGAGGGCTCCCAGCAACTTTGACTTATCTGCCTTTCGTTTGATAGCTCAAGCTATAATAGATCACTCACCTCCGGAAGCAATAATAAGTAGGGTTGATGAGGGCCAACGCACCCTCTGTTGTGCTCGACAAGCGGCTGGCCTTACCAATACTTTTGCTCGTGATATCAATCGCCGGCGGGATCAAGCTTCACGGTGCGATTCGTCTTCGGCACCAAGCTTCTAGGCACCATGAGCGCAATGTGAAACTTGGCGACATGAACCAGCAACTCGTGGCTGAAAAAGATAGTTTACAGGAGATGCTGAGGGCAATATATGCACGACAAAGTAAAGGTGCAGTCGCGGGTTTAGCGGCGGCAACGGAGTTTACTGAAGCTGCCAATTTAATCTACCATCAGTTGCACGATCGAGGCGAGCTACTAGCGAATAAAGAATCGTTGCTGTGGCAGAAAGAGCTCGAATTGGAGGAGACTAGACGGCTCGTCACAGCTCGAGCTCAGGTGGAGACAGAGCTAGCTCAATATGTCAACTTGCTTGCAGTCCAAAGTTTAGAGTATGGTTTGAAAGTGCCTAATGGGCTTGCAAAGAAGCCATATGTGACAGTTCAAGTGGCGAGACAAATTTTATTCAATGAGACCAGTGGAAACGCTTCTTCCACCTCGCAACACGGCAATTCGGCGTTCAGTTTTCTTCTGAAGAAAGGCCCCAGTACGGAAGCGCGCACGCAGGCCGACGAGGAGCGACTCGCGGCTGAGGGGGCGTCGATGATAGAAAAGGATCTCGAGGACGGATTAGCTCTTCTCTCAAGAAGACCCACGGCACAGGATGTATAGAAGTTCTTCTTGGAGACAACAAACGCGAACTGCCAATCCAAACGCAGAGATACAAGGAGCCAGAGTTCCTCACTCCTTCTGGAATTTCTTAGAGATCATAATGCCGCCTGTTTTTCAAGCCGCCACGCGTTATTGTCTTCTGTTTGGCTGCTCTTTTGGATGCCATCTCCATCTCCATCTCCATATCCCAGTTCCCAACAGCAAAATCCTACCGACGCCAACTGGCGGCTAACGGTCTGGGGGCTGTTGCTCGGATTAAATGGCTTCTGACTGCCCATACTTACGGCATCAACAGCACTAAAAGATGAGGAAGGAGACGTCCGCCAGTGCCCTCTTCTATCATTCAATTTTTTTTTATCTAATATGGTGCTCAAGTTCGTACCATAAATTATAATTATTAATCAATTCTGAACTCTGAAGGTTTGAGGTTACGAATTATGAAGTCCATTAATTCTTGTGCCTTCTCTCTCTCTCTCTCTCTCTCTCTCTCATGCTCATTCTCCTATACCTATACGCATACGGTAACATACAACATGCTACATGGTAATTTCAAAGAGTGAAGAGAAGGCAAGCTCTGCAGCGTACTATTAATTGCGCAATTAAGAAACGCATGATGCGGATACTAAGCCAGAGAGGCATTCCTGTCTTGGTGTCTGGGTGTGCTGAATTACTGCCTTATGGCATTTCAAATTCACGATACCGATACCGCGGTTCTTCTGAAATATCCCAAGTTTCTGACATGGCCATTGACGTGTACAAATCAATCCATACGATAAAATGCCGGAGCACTCAACGACTTATATCCGTTTTTAAGCTAAACCAAGCGCTCAGCACCTCAAATGGTACCATAAATCCTGAAAGCACCAGTGCAGCTCCAGGTTTGCATTCAACCGCACATGTGGCAACGCTATCTGACCATGCCTCCGCTGACGCCACAGGAGCCGTCAGCAACATTGCTAAAGCAAGAGCCGCAAGAGTAGCCCCGGTTAGGTGAATACCGGCAAGCCATGGAGCAACGTCTGATTTACCGCCACCAACGCTACCCCATTGTAGCGTGAGCACGAGCAGTGGCAGCGCTCCTTGGAGCTTGAATGCTGCGTCAAGGACACTGAAGCGTGTTAAGGTGCGGTCATCAGTGGGTGGCAACCGGTAAAGCTCGTCAGAAAGGTAAGGTAAGCAGAGAGGGCCGTGGCGGTGAGTACTTCCAGTGCTACTACCCTGCCCCACACAGACATAAGTCGGAAATAGATGAAAAGACGAAGGGTAGAGGCAGCGGTCTCCTGATAGTCGTATATGCCAGCATTCTGAGTATGCAATTACGAGCAAGAGCAGTAACTTGGCAACAGTGGCCACGACGAGGGCGCCTTTAGCCATTCAATTAGGTGTCACGATTGACAGACAGGAACAACTGTCCAAGACAAGTGAGGACTTGTCAGCACAATGACGGCTGAAAATGGAGATGCACCACTTCGAAAAGAGTGCGAAGGTTTGAAGGCTCCAAAGGATAGCGTTATAACTCGACTATCAAGTTCGAGCCGCAATAAAATTTACTTAATGGCTGGAAGATGGCCGCCTAGTGTGGATGTCCAAGAGTTCCTCAACAGCCAGTCGTTAGTAATGTAGTGTGTAGTAATTCACACCAACCTAACCAACCTGCCTTCAAGGGCGCGTGCGATTCAGAACCTACGTAAATGAGCGGAGCTTCGCGTAAGGTCAACCTGTCGTGCTCTGGCGTGCGAGCCAGTTCAAGTGCCGAAGCTACAGGCAAAGCTACAAAGCTACAATAGACGATAGACAAAGTATCTGATGTCGTCGTCCCATTTTCCTTGTCAGTTCGTCATTTCTCAAGTCAACGAAGAGAGATTCTCCCCTAATGTAGTTCTTGGTGGAAAATATTTTTACTCCCGGGTACCCGGTAACTTGGGTTGTATTGTGGCGTTGGAGCTGCGACCTCCGCTAAGGCCTCCTTCCAAGTACGACGCCACCAAGAGCGCCTTACGTTGTCTTCGTCTACTAAAAGACTGTAGTATCACGTGCTCTTCCCGGGATGATGAGCATTGTTTGAATTTTGACCCCCACGCCGTTGCTTATTCCTCTGTTCAGGTCTTGGGAGGAACTCTGGCGTTATGCCTCTTCACCGCGTGCCGCAATGCGCCATTTCGCAAACCGCGCGGTTGGATCAGTTGCGCGCTGACAGAGCTGTGGAAGGGCTGAGGCCGTACCTCGCGCAATTCGATTGTTTTCCCGAGGGACGGGATCCGAAAACTTCTCCCATCCGAGAAGAGGAGCTGAAGGAGCTGGTGAAGCATTGGAAACTGCACCGCCAGCGCAACTTCTGGCGCGAAAACACTACAAAAGATGACTTGGTTCATGTTCTTGAGGCGCATGTGCAGCATTTGCGAGAGCAGGAACGGCGCAGAGCGAAATTCCGCGCAGAAATGGATAAAGGCGCGGACGATGGCGGGGGGGATGATGGCGAGAACCGAGGCCTGGGCACCCTCATGCATGATGAAACCCTACATCGGGACGACGATGACGAGCCAGTGGACGTGGATACCACCATGCTGCGGATGCGGGTCGCGCTTCCTTTGCTGTCGATGCTGAAAGGTGGTGGCTTGACCGAGCTGCCCGACGACTGCTTGCTTTACATGTCCCGTGTAGGGATGGTCGGGGCTGGCAAGATCAACCCTGCGCTTCAAGCGGAAAACTCGCGTGCCGTGAAAGTGCAGCAGAGCACTCCGGCACCGAAGCCTGGGAACTTGTCGACTGGAGGAAGCATTGAGAGTGGCCCTATGGATGCTAGCTCCTCCGCAGATAGCTCAGTCGGGGGTGGAGGCATAGGCGGCGGCGGAGGTCGAGCAGACAACGCCCGAAAGCAAACCATGTTGAAGCGCAACCTAGCGGCAGGCCTTGGCAACGTGAGCTACCGCGAGGCGTCGGCCGTGTTGTCGCAGCCGCCAGCCCTTAAGTCTCTGCTGGAGCTCGCGCGCGACAGTGACGAAGAAGTGGTGTACATGTCGAGCGTGGCTTTGCACAACCTCAGCCTGCACCCCACCGACCGCGCGCAACTGCTGAAAACCAATGGGGCCATCTTTGTGCTCTTTGACTTGACCATGCACCCGGTCATTGAAGTGCGCGAAAACGCCGCGAAGGCGCTGGCGAGGCTGACGATGGACCCAGGAGCTCAAGTGAACTTGGTGGGCAACAGCGCGCACGTGGTGTTGAAGGAAATGTTCAAACAAAGCAACCGCGAGATCGATAAGGCAGCGCTCACGGGGGTGGTGAATTTAGCCTCGGTGCCAGGCGCCACCGTCGCGGATGTGGTGATCGAGACGCTCATGAAACTCTCCACCGACGAAGACGAGAACATTCAGACCCTCATTTGCGAAGCGATGCTGAACTTGTCGATTTTGAGCTGTTCGCGCGCCAACATTGTCGATGTGGGGGCCATGACGGTGCTGGCCAACCTGATGAGCCACGAGCCTGTCTCAGTGGAGACCCACGCGTGCGTGGCGCAGGTGCTGTGCAATTTGTCGACGATGCGGGTGAACCAAGGCGACATGATGCGCGAAGGGGTGGTCCGGATGGTGGCGGAGTTGGTGGAGGCCGAGCCCCCCCTAGTGGTGCTCCAATACTGCGCCGAAACCATCGCGTACCACGCCTGCAACCACTCGCGGCACGAAGAAATGGTGAGCCAGGGGGCTGTCCCGACCATGGTGGCAATTGCGGCCGTGCCAGACATCTCCCTTGCTACCAAGATGTCTGCGAGCTGCGCGATGGCTCACCTGACCTCCACCTACGAGTGCTGCCCTCAGATCGTGCGCCAAAAGGCCTTGCCAGTGCTGATTGACTTGCTGGACGAAGAAGAGCTGGTCATCAAGAAGGACGCGGTAACGGCGCTGTGTAACTTATTGGTGCATCCCGACACCAAGAGGGCGACCATTGAAAGCGGCGTGATTAGCGCTCTTGTGAGTCTCTCCCAGGCCTCGGACGTGACACTGAACCAAGTCTGCGCCATGGCCCTCTTCAACTTGAGCTGCTCGGCCGAGATCCACGAGACCATCCTCGAGCAAGGCGGCGTGCAGGCCATCATCACTCTGCTGAGCAGCTCCAACAACGCCGAAGTGGTGTCCAATTGCGTGAAAGCCACCTGCAACTTGTCAGTGGGCGAGGATTCGCAGGGCCAGATCATCGAGCGCCGTGGGGTGCCTGTCATGGTGGAGGTGGCTCAGCGGGAGGCCACTCCACTGCCCGTGCGCAAGCTCATTGCGGCTACTCTCTTCAACTTATCGTCCCTGCCCGAGGGCCGCGAGTCGATGATCGCTGACGACGCAGTGCGGTGCGCGATTGAGCTCAGCGTGATTCCCTCCAAGCCCACCAAGTTTGCCTGCGCCGGCTGCCTCATGAACCTGGCAGTGGTGGAGGAAGCGCTCGACAGCGGCCTGGTGCCAGCCCTCAAGGAGCTCGCCCAAACCGATGACGTGGCGACTTTGCTGCGCGTGGCCACTGCTTTCGCGTACTTGTCGAGCCAAAAGAAGGCCCGGAGCACCATGTGCGCGGAGCCAGGCATGTCCAAGGTCCTGAACTCGATGATGCGCAGCGGGCACGAAGAGACGCAGGTGGAGTCCGCCACTTGCCTCACCAATATGACCACGCTGGAAGCCTGGACCTGGGGCAAGTCTTGCTTGGACGACTTCATTGTGATTGCCCTCCTGCGCACCAACAGCGAAAAGACCAAGCTCCTGTGCACCAAAGTGCTCTTCAACGTGTTAGTGGACCCAACCAGCCGGGCCGACATGATCAACAAAGGCGTGCTATACGCGCTCATGCGCATCTCCCAGCTCCACAACGTTTACATCCACCAGATCTGCGTGCAAGCGGTGTTCAACTTGAGTTGCCAGAAAGCGATGCACCCGAGCCTCCACGACAACCAGGTAGCCCCCATGCTGAGCGCCATGACCCGAGTGGCGCAGCGCGTTTCCATGCGCCAAGACCTCGCCAACGCTCTCGCTAACTTGAGCTGCGAGGGTGGTCACGAGTTCAATTTGGTGAATGACGGTGGCCTCAGCGTCTTCAAGCAGCTCATCAAGCAGCCGGACGTGCCTACCAAGCTTGCCCTGGTGCGCTTCTTGGCGAATGTCTCCACCTCCGAGCAAGTGCTGACAACCTTGGTCGCGGACACCGAAGTGCTGGACGGCCTTCTTAAGCTGGTGAAGTCAGACGTAGAAGCGCTCCTAGACCGCGCCTGCCTGGCGCTCTGCAACATCACTTGCGCCACGGCTGCGCACGGTGATTTGACCGAAGGCGGCACGGTGGAGACGCTGGTGGAAGTGCTCTCCAAGACCGACAACCAGCGCACCATCAAAATGTCGGTGAAAGCCCTGCGCAACTTGCTGGTTTGCAACCCTCTGCTCAGCGGGCGCCTTCTCAACGCCAACGGCATTCCGGTCCTAGTAAAGCACATGGCGGACCCACAGGACATGGAAACGTGTGCCCTCTGCGCGCGCATCTGCTTCGTGATTGCGACAGTGCCGCAGGGGGACCTGGTCGAGAGGCTCATTGACGGCGGCATTTTGGAAGGTCTCAAGGCGATGTCCACGGTGCTCGACGACCCAACCGCCAAGAGCGAAACCCTCATCGCGCTCTGCAACGTGTCTCGCTGCGTGGGCAAACACGCGACCATCGTGGAAGCGGGTGTGGTGCAGGCAGTGGTCAACTTGGCGCTCTCGAGCGGGAGCGGCTCCGTCCTTGACGCGGACCCTTCCTTCGCGTTCAACGTGGCCGCCACCATGCGCAACCTCAGCACCGTGGAGGCCAACCACGGCCCTCTGGTGCGCACTGCGGGCGCTGTGAAGCTCTTGGTGGACGTTGCGGCGGCCCCCGACCAAACGACGCGCGAACACGTGGCCCTGGCCTTGCACAACTTGTGCACTGCGCGCGAGTCGGCGGGGCGTGTCTCAGTGGCAAAACAGGGAGGATTGGACGTGTTAGTGGGCCTCTCGGAAGGTGGCTCGTCCACTATGAAGACGTTCTGCGGTCTCGCTCTGCAGTCGTTGTCCGCGGCGAGCCCAGCGTCAGGGCCCGAAATGGCGGGACGGCTGGTGACCTGCATGTTAGCGATCAAAGATGTGGATGAATCTGAGCCGACACGTATTGTGGAGCCTAATGTCGCTGGAGCTAGCTCCTCCAACACCCTCCTCTCAGGGCGCACGGCTTGCTGCTGGGATGACGAGCCCGAGCCCACCTGGTCGTACCACATCGAGTCCCTGCTAGACCTGCCGAAGCTTCCGGTGATTGACCCCACAGCTGGCAGCCAGGACCCACAGAAAGGTGCCGGCATCTCGATCGAACCTAAGGGCTCAAGCGGCGGCGAAGGAGGCAGCGACGCATCTTTGGAGCAACCGCGAGCGCGCATGCTGCCACACGACGAGCCGGAGCTCATTGCCGGCTCCTTCACCACCATGGTGGCGTCTACTGACCGCATACTTGCGGACCCCACTTTCTTGCGGCCGCCAGCGGACCCCGAGGACAACGGGGGCTCGAGTACGCCCAAAGCCCTTTTACCACCCGTGAAAGGGGCAGCACCGAAATGAAGCTACTAGGCCTGTTTGTTCTTCATAATTGGAATCTTAATTGGATCTCGATATCGATATAATTACAATTGTACTTTATACAGGCGAGCTTCATACTATAGCGATATCGATATCAACATCAGAGATACTCAGAACTCAGAAGTAGAAAAACTGAAGGCTAAGACTAGGACTAAAAATGATAGGAAAATGGTACTCAGCACTAAAATGCACAAGCACCCCTTTGCTAACTGCTTATTTATAGCCACAGAAGTACAGAAACAATCATGAGTTGTGCCCTGTCCAGGTACCCGAGTGGGCGGTGCTGACCTCATTGAGTACCCCATCACCACAACGCCACATCCTCGACCTTAACCACAGTGCCTAGTGCTAGCAAACTTACTAGTACCGTAATCCTGTTGCATTTTAGCCCTTGAAGCCATACAGCAAGGTATTTACGTCGTACCTTCAGTTCTAGCGTAATGCTTGTTGTATATAGCTGAATTATTTATTCAAGGGATTAAGGATTTATAACTCGCTCCTGTCTCTTAGTTCTTGGCTCTCTGCTTTTGGCTTTTAGCTCTTCTCTGTGCCTCTTGAACTTCCGAATCCTTTTCCATGTCACCTTGTCATCCAATGGTTTAAGTGCACAATTGTGACTTTGCGTATGGTATATGCTAGCGTTCTTCCCGCTGCGCTGGATTATGGCTTCCGTGTCATTTGGACTATTGCGTGGTATTTGTTTGATTGCGCGAGTTGAGAGATATGGTAGCTGGATGTAGCCTCCGAGCATGCAACACATATATCAGGAGGCGGGATTTCAGGCGAAGTTAGCTTCTGAGTTGTAGTTCCAGCGCCATTTCTCGAGCTTCTTAATACCTCAAAGCGACTACGTCGTCGCTTCTCGGCTTCTCAGTCGTCCCTGTCTCCGCTGCTGGTTTGTGCGTTTGAGCGCTTACTCACGCCTCCCTGTTAGGGAAGAAGTTGAAACACGGAAAATCGGAAGAAACGAGTCACGTACTTTTCAGGGATTGTTTCTTGGGTGCACCAATTTGAACGAGAAGCCGGGAAGAGAGCCCAGTATGGTGGTTTCGTTTCTCATGAAACAGGCCTGGAAGCAGTAACCAAGAAAACCTACGAGGCTGCTGGGTTTTCCTTGGGTTTTCCTTCAGCGTTAATGGTAATCACCGGATCTTCTGCTGCGCCGAAGTGGGTAAAAACCCGGAAAACCCGCGGTTTTCTTGGTTCCAGGCTGGAAGGCGGGCTGCTTATTTCTGTTTTCCCTGGTGGAAACGAAACGCCTGGATTTCACCGGTTTCTTTCGGGTTTCGTTTCCATTCCGCCCCCAAAAGAAGGTGATCCTCAAGAGATCGTGCTGAGGATTAACCCGGATCACAGCTAAGTTGGTGCGATGACGAAATTTTTGATCTATTCTGGAGTTCGCGTACAAATACATGGGGCTCCAGTAGAGCTATTCGCTATTTGCCTTTCTCAGTGCCAGCCGATCCCACCTGTGGCGCTCGACGTAAGAATGAGATGGAAACGAAATATACAGGTAAATTTTAAGAGAAACCGCGCGCGAAGCCCGTATGCTTCGTTTCTAGAAACCAGAAACGCCCAGGCTGCACTTTTATTGTTTCTTGGAAACGAAACACGCTCAAAATCCGGGTTTGTTTGTTTCCTATACTGCAGCGGCGCGCGCGCCGCCGCGCCACGATCAACGTAGTTGATTTCAGTGACGTGGCAACGTGTCAGAACAATGAAGAAGGCTGCTCGTCTACAAGCTTGCACCATTGTACTCAGCAAAGTTGACTACCCAGATAAAAACCCGACGACGATGATTTAATGTACCCAGATAAAAATGTGATGTGACACACACACACACACACACACAGACATTTTTCAGTGAGAGCAGTTTTGAGATGCCGGTACTAAACATCAAACTACGTTGATCTATTTCCTTTTTCCTGTGTTTCGACTTAAGCCCTACTCCCGTACTCCCGTCACATCGACTCTAGCTAGCAAGGCTACTGCTGCGTGCTGTACTTATAGGCTCGGGGCGCTGCAGCGCGAGAAGCCACTAGCCTGCACAGCTAGCTCTAATAGTAGAAATTTGTCGCTAGCTTCGGTGCTATGTTGCTTTGTTCTCTCAGGTAGACTACTGCTAAAGTCTCAGGTAGACTTAAGGATTCTATTTTCAAGGCTTCGGCGAAAGTCACGTTGAGTCTTCATAGTGTCCTTAGCATCGGACAACGGTCACTGTTGAAGACATTCAGTTGGTTGCTATGGAAGCGAAGCGAACACGCATGGGGTTCACCGAGGCGGAGCTCGCCCTGGCATCGTGGCGACAGAGTCAGCGCCGAAAAGAGACTGACTTCGAGGAGGCTGCACGAAGAAGAACATCTAGCTCACAGCAGCGACGTCGCTCGAGCTCCAGAGACAGAAGACCGAGGAGAGAAGACTTTTCACCTACACCTCCAGCCTCGCCATTACTTCCACAATCTGATGCTTGGAAAGGCAAAGAATCCAGTGCGTGGAAGGAAAGAGCCGCCGAGGAACTTTTCGAGAAGGCTAGCAAGAGCGAAAGACGTGACAAGAAAAAGGAAAAAAAGAAATCGAAGAAAGAAAAGAAGTCTAAGAAGAGTCGGCGGCAAGAAGATGGAAGCAGCCGTCGACACCAGTCTCCTCCCCTAGACAGCGCCTCTGCCTGGCGCATAGAAACTGAAGGCAAACGCAGCCGTTCTATAGATAGCACCTCAACGGTTGACAGTTTTGGCCGTGAGCACACAAGACGGAGTTCTCGAGATCGAAGCCGAAGCCCTCTTCGCGAACGGAGCCCTGAGCAGAGCCCCCGACGCCATCGCCGAAGCCCTCGCCTGCGTTCATTGTCGCCCGACTATCTCAGTGCAGCACCGCCTGCAGATCCTAAGCGCATTGACCACGACGATAGAAGCCAGCGTCCTCAAATAGCGCGGTCGGCTGGAGGGCAGCCGTTCAGACGACGCAGTAGGTCCCCATCACCATTATGGACCCATGAGGGGTATATACAGGCACTCAAGGAGCCATCTCCAGAGCGAATTGTGCCGTCAGACTACGTCCCGCCGAAACCTGCATGGATATCGCGCGCAGGCGGCGTTTACATCCCCAACCGCCCGAAGCCCGAAGGAGGCCGCTGACTTGAGAGGGGAGGGTACGTAGCGATGGTTAATAGTGCACTGCTCAACCCGCTCCGAGATGTGCTCTTGTCAGATTTGGAGCTAGCTAGATGCTGTGTTTGTACTTCAATCAACCACATAAATTCCCGGTGCTGACCTTAAGGCAGGGCGGCAGGTCATACTTCCCCCGCTTGTTCCGTTGCTCCTACTGGCTGCTTGTGATTTACAACATCATTTAACTTTAACTACCTCAAATCTAAATCTCAAGTCAGGAGAGCTAGTTTCTGAGTTTCTAGTTTGGTATAGAAATATCCGACGACTTTAATAGCTAGGCTACATCACGCACCCGGCATTATAACATTGGTGCCGTTGAAGACCTGAGCAACAGGCCTGCTACTTCATAATTAATTATGGAGATGTAAAATGTTATATGTTACAATTAGATTTTCGCAAAGTATGTTGGACTGTAGAGTTAGTGTAATCAAGATGAGATAACAACGGCCACAGTAACACTTCTTGGCTGGTTCTTTAACCACGCTTTTAGTAAGTTAATGCATTTTTCGTGTTTCTTTTGTGAAATCCAGTTGTAAAAGTGGTAGCGCTGCTACCTCTCTGGCTCTGCGAGCTCGGATCCCGAACCAGGCGCCTCATAAAAGAGAGGGCCTTGGCACACACCAAGTGTCGAGAAATTCAGCTATGGCGTCGTGGAATGCCGTTGATTGTCGCAGCATGCTCTCGATATTGTTGTGTCCCGCCCCTTCGACCCAGAATGGCTTCGCACGAAACCGCCGCTGGGCGCCTAGAAAGAGGTCCTGCCCGTGCCAAAAGGGCACCACCTCATCACGCGTGCCATGAATCACAAAAACTGGGGACTGAATCTTGCCAACGCGGTCAATGTTTGGAAAGAGGTCTCCAGCCATAGTGAAGCGAAAGTTGAAGGCAACGCGGAAGGCTGACAGGAGCGGGCTCTGGAGGATCACCCCCGCGCAGGGCGTGCCTTGCTCAGTCAGCCGCTGAGCCAAGTAGCAAGTAGGCCCGCTGCCGAGGGACCGCCCGTACAGCACAATTTTAGATGGCGGGATCCGCAACTTGTGCGTTAAATGATCAAAAGCAGCCAAAATATCGTTGTACACCCGGGCCTCCGAGGGGACTATGGGCTCTGCCACCTTGGCCTCGCGTGATTTACCGTAGCCAGTGTAATCGTAGCACATGACGTTAACCTGCAAGACTGCGCTCAAGGACCGAAACCAGTCGTATACCATGCCGAGATCTTCTGCATTTCCGTGCGAGAATAGGATAGTAATGGGCGCTTGGCGATCGATGAAGAAGGCAGGAATGGCGGGGCCGTGGGCTGTCTGCAGCCAAAGACGCTCTTTGCGCTCAGCAGAGAGCGGAGTTGTGCGCGGAGGCTGAAATACGAGGCCGCTAATGGCAGCGCCCATGGATAGATAAAAGAAAGTCTGAGATATCCTATTACTAGCAGTGGAATGTAAAGGATAGCTGCAACCGAATATTCAATAGGAGGAAGCTAAATTAATTAGGGTCCTCTTTAACCGAAAGCAAATTATAGTGAGCTACACGACCTACAAGATGAAAGTCATTCCATCCCTAGATCTGAAAATAAATCCTAATCAAGCCTCGTCGGTGATGTTCAAATATTATTGATCAAGAGGGGCAGCGCCTGGAAGCTTAGAGCAACCCCCTAAACCCCACTGTTTATCCCCAAGAGCTATTAGAGAAGCTAAAGTTAGTTGCTCAAGTCCAAGACCACGGACCACAGACCACAGACCACAGAACTCAGACTCGAGGACTCCCAGCTACTAGCTAGCTAGCTCCCAGTTCACCAATTCGGAAGCCACGTCCCCCTGTACGCACATTTGAAAGCAAGCTGAAGTAGCCACGTGATGACCATGGTATGGTTAACACCTTCCCGTGCTAGCAAATGTAGCAAGCTTCGAGCAAGCCCATCGATCTAACAAAAGGAATTAATTCACAGCGAAAGCAGTGGGCAGCTCACCGTAATTTAACTGAGGCACATTTCTTGTTCTAGTTGACACGTTCGGCATCTTCGGGATGCACAGCCCATCGCCATTTCAGTTAGCCCTGTTGCTGTTGATTAAAAGCTCTTACTGCGAGGCTAGCGAAGACAATGAGGATAGCGAGGAAGCTGTTCATCTGAATGAAATTTCGCTCCAGTATCTGGCGGCCTTTCTGAGCAGAGAGGTGATTCATTTACAACTCTCTAGATTAACTGCAAAACCAACTTTCAAGAGCCAACCAAACGGCAAGTAGAAACTTTCATCAATGCAACTGTTTTTCTCGGCGTACTCTAATGTTGTGCTGTCCAGGTAAGTGCATCCGAGCGTGCATGTACGCGGAGTCTTCCCGAATTGCTTGAGGCCCTAACGGCTGCGGTGCCGGGACCTTCGGGCGAGGCACTCGCGACTCGGCTGCATGCTCAGCTTGAAGACCTCTGTGCTTCCCCAGACGACGTCCTTGATGCTACTTCTTCGCTTGCCGCATTACTGAACAAACCTTCGCACCGTCAAAGGTAATCTTGAACTAAGTTTCCACCTTGTGTACCTGCTTCCTTTTTGAAACTACCCTGCCTCTCGATCATTTGATGAGTAAAGAAAGAAAGGGCGTGTGCGTTATAAAACCTTTGCTTTTATGCCACTCTTGGACCAGGGACGACGATGGCGCCGGGCGGCGGCCCCTGTGCCTTGGGCGGACGTCTCCAATGGGGCTGTTCTTGCGCAAGTTTTTGCTGGCCTTTAACATGGGGCAATTCCCGTGCCTCAGCAAGCTTTACGAGAGCCTCGTAGCTTTCGTGGATGGTGATGCCTTTTCAAGTTTGAAACAAGCCACCCCAAGGACTCAAGAAACCAGCGGTGAAATGCGAGCACCTCCCCTGAGCGGTGCCCAGCATTTGACTCCACGGCAGTTGCAGTTGTGGGCTCACGGCCGAGCTTTGAAGCTTGAGAGGAACGTTGGTTCTGCGTCCTTTGAGAGCGTGGAAGAAGAGGTTGCCGCGATTCTGAAGCTAGCACCGGACTTGCCGCGGGCTTTCTTGCTCCGAGCCCTCAACTGTGCGATGCACAAGCACCAAGCAGGCGCTTTCGAGGCTCTACACAAGTACTTCGACTACGCCCAGCGGCACGGGTAGGTTCTGGCTGAGTGTGTACCTCTCATAGCACGCGCTCATTATTTGGTTCGTGCATACGTACGAGATTGACACAAACAACATGCTTTCCAAAGCTTGTGAATTTCATGCCTCCTTTTTGCCACATAAACCCCCCAATTCCTACAGGGGCCCAACGCGAGTCGGCGAAGGAGGCCACCATTCGCGCATTCAGGACTCGGTGGCGATATACGCGGTCTTGAACAAAGCGGGTCTGCACTGGCAGGTTTGAGCTCTCTTTTACTAGAACTCAAGATAAAGTTCTTGCTTCTCTGTATCTATCTTGAGCACGCCCCCTCCTTCGTTCTCATACTTTCTCGTTGTAGTTCGGGCAGTACGGCGCTGCAGCGGCGGCGGTCGAGGAGACGGTGCGGATCGCGCAAGAAAACGGCAACGGTCATGCGATGGCCCACGCGCTCGCGTGGTTGCACCAAGTGATGGCCAGCCAGCGCCACCCCAAAGCTGTACATGTCCTGCAGCGGTGCGCGGCGGCCTGCGCCGACCACGGCATTTCATTGGTGGAAGTCGAAGCAAGTGTGAATTTGAGCATCGCAAAAGCGCTCGCGCTCTCCCCAGCGCTGCCCGGTTGCACCTCCTCTGGCGACTCGCCGGCTGTGACGAGGGACCGACTCTGGGCCTGCCTTCCGCCGTTGCCCCAGGCGTCAGGTGACGCATGTGTAGTTTTGTGTTGTGCCTCAAGCTCCTTCTCAAATGAATTTGGCATCTTTAGCTCTAGCCAGGGTTAAAATTACTCATCGTAATCGGTTTATGGGCAAGAGCGAAGAATTAGAGAGATTCTCTCATGTAAACTTCAATATTCGGGGATTATTACACTACTTCTCAACTATTCCTTCTAGCAGATGCCTCCGAGCTAGGCTCTCTGCAGTCGGAGGCCATGAGTAGCCGCCGCCTCCTCGTCGCAAGCGCCGTATGTGCAGGGCATGCTCGGCTGTCTCTGATTGGAGCTGCGGCTGTGCTCGGCGCCCACAATGAAGGAGCAGCTGCGGCTGATATGACCTCAGCGACTGTGACGATGGCACGCTTACAGGTAGGTGGGCACATAAACACAACTTGTTATGAAGTGTGCGAGTCAGTAGACGAGCGAGAGTTGTGTATTGACTCATGTGCTCGATCCTCGACGCTCACTCTTACCTATTTTCATATGTTCATCTTTATTGCAGGAGCAGTTCGATTCGAGTGGCAGTGGGTCGCGCCCTTTCGCCCTCGACTTACAACAATCAGACGGCGTCAGCCAAGTGAAGAACCAGAGCAGGGACAGCACTGCTCCTCTGTTTCGGCCACCAATGGCGGCACTTGCGATGGCTCGCCACCGCTTCCCTGCGGCCGACTCCAAACTCTTTGCTTTGCCGGCCACTCTCCTCGCCTACCAGCAGCACCTCAAAGATGGTGGCAGACCCAGTGGCGGCCAGTCTCAAATTGAGGCAATGCTGTGTGTGCTAGACAGTGTCTCACCGCCACGGTCCTTCTGCAGCGCACGAGAAGGCTCCTTCTTGGCTCCCTTTCTGGCACCGCAAACCTCTGCTGCGGGTTCTGAGGCCTCTACTACAGGGAAAGACTCTTCACAGTCAGCAGCTGCACCCTTCGAAGGCTCTCATTTCGAGGCCTTAGAAGCACGTGGGAAGCACATGGGCGCCCATCATCGCTACACGGCTACTCTCGAGCTTCTCTCATCGTTGCAAAGTACTTCGAGGAACTGCGCGCTGCCGGCCACCACGAGTCGATTGCTTTTAGACGAAGCACATGTGCGCCTTCACGGCTGCCAACAGCCCGCCGCGGCTCTCGTGCCACTCTTGCAGTGCTTGGCCGCGAGAGACGGCCAACTCATCGGGGCTCACCGTCACGCCAGAGCTCTCGTGTCATTAGCGGGGGTGTACTTCAGCTGGGGGCAAGCCTCGCATGCAGCTGCCTTGTGCCGAGCCGCTCTGCCGAAGGTTATGGAGCACGGCACGGCAAATGAGCGGGGAAAGGTGAGGTTGATGCAGTAGGTGCGAGAAATGAGAAGTGAATTACCTTATCTGTATATATGTTCCACTTGTCTGTCTTTATGCGCACTTCAGCACTATGTGGTGCTTATGATATCAGGCAATGCTGTTACTCGGAAAGTGCCACTTACAGCAGCTCACCGATGACCTCAATGATATAAACGGAAGCAAATCCCGTAAAAACGTGGCCAAGACTCACCAGGTCGAGCGTTTTTTTCTTATCCTTTTTTTTCTTGGCCCTTTTGCCGTGTGCACGTGCCTGAAGATTACCTTTGTTGTAAAAAACTGTGTCATGTCTCCAAACATTATTGCTCGCAGGTCCTTCGCTCTTTGCAGTGTGCAAAGCGACACTTCGAAAACGCTGGAAAGCAGCACCCAAACAGCAAAGCGGATCTGATCGAGACGCTATACCTGATTGCGCGCACCTACGGTACCATTCCATCACCGAACCCAGCCGTGGTTGCGCTGCGAGATGCCACTGCTGCCGCTTTTTTGGCGCTTCGAGTAGGCGGCTAAATGAGCGAACGATCGGCCGGCTGATTCAGAGAATTAGCGAGTGCCTCGCGTTGTCACGGTTGACACTTGGCTAAGGATTACGCCCGTTTTTCGTAAACGATACGTGGTTTCGTTTCGATTTCGTCAAAGGAGAGCACGTAATTTCGCCGAGCGAAATAACGAAAAATACGGCAAATTTTGACGATACGATTTATCGTAATACCCAGACATATCAGCTTCCTATGGGCAATGTTTTATTTTTCGCCTTGTATTTTCTAGCTAGAACCCAGCCAATATGCCCGAATTGGGGTTTCTCATAGTTTCATTTCTTTGGTAGATCTGAATCCATATATATCCAAACTAGAAATAAGAATAATGGAGTTGCAATGTGCAAGTGGATAACTGGAATATTATCAAATACCAAATGCTAAATGGATTATAGATAGAGGCCACGGCCACCGTCTTTCTACCTAGTACCTACGCCTGCCGCTCAAAAAATTAACGCAGCCAAATGCCAAATGCAGGTCCCTTCAATTCGAGATCAAGAGCCCTCTTCCCTTAGCCCTACAATGTTGGTCTGGTTTTGGGCCATTTAGTTGTATACGGGTATAAGTTAATGCATTTTTGAGCTACGAGTCCCGGAGTTTTCTTTTGCCAACCACGGAAGTGCACAGGCAGGCACAGGCCTGCTAAGGTCCGAAGGTCCGAAGAAGGCATAACACAGCCGCAGGGATGTGGGATGGGATAGCGGATAGCCGGTGTGAGTCGATGTAAGAATAGCCTGCCAAGAAGGTCATTCACTGCCACTTACGGTGATTCTTCACTATGCTGCTTCGAGGCAAATGGAAGTGCCCTCTCATTTGACCGGCGCCTGAGCATCTGCATCCTCAGGGAAGTGCCCTCTCTTGGTCTCAGCTAGTGGGTGAGTCTCGTCGCAAACACCGTCGTCAGATTCCGACACCAGCCACAGGGTCAACGCGTAACGGTCGCCGCCTTTTGAGGCAAGCACTTCATGTACCACCTAGAGTGAAGAATCGGAGGAGGTTGGGTGAAAAAGACTGCACCAGAATGGCCAAACAAATTAAAACGTTGAAAACTATGACCACGCTGCGTAGATCCATACTCTTTTGTGCATGCAGATCATCCCCTCTTACCTGGTCCGACCAGAACACAACGAGCCGGTCGGAAATTGGCGCCACGTCTTCCACCAGACCTGCATTGCCCCACAAACGCAATTCGCCCCCATCGCCAGGCTGCCACTTCGGGTTAAAGTAATAAATGGCGGTTACTTTCCGCTTATCAGGCAGGCCTACGTTGTCGACATGCTTAGGGTATTTCGCCCCAGCTTGCGTAACAGCCAATTTCGTGCCATACGCTTTTAGAGACAGTGCGCTAGCACACTCATCTTTGAGGTAATGGTTGAGGCATTGAGGCAAGGTGCGGACGACAGCTGCCGTGTAGTGAAGCAACAAATTGGCGTCCGCTTGCTCGTTACCGTCAAGTTCCCGAGAAAAGACCCCCTCTTTGGCGACTCGTTGCAAGATACCCTCACCGTCTGCCACCATGCTGTACGATGGCGCAAACTGGCCAGCTCCAAACATTGTTTCAGCTTCGGTACGCATTGCTGGTGCCCATTCGCCTTTAAGAAAGTCATCGCAGACATGGAAACCTTCGCGATTGCGCTTCATGGATGCAGCAATATCGGGAGAATATTCAAGAATGCGCTCCTCAGCAAGGTCATACAAAGCTAGTGCATCCATAGATAAACCTCGTTGAATAAGTTTACCGAGCCTCCTGGAAGGTCTAGCAATAGCATGATTCAAGGTGACCGTTGAATGCCGAAGTGCCCGGCAGCATATTGTAGAGTACATGCTAGACAACCAATATTTTTCTCGTGTATTTAATTAACATAAAAGCATTGAGCGAAAAAGACCTTTTAATTCGGAAACCTATCGGGTTGTTCTTAGTAGGCTTCGTGGATTTTTTTTTTTAAAGCTCTGTCAGTGAGTGGCCTGTAGCACGTAGCCTGCCTAAGTAATCTCAACAGCTAGCAGTCCACTTCGCAGCAACGGTATTGTACTAAGTATGTCAACTTATTCACAAACAGTGTTTTCTACAAGTAGGACGACTATTATAGTGCCACCAAGCGCCAAGGCAAAGTTGCTAGTTACTGGCTAGTGCCAGGTGCCAGCTCCCGTGATCCGTGATCCGTGATCCGCGATAGACCATTTCTGAAAATGCATTTACCCAGTCCTTTTCCGACTTCTTCACGGGAAGTTTTTTTCTGAGCACTTTCACCACAAAATGGTGGTAGCTCCACGGAGATGTTAAAGCCTAAGAACGTAGCCATTTCATAAGTTATCTACACAGATACTTCTCAGCTCATGTCTTATGGTACTTATGAGCATACCAAACGCCCGCCTATAATTTTCATTGACTCTGGGATCTATGCCAACTGTCACGAAAGTCGTCCTCGTAACCGGAGTACTTTCACCTCCATGGAGCTCATGAATGGCAAAAATGCTAATATCGAACCTCTTTGGAGCAGGATTTGAAGTGATATGTGCATATAGTTGCCACTGATCACTGGGTCTTTGTGCCAAGGCCGTTCAACTTAAGTCAGTCGAGGTTATGTGATGCCCTCGTCGTCTGGCATGCGCCGTCTTTTTGCTTCGGGCCCTTTGCAAGCAGTGGCCATGCGATCAAGACACGCTCGCCAAAAATGTGAGTGTTTTTTTATTTATTATTTCGTTGCCTACATTCGTGCTCAGGGAGTGCAACCCTGGTCACCTCAATGTGCTGTTAAGCTCGATCAGCAGAACACTTTGCACACATGATTTTATGCCCTCGATCAACATCCAAGCTCTACAGGTAGCCATCTCACCTTCACTGCACCTTTTGAGCTGATTTTAGATGAGAAACTACTATGAAATGAGAATTATCGAGGGCAGCGAGCGAAGACGATGAGAAAGTGAAGCATGACGACCGTAAGGTACAAGGTTCTTTTACGTACTTCTTATAATAAGCTTGTCTACCCCTATCCTAAGAGGCTAGAACTCACGCGGCCTTGAGGTGCCCGTGGATGAGTGCCCCGTGTAGTGCCCGTGGCGCATGGCCCTCTTTGTGCCCGTGGTCCGCTTTCTCATCTACAGCACATATACAACAGAACTGTACAGCAGTACGGTACAAAAAGAAAAGGCGGGCACTAACGAACGAACGAACGAACGAACGAACGAACGAACCACGAACGAAATTTCAGTTAATATACAGGGGTTATAGTCAGTTGCCGAGCTAGTTGCGGAATGCATCGTAGCTCGAGAGCATGCCATAGAGTCGGTCTCTCAGCACACAGGAGGTGTGTTGTTGGTATCTCGGCGCGCGCCCTTCTCGTGGTGCCCGTGCCCGTGCCCGTGCCCCCCCTCGCCCCGTTGGTGTGCGACAGCGCGAACAGAGAACAGAAAACACTTCCCCCCATATACACGGGTCCGTCCAAAAATATACGTCGGACACGAACCACGAACGAGCGTACGAACGAAACAGCAATCAATAGGGAGGATAGTACGCAAGGGATATTATTACAGTACTAATATGGGACCGAAACGGAAAAACCCTCGTGAATCGAGGTCCCGTACACTAACTTTCTAGCATGGAAGTGCACGCGCCAAAGTACAGGGTCATCACATCTTAAAAGCGATGCAATTCTGCGCATTGAGCTTTTTTAAGAGCTCAAATGGCCATTGCTAGGATCCAAACGGCCAACTTGAGCGTCCAAACGACGTGTTGGTAGTGGGGGTCGTAGACGACGTCCTAGGGAGGCAAGGGAAAGTGCAATACTGGTGCTCTAGTTTTGGGCTGCTTATTGGTAAGGGCATTTGAGGGTACGAAGTTTGAGAACCATAATTGCCCCATGGTGGTTGACGCGAGCAAGGACCGACCGAATTCCTGACTTCTGAGTGCTTATTTCCTGTTTTGCAGTTCCTGATTTTCAGTACAATTTCCTGGTTGATTGGGGCTTCTTATTGACTTAAGGCATGTGCGCCTGATTAGCTTCTTAGTTTTAGTTTACGCTGCTTTGCTTTTCTTCTCTACCTGTTAGCCTTCTAATTCCGGCCCTTCGGGGCCTGTCTCAAAATTACTGACGGATGGCATTTTGGACCACAGAACCGTAAAAGTACGGTACTTTTTGATAAACCCAATCCTTTTCACCTTCAGCCGGACAAATTTTGTGTCTGGTCAGGAAAGCCCGAAGAGGAATAGAACACCACGGATAGGGTTCTGCGGCCTGTTTCCTGCCTTCCTGAATTGTGAGTTAGTTCCTGTTTTTTGTTCCTGGAGGAATTCGGTCGGTCCTTGGCCGCGAGCGTCTAATCAATGGGCTACGCTCCACGGTAGAAAGATTCTCAAAGAATTTCAAATCAACACTACGAGGGAGTTTTTTTGAGACAGGCCCCGAAGGGCCGGAATTAGAAGGCTGATTGGTAGAGGTTTCTGTCCCTTATTAGTAATGATCCCCTTGGTATACGTACGTATTAGTCAGTCTACTTACTTGTGTCATGGGTTATTACTACAACTGGGAGCGAAACGGAAAAACACTCGTGTATGGAGGTCCCAACCACCACCTTTTTAGAACCGTTCTAGCTTGAGGTGCACGCGCCAAAGATGAGGGTCATCATACCTTGAAACTGCTTCAATTCCACGCTTTTGAGCCTGTTGTGAGCTCAGTTTGAGCACTGCTAGGGTCCAAACTTTGAGCGTCCAAACAACGTGTTGTGAGGATGAGGCGTGGGCGGTATCCTAGGAAGACAAGTGGGTAAGTTATACCGACGCGCGCGGTTCGGAATGTTTTCTAACAACGGCATAGGAAGTTGAGGTTTCCGAGCGTCAGTATAACTCTTCTGTGTTTGCCCCAATCGCCTTATAAGTGGGTTGCGCTTCCCATGCGACTGGACGGCACATTAGTACTGTAGTGCAGTGCGGTTCTATACTCTTGCCACCACTGCGAGGGAGTTCTTTTTGGGGTCCTTTCACTCCCAGTTAAAGTAATCCCCTTGCTTATATATGTGCATATTTGTCATCCTTTCTATTATATGGAAAATCGGCCGTGGTTCGTGGTTCGTGTCCGACGTATATTTTTGGACGGACCAGTAACCAAGAAAACCGCGGGTTTTCCGGGTTTTTACCCACTTCGACTCAGCAGGAGATCCGGTTAATGCTTATGGCGCTGAAGGAAAACCCACAAGCCTCCTGGGTTTTCTTGGTTACTGGGACGCACTCAGTCCCGCCGACTTGTTCGGAGGAAAGGCGCCAGTTGGAGCCTTAATTGGCCTTCTGGAGCGAATTCGCTAGCGCATTTGCAGCTCAAGTGCATTCTTTATGTGCCTCTGTGACTGCTGTGTACTTGTCTTTCTTTGTATTTGGGAGAGTATTAACTAGACTAGACTAGGGACGGACCCGCACATCCGCATATGGGGAGAGAAGTGTTTTCTGCTCTGTTCGTGCTGTCGCATACCAACGGGGCGAGGAGGACCACGGGCACAAGCACGGGCACGGGCACGGGCACGGGCACTACGAGAAGGACGCGCGCCGAGATACCAACAACATACCTCCCGTGTGCTGCTGCGAACTCATAGCGCCCCTAAACCGCGCATTGCGCGGGCACCTGAACTTGTCTGTCATCATCTGCATTCCCACTCCTCATCATTCGTAAACCTACGTACCAAGATTACTTCCACGTAGGTTTACGAATGATGAGGAGTGCTGCATTCCTGTATTTTCTGCGGAGCGTTTTTTTCGGTCTTTTCTTATTCTTCCTTATTCTTTATATTCTTCATTTTTTTTTCCAGATTTTCCAGAACGGTCTTTTTCTATGGTTTCTCAAAGCGGGATTGGATGTAGGAGCAAGGGTATCTACAAACCCTTGGTAGGAGTTTATTCTTACACCCATTATTTACGGAATGCTTAAATTTGTATCATATTTTTAAGCAAATCGTTGAGCATTATTTACGAACAGCGTGGAATGTGCAAATTTGACTTCGATCTCAGTGACTGACGAAGAACAAAGCTTAGCTTATCTAGTTGTCATGTGAAGCAGAGATATGCTTCGCGCTAAATAGGCTGACCCTCATCGAATATGTCATGACAAGCGATTCCAGGCTAGAGGCGCTTTCCTTAGCTCACTTCAAAGCCACGGCAGTTTTTATTTTCTAATTTGAACGACGACCACACGCAATTCAGGTCGAGTTCGTCATGCCCTCAGCATATCTCTTTTGACGCGCTTCTAGGTCCCGAAGGAACTCTTCTCGAGGTTTTGTTGATTTGATACTTGTAGAATGTTTATTTAAGTGGTCTTTTCTTTGTGGTCACCTTCCTCCTTCACGAAAGCCACCAGCCACAAAGCTAGCATTACCATCATTGTGTCTTTAACCAATCTTGAACAGGTATATCCCTCAAAAGATATTGCAGCGCTGAGCTGGGAACGCAAGAAGAGATTGTGGAGCAAAAAAAAATCTTCGAATTCAGCTGCTGGCGGTACCTCGTTGATGGCTCAGGCCTGAGATAAGAAGCACAACTATTCCTACACAATGTGGACGTGGAAATGCCGCGTGCTCTTCAGAAGAGGCTCTTGTAAGCTAG